>Ga0182748_1000915_pt1 | contig 30018 bp, 27 predicted proteins | sample eDN3rd37CKraftOP_FD_128877 | JGI IMG/M metagenome (GOLD analysis project Ga0182748, IMG submission 128877) | Enriched Organic Plus compost microbial communities from Emeryville, California, USA - eDNA 3rd pass 37_C Kraft OP (version 2) (version 2) ...
CTCCCACTTGCGCACGGTGCCGACGCCGGTGCCGATCACGGCGGCGAATTCGCGCTGCGACAGGCCGAGCTTGTGGCGCGCGAGGCGAGCGTCGGTGTTGCTGGGGGTGACGGTGTGGACGACGACGTCAACCTTCTCGCCGCGCGCCCAGCGCACAGCGTCTTGCAGGCTCGCGAGGATGTCGTCGGCGACCCTCGGCTTCTTTGTGCGCTTGGTTACTTTCTTTGCCATTGCGCCACGATCTCCTTCACCAACGCGATGAACATCTTTTTATCCCGCTCGGTAACGTCGGCCTTCTCGCTTTTGGCGTAGAGAGTCAGAAGCAGGACGGGGTGGTCGGTATTGTAGAAATAGTAGATGACCCTCGCACCACCGCGTTTGCCGCTGCCTGCGCGCCCGATGCGCACCTTGCGCAAGCCGCCGGTGCCAGGGATCAGATCGCCACACGTCGGGTTGAAGGCAATCAGATCGACAACGGCCGCCTGCTCATCGGGGGCCAGCAGTTCGTCCGCCCGCCGCCGATAGCCGGGGAATTCCACCACCGAAACAGGCCGGTCGAGCATCGGAGGAGGGTACCCCATTGGGGCCTATGCGTCAATCTCGTCCTTCTATGAAAACCGATTTGGCCCCGCTAACTTCTATGAAAACGGATTTGGTCCCGCTAAGAATTATCCGCAGAATTAATTACCCGCATCGTTCGACAGAGCGATACATGAACTGCGGTCCGTTGGGGGGTGGCGAGCTTATGCAGCCCAGACCATACGAAGAGCAATTTGCTCAAAAGTACAGCATCGTAAGAGAGTTGTTTATTGACACGGCTGACGACAATTATGTTGCTGCTCGGTGGTGCTTTCACGAGGGGCTTAACGTCGATTTTTTCTGGTTAGCTGTTCACTGTATTGAAAAGTACCTAAAGGCAGCGTTGCTTCTGAATGGGCATACGTCGAAATCTTATCGTCACAATATTATAAAGCTGTATCAGGCAGTCAAACCTCTTGCGCCAGAACTTCTACCTGATGACTTAAATAAGCCTGAAACGATGCCCGCTGACCTTTGGCGTAACGAAACAGTTGGGCAATTCATCGAACGACTATATCGCTTTGGTCAAGCGGACAACCGGTACCAGTTGTACGGATTTAGTCGCCACGCTGAAGATCTTTGGAAGTTCGATCAGGTGGTCTTTAACGTGCGGCGACTTTGTCAGCCATTGGAGGCACATTTTCTCGGCCAAGCAGTTGCTGGCGCTCCTAATGAATCGAGGCGCCAAAGAATGCTGAAGGATCACGAAACTTCGTGGATTCTCCATGCGAACCTGGAAGCTACAATGGAGGGAAAGCGGGGGAATGCGTTGCGGCATGCGCTATTGAATTGGAACCATATGTTTGCGCCAATTGGCTACGAACACACGGCGATGGAGTACCGCTACTCGACCCGCCAGCCCGTCTTTATTCGTCGCCTCTTTGACCCCTTGAGAGGTGGGTCGAAAAACTTTCCTGCTGCGGATGCGCTTTGGGGTTGGGTGAAGAAGAACATTCAGTTGCCTAATGAACTGATTAAGGAAATTGAGGCTGAGCAAGCGAGGTTAAAGTCTCAGGCAACCCCATAAGACGAAACGACAGTTTTCTTCACACCCTCTCCACAAAACTATCCACCACCCGCTTTTCCCCCGCCTTGTCGAACCTGATCGTCAGCTTGTTGCCGTCCACGGCGGTGACGTTGCCGTTGCCGAATTTCAGGTGGAAGACGCGCTCGCCGACGCGGAAGGATGAGGTCGCGCCGGTGGACTTTGCCACCAGCTCGCCTTCAATCGTGAGGGGCATACGACGGCTTCTCGCTCCCTCTCCCCTGTGGGGAGAGGGTCGGGGTGAGGGGGATCCGCCCTCACGGTAGCGCGAGTCATTTGCCCCCTCACCCGACCGGGCTGCGCCCGGTCGACCTCTCCCCCCAGGGGAGAGGTGATCCGAGTTCGTGGCACGGCCGGCGCTGGTTTCGTCCTCGGCATAATCCTCGTCGAACACGCCGTCCGGCACATAGCGCGGCTGCCCGTTCTCGCTGAAGCCGCCCCGGCCTTTGCGCGCCTGCGCGCGCTGCCAGCCCGGCGTCGAATAGCTCGAGCCGAAGGCGCCCATCTCGTCGAAGCGCGAGGGGCCATAGCCCGACATGCCGAAGCCGCCGGTGCCGCCCGCCGCCTCCTTCACCTCGACATGCTCGGGCGGCAGCTCGTCGAGGAAGCGCGAGGGTACGTTCGTGCTCCACAGCCCGTGGATGCGCCGGTTGGAGGCGAAATAGATCTTGGCGCGCTTGCGCGCGCGCGTGAGGCCGACATGCGCGAGCCGGCGTTCTTCCTCGAGGCCGGCGCGGCCCTGGTCGTCGAGCGAGCGTTGATGCGGAAACAGGCCTTCCTCCCAGCCGGGCAGGAACACGGTGTCGAATTCGAGCCCCTTGGCCGAATGCAGCGTCATGATGTTGACCGCCTGCTCTTGTTCGCCGCGGTCGGTGTCCATCACCAGCGAAATATGTTCGAGGAAGCCAGCCAAGTTCTCGAACTGCTCCATCGACTTCACCAGTTCTTTCAGGTTCTCCAGCCTTCCGGCGGCGTCGGCGGAACGGTCCTTCTGCCACATCTCGGTGTAGCCCGACTCGTCGAGGATGATCTCGGCCAGCTCGGTGTGCGGGATCTGGTCTTTCTTGCCGCGCCAGCGCTCGAACGAGGCCATCAGCTCGCGCAAGGCGCCGCGCGGTTTCGGCTTCATCTCGTCGGTGGACGACAGCAGGCGGGCGGCCTCGGTCAGCGGCATGCGCTGCTTGCGGGCATACTCGTGCAGCATCTGCACGGTTGCGTCGCCCAGGCCGCGCTTGGGCACGTTGACGATGCGCTCGAAGGCGAGGTCGTCGGCCGGCTGCGCCACCACGCGCAGGTAAGCGAGCGCGTCGCGGATTTCCGCGCGCTCGTAGAAGCGCGGGCCGCCGATCACGCGATAGGGCAGGCCGAGCTGGATGAAGCGGTCTTCGAATTCGCGCATCTGGAACGAGGCGCGCACCAGGATCGCGATCTCGTCGAGCGGATGGTCCTCGCCGTTCTCGCGCGCCTGGCGCTGCAACTGCTCGATCTCCTCGCCGATCGCGCGCGCTTCTTCCTCCGAGTCCCAGGCGCCGGTGACGGTCACCTTCTCGCCGTCCTCGTCCTCGGTGCGCAGCGTCTTGCCGAGCCGGCCTTCATTGTGCGCGATGAGATGGGAGGCGGCGGCGAGGATATGGCCGGTCGAGCGGTAATTGCGTTCGAGGCGCACCACCTTGGCGCCCGGGAAGTCGTGGTCGAAGCGCAGGATGTTGTCCACCTCCGCCCCGCGCCAGCCGTAGATCGACTGGTCGTCGTCGCCGACGCAGCAGATGTTTTTTTGCTCCCGAGTTTGGCTGGTGAGCGGTGCCGCAAGCTCCGTTCCCTCTCCCCTGGGGGGAGAGGGTGCCCGAGCGGCGTTAGCCGCGAGGGTGGGTGAGGGGGCAAGTGACTCTCGAGCCTCAGTTTCCCCCTCACCCGGCTCGCTTCGCTCGCCACCCTCTCCCCCCTGGGGAGAGGGTAAGCCATCGCGGGGAGAGGCTTGCGCATTCTGCGCCAGCAGCCGCAGCCACAGATACTGCGCCACATTGGTGTCCTGGTATTCGTCGACCAGGATGAATTTGAAACGGCGCTGATATTGCCGCAGCACATCGGGGTTCTGGCGGAACAGGCGGATGCATTCGAGCAGCAGGTCGCCGAAATCGGCGGCGTTGAGCGTCTTCAGCCGCTCCTGATAGGCGATGTAGAGCTTCTTGCCCTTGCCGTTGGCGAAGCTGGCGGCTTCGCCGGCCGGCACCTGGTCGGGCGTCAGCCCGCGGTTCTTCCAGCCGTCGAGGATGGTGGCGAATACGCGGGCCGGCCAGCGCTTCTCGTCGAGCTTTTCCAGTTCCAGGAGCTGCTTGATGAGCCGGATCTGGTCGTCCACGTCGAGAATCGTGAAATCCGACTTCAGGCCGACCATTTCGGCGTGCCGGCGCAGGATTTTGACGCCGATCGAGTGGAAAGTGCCGAGCCAGGGCATGCCCTCCACGATCTGGCCGACCATGTGGCCGACGCGCTCGCGCATTTCGCGCGCCGCTTTGTTGGTGAAGGTCACCGCCAGGATTTCCGACGGGTGCGCCCGGCCCATATTGATGATGTGGGCGATGCGGGTGGTCAGAACGCGCGTTTTCCCGGTTCCGGCGCCGGCCAGCACCAGCACCGGGCCGTCCAGCGTCTCCACCGCCGCCCGCTGTTCCGGGTTGAGGTCGGTGAGGTAGGGCGCCGAGCGCTGCGCCATGGCGCGCGCGGCGATGCCGCCCGGCTTGGGCTGCGGGGTCAACGGGGCGGGTTCGGTACGCTTCGGCTCGGTCATGCACTTCGGATAGCAGGGTGAGCGGGCGGAATCCCACCCAATGATTCCTCTCGTGCCGAAGATGGCATTCATACCCGCCAATTTCGAGGCTTGCGGCCGGCTTTTCGCCGCCTTCGCACCGTCTTGGCGGGGTTCCGGAAGGATTTCCGGTCAGGCCCGGCCCGGCATGGCGATGCGGCGGCCGACGCCGTCGGGCACGGCCAACGTCGCATGCGCGGCCTTGATCGCCGCCAGCCGTTGCAGGATGTGGTCCGGAAACGGCGCCACCTTCTTGGCCGTCATGTCCACATGCAGCGTCATGTTTTCCGAGGTGGCGGAGAGAAAGCCTTGGTCGGCGTGGAACAGCTGTTCGAAATAGTGGATGCGCTTGGCGTCGTAGTCGAGGAGCTGCAGCGTCACGCGCACCGGATCGCCTTCGTGGATTTCGCGCAGGTAGCGCACATGCGCTTCGGCCGTGAAGGTCGAATGCTTGGTGCTCTTCAGGTAGTCGAGGCCGATGCCGATCAGCTCATAGGCCTCGTCCACCGCGCGGTCGAACAGCACGTTGTAATAGGCCATGTTGAGATGGCCGTTATAGTCGATCCATTGCGGCTCGACCCGCATGACCGACGACACGAAGGGCGCCGGTAACGCCGTTTCGGAAGCGGGGCGGCCGGTCGCGGACATCACGCGCTGATCGGGTAGACCGCTTTCTCGCCGCTGAGCACGCGTGCGACGTCGGAGGCGCATTTGGTCTGCAGTTCGTCGAGCGCCTCGATCGAATAGAAGGCGGTGTGCGGGGTCAGAATGACGTTATCGCGGCCGATGAGCGGGGAATCCTTCGCCAGGGGTTCGGCCGCCACCACGTCGAGCGCGGCGCCGCCCAGATGCCCGGAATCGAGCGCCGCGATCAGCGCCGGCTCGTCGATCAGGGGGCCGCGCGCGGTGTTCACGATCAGCGCGCCCTTTTTCGTCTTGGCGAAAGCATCCTTGTTCATCATGCCGCGGGTCGCGGGTGTCAGCGGCGCGTGCACGGAAATGTAGTCGGAGGTCGCCAACAGCGTATCGAGATCGACGCTTTCGACGCCCGTGGCCTTGAACAGTTCGGGCTTGGCGAAAGGATCATAGGCGATCACTTTGATCCCGAAGGCCTGCGCTTTCGGCGCCACCAGGCGCGGAATATTGCCGAAGCCGAGCAGCCCGAGCACGGTGCCCTCGATGCGCCGGATCGGCACGACCGCCGGCATTTCCCAGCGGCCGGCCTGCACCAGCTTGTTCGACAGCGGGACCTTGCGGATCAGCGACAAGAGAAGCGCCATCGTGTGGTCGGACACTTCGCGGATGCAGTAGTCCGGCACGTAGTTGACGGCGATGCCCTTCTCCTTCGCGGCCACCAGGTCGATATTGTCGACGCCCAGGCCGAAGCGGCCGATCGCCTTGCAGCGCGTGAGCTGGTCCATGATCTCGCGCGTGATCTTCGCATAGGTCACCAGAATGGCGTCGGCATCCCGCGCGACCGCCACAATATCGTCGGCATTGACGCTTTTCGACATGCGAAAAGTCGGGTTGAGCTTTGCGAGCGCGGCCTTGGCCGGATCGAGAGTTGGGAAGACACTATCGGCGACAGCGATCACAGGCCCGGCCATTGCAAACTCCGAGATGAGGCGAGACGGAAATGAGGCCGAAACCTACTTCAGGGCCGCGCCGCCGTCTACTTTGTACCGCTGCAAAGCGCCGAACGATGCCTACATGTCCCGAGATGCGAGCCGGTAACGAAGGACACGGTTCTTGAACGCCCCGAGGTTTTCCGCATGTTGAAGCTTCCAGCGCTCGGCGATTGGCTCGAGGGGTTGAGCGAGGCCGCCAACCTCACCGAACTGGCCAAAGGCTCGACCGTCTGGCTGGCGGTCACCGGCTTGAGCCGTGCCGGCAAGACCGTGTTCATCACCAGCCTGATTCACAATTTCCTGAGTGCCCTGCACAACCCGAATCGCATGCCCTTGCTGCGGGTGGTCGGCGAGGGCCGGCTCGTCGCCGCGCGGCTGGAAGGCGCCAAGGCGCATCTGCTGCCGCGCTTTCCCTATCAGGCCAATATCGTTGAGATGGCCGCAACGCCCGCGCATTGGCCGCGCGCGACCGCCGACATCAGCGAGATCGGCATCGACGTCCGCTTCATCCCGACCGGCTTGCTCGGTCATATGCTCGGCCGCATCAGCGGACCGGCCGCCACGCTCAAGCTGAAGATCGTCGACTATCCGGGCGAATGGCTGCTCGATCTGCCGCTGTTGTCGCAAAGCTACGCGGAATGGTCGCGCACCATGCTGCAATTGTGGCGCCGCGGCCTGCGCGCCGAAATCGGCCGCGACTACCTCGCTTTCCTGTCCGATCATCCGGCGAGCGAAGCGTCCAGCGAAGCGGTCGCCAAGGAGGCGCACGATCTTTACCGCGCGTTGCTGCTCACCGCGCGCGACAAGCACGGCTTGAGCTATCTGCAGCCCGGCCGTTTCATATGTCCCGGTTCGCTCGCCGACGTACCCTATCTCTGGTTCGCGCCGCTCGACGTGCCGCAGGACAGCGACCGATTGCCCGCGGGCTCGCTCGGGGCGCTGATGCAGGAACGGTTCGAGGTCTACAAGAAAGAGATCGTCGAAAAATTCTACAAGGATTACTTCCGCAACTACGCGCGGCAGATCGTTCTGGTCGATGTGCTCGGGGCCCTGCTGGCCGGCCGCGAGGCGTTCGAGGATACGCGGCTCGCGACCGAAGCCATTCTGGAAAGCTTCCGCTACGGGCAGCGCACCATTCTCTCGAGCCTGCTCGGCAGCGCACGCGTGGAAAAGGTCCTGTTCGCGGCCACCAAGGCCGATCACGTCCCCGATCTCCAGCGCGACCATCTCGCCGCGCTCTTGCGCAACATGGCGGCCTTGCCGGCGCTGGAGGCGCGCAGCGGCAATGCCGATATCGACGTCACCACGCTCGCCTCGGTGGCTTCGACCGTGGAAGGGACGCAGGAGATCGAAGGGCAGCGCGTTCAGGTCGTCATCGGCCGTCCGGTCGGCAGCGGCAGACAGGCGAAGTTCTTCGGCGGCCAAATTCCGATCCGGCCGCCGCGGCCGGAGGATTGGGGCAAGCCGTTCCTCGCCATTCCGGTGTTCGAGCCGCCCTTGATCGACCCGGCGCCGGTCGACGGCATTCCGCACATCAATCTCGATCTGGCGCTCGAATTCCTGATCGGAGATCACCTGCGATGAGCGACATGCATCGGCTTGGGCCCCGCGTGCTGGAAGAGGAGGGGGCGAGAGGCGAGGGCCGGCCACCCGGTGCCGGACCGGCGGTGTTCGCGACCGAGATCACCGAACGCGTGGTGCCGCGCGAGCGCGCATTGGTGGCGCCTGCGCCGCCGCGGCCGGCCTGGCGCGACCGCTGGATCAGGCTGGGACTGTGGGGCGTCGGTCTGGGATTGGCGGGCTGGCTCGCCATCGACAGCTATCTTTGGATCAGCGACGCTTTTACGCGCAGCACTTCGCTCGGGGCGCTGGCTTCCGCGGTGGTGGCGCTCGGTATCGGCGGAGCGGCGCTGATCGGCTTGCGCGAGCTCAAGACGTTCCTCGCGCTCAAGCGCGTCGAGCACAACCGCCTGCTCCTGGAAAACCTCGAGGCGCGCAGCGGCTCGATCGGAATGCGCGAGGCGATCCGCGAAGTGCTCGCCTTCGTCCCGAAGGACCGCGAGACCGAAGCCGCCATCGAAACCTATCAGCGGCAGGCGCAGCCCCATCACACGCCGGCGCAGCAGGTGGAACTGCTGTCGCGGACCGTGATGACGCCGCTCGACCGGCGCGCGCAGGGAATCGTGCGCGGCGCGTCCGCGCGTGCCTTCGCCCTGACCGCCGTGGCGCCGACCGCGCTGCTCGACACGGTGATCTTCGCCGCCCTGAGCATCCGCATGGTGCGGGCCCTTGCCGCCTGTTACGGCCATCGCCCGACCGCGGCCGCGACCGCGCATCTCTTGCGCCGGCTCGTGGTCGAGGCCGGACGGATCGCCGCCGTGGACCTGGCCGGCATGGCCATTACCCAGCAGCTTGGCGGGGCGGTCTTGGAACGGCTCACCGCCAGCGCCGCCGAGTCGACTTATGCGGCACAGCGCATGGCGCGCATCGGCCTCATCACCATGGGCCTGTGCCGGCCGGTGCCGTTTGCCCCGGGGGAGGTCCCGGGCCTGTTTTCCGCCCTGATCGGCAGCCTGTTCGCGGGCAAGGCGGACGGGGAGCCGTAACCCCCGGCCCGCCCTGTTAACCAATAATTAACGCTGTTTTCCCGGGGCGTTATCCTCTGGTATCCTGCCAAAAAAGCGTAGGAGGCGGGGTATTATGGTCGGACGGCTGGCACGGGGAGCATATTTGTTCATTGTCGTCGTGATGATCGCGGCCTACGCCCTCCAGGCCGCCAAGAGCGATCCCGGCCCGCGCGACGAGACGCCGAAAGCGCCGGTTGACCGGATGTATTCCTGACGCGGCGGCGGCGCCGCTTGACCTGACCCGCCTTCCCCGTCAGTTTCGCCCGCAACAAACAGGGCGAGCTCCTATGGCAGGCGTGACCGCAGAAAAAACGGCAACAGAACAGACCCGCGACCCGGCGGCCGTCGAGCGGACGGTGGCGCAACTTTCGGCGGCCTTCGGCAACCGCGTCGTCACCTCGGCCGCCGTGCGCGAGCAGCACGGCAATACGGTCACCTGGATTCCCAATCAGCCGCCCGACGCGGTGGTCTATCCGCAATCGACCGAGGACGTGCAGAAGATCGTCCGCATCTGCGCCGCGAACCATGTGCCGATCATTCCGTTCGGCGTGGGCTCGTCGCTCGAAGGCCATGTGAACGCGCCGTTCGGCGGCGTATCGATCGATTTCCGCGACATGAACAGGCTGCTCGCGGTGCACACGCAGGATCTCGACTGCGTCGTGCAACCCGGCATCACCCGTAAGCAGCTCAACGAGCAATTGCGCGACAGCGGCCTGTTCTTTCCGATCGATCCCGGCGCCGACGCCTCGCTCGGCGGCATGGCGGCGACCCGCGCCTCCGGCACCAATGCCGTGCGCTATGGCACGATGAAGGACAATGTGCTGTCGCTCAAAGTCGTGCTGGCCAATGGCGACGTGATCGATACCGCGCGGCGCGCGAAGAAGACGTCATCCGGCTACGATCTCACCCGGCTGATGGTCGGCTCGGAAGGCACGCTCGGCGTCATCACCGAGCTCACGCTCAGGCTGTCCGGCGTCCCGGAAGCGATTTCCGGCGGCATTTGCCCGTTTCCGTCGGTCGAGGCCTGCTGCAACACGGCGATCCATACCATCCAGTCCGGCATCCCGGTGGCGCGTATCGAATTGCTCGACGCTTTGCAGGTGCGCGCCTGCAACCTCTATTCCAAGCTCGGCCTGCCGGAGACGCCGATGCTGTTCCTCGAGTTCCACGGTACGGCGGCCTCGGTCGCCGAGCAGTCGGAGCGGTTCGGCGAGATCGCGGCCGAATTCGGCGGCGGTCCCTTCACCTGGACGACGAAGCCGGAGGAGCGCACCAAGCTGTGGGAAGCGCGCCATCACGCGGCGCTGTCGAACTTCACGCTGCGGCCGGGTGCGCAAATGATCGCCACCGACGTCTGCGTGCCGATCTCGCGCTTGGCCGAATGCGTGACCGAGACGCAAGCCGATATCGAGCGCAGCCGCATCCTGGCGCCGATCGTCGGTCATATCGGCGACGGCAATTTCCACCTCACTCTGCTGATCGACCGGGACGACGCCGACGAGGTCAAGCGCGCCAAGGAACTGTCCGAGCGGCTGGTCGAACGGGCGCTCGCCATGGACGGCACCTGCACCGGCGAGCACGGCGTCGGGCAGGGCAAGATGAAGTACCTCCTTGCCGAGCATGGGCCGGCGGCGCTCGCGGTCATGGCCTCGATCAAGCGCGCGCTCGATCCCGACAACATCATGAATCCGGGCAAGATCGTCGCGCTGTGAGACGAGCGCGGGCGACACCCTCTGCTGTCATGCCCGCGCAGGCGGGCATCCAGTACGCCGCAGCCTCTCGGGAGCACACGGCGTACTGGATCCCCACTCGCGCTTCGCTTCGCTCGCTTGGCGGGGATGACGGTCCGGGAACGCTTGAATTCCACTCCCGAAAAAAACTTATCCCCGGGTGCTCCCGGCAGGCTTATATTCCCTGCCGTCCGGCTCGGCTGAGGGCGTCATCTAGAGGCGTCTAAATGATGGAGCCGGACGCGGCGCCCGCGGGCGTGAGGAAACGCACCTCACGCGCTCGGGCGGCGCCGGGGCTCCGCCCGGGGGCAATAAGACCCCCCGCCAGGAGCTGGCTGACGATGCCGAGCCTTCGGGCTCCTTCGGAAGCGCGGCCCGGACGCCGACAAGACGCCGCGAACGGAGCGCCGGGAGGCGCGCCTTTGCTCTTGCGAGCAGAGGCGACGCGTCTCGCAAGCGCGTCAGGGCGGCCTTCGCCGGGCCGCCCACGGGGCACGATCGCAAGTGCCTCGCGTTTCCCGGCGCTCCGCTCCCCTCACAGGGGGCGTTGAACGGAGTACGGCCTACCCGGGGCCGCCAAGAATACGGGTGGTGGCGCTTGCCTTGGCGCGAAGCGGGCAAGCCCGCCGCGTGCATGGCTGTTTGAAAATTGAATCGGTGAGCGATGATGCGAATGCCGCGACCTCGCTTATCCCTCCCCTGCAAGGGGAGGGTGGCGAGCGCGGAACGCGCGAGCCGGGTGGGGTGTCCGCGCGATCACAAATGCCCCCACCCGCCGCCTTCGGCGGCAGCCTCCCCCGCAAGCGGGGGAGGGATGAAAGCGCGCGCCCTTGTCACACGAATCGCATCACATATTTGCCGCCAAACTCGGCCAAAAGTGGCGTAGATTTCGCATGATAGGATGCGAGCGCCGGCCACGGGGGTCGGCGCCGGAGTAAGGCATTGCAGACGACACTGCTTGGATTGGCGATTGCCCTGATCCTGGCGCTGGTCACAGCGCTGGTCGGGCCGCTGCTGATCGATTGGGGAACTTACCGCTCGCTGTTCGAGGCCGAGGCGACCCACTTGATCGGGGTCCAGGTGCGGGTGACCGGCGCCATCGACGCCCGCCTGCTGCCGTCGCCGCGGCTGACCCTGCACGATGTCGAGGTCGGCGAGGGCAGCGACAAGATCCAGGCCCGCTCGCTCGGCATCGAATTCGCGCTCGGCCCCTTGATGCGCGGCGAATGGCGCGCCGATGAAATGCACCTCGCCGGGCCGCGGGTCAGGCTGGGGCTGGACGCCTCCGGCCGCGTGCAGGTGCCGGCGATCTCGGTGGCCTTCAATCCCGATGCCTTGAGCATCGACCGGCTCGGCATCGAAGACGGCACCATCACCCTTACCGACGCGACGAGCGGCGCCAGCCTCACCCTCGACCGCTTCTGGTTCAACGGCGAGGCGCGTTCGCTCATCGGTCCGTTCAAGGGCGAGGGCGCCGTCACGATCGCCGGCGAGCTTTACCCCTACCGCCTGTCGGCCGGCCGCTACGGCGACGACGGCACGATGCGGCTGCATCTCAATGTCGATCCTGTCAGCCGGCCGCTCGCCATCGAAGCCGATGGCGCGCTGGCGCTGGCGGGCCAAGGGCCGAGTTTCGACGGCAATCTCACTTTGACGCGCCCGGTCGGGCTCAACATGCGCAAGGGGGCCGAAATTACCCTGCCTTGGCGCGTGAGCGGGAAGGTCAAGGCGACCGCGCGCTCGGCGCTGATCCAGAATGTCGACTTCCTCTACGGTTCGGAAGACCAGGGCATCAAGCTGACGGGCGATGCCGAGTTCACCTTCGGCAAGAATCCGAGCTTCAACGGCGTGCTGTCCGGCCGGCAGATCGATCTCGACCGCTTCCTGATGAGCGACGATGGCGGCCGGGTTCCGCCGGCGGCGGCGCTGCGGCGGCTTGCCGAGCGGGAAGGCGGTGCCTTCCGGCCGGCCTTTCCGGTCCAGGTCGGCGTCGGCATCGATCAGGTCACGCTCGGCGGCAGCAGCTTGCAGAATTTCCGCGGCGACATCAGTTCCGACGCCGGCGGATGGAATCTGGACCGGCTGGAATTCCGGGCGCCCGGCTTCACGCAAGTGCGCCTGAGCGGCCAGCTCGCGGTGGACGACAGCCGGATCGCCTTCACCGGGCCGACCGAGATCGATACCCGCGATCCCAAGGCGCTGGCCGCGTGGCTCGAAGGCCGCGGCGACGTCGCCCAAGGCGAGCTGCGGCCGCTGAGCCTGCGCGGGGACATCACCATCGGCAGCGAAAGAATTGCGATCGAGCGGCTGAAAGCCGAGTTCGACCGCAAGAGCATTTCCGGCCGGCTCATTTACGATTTCGCCGCCGGCAAGCGGCCGACCCGGCTCGATGCCGAGCTCGACGCGCCCGAACTCGATTTCGATGCGGCGCTCGATTTCGGCAAGGCGCTGCTGGCCGGCTCCAGGATCGAGCGGCCGAAGGAGATGACGATCGCGGCCGAGATCGGCCGCGCGACGGTCGCGGGTTTCAGCGCGCGCGACGCCAGTGCGCGGCTCAAAATCGATGGCGAAGGATTGCGGATCGACCGGCTGTCGGTGGCCGATCTCGGCGGTGCGGCGTTCTCCGCCAGCGGGCGCATCGTCACCGGTGCGCCGTCGCCGCAAGGCAGCATCGGCGTCGATCTGACGGCGCCCGATCCGAAGCCGGTGCTGGCGCTGCTGGCGCGTTTCACGCCGCAGACCGCGCGGGTCCTGGAGCCGCGCGCGGCGGCGATGGCGCCGGCACGGCTGCATGCGCAGCTGACCATCGACGGCGTCGCGCCGGCGACGCGCGGCCGGATCGCGGTGGACGGCAGCCTCGGCAAGGTGCGTATCGCGCTGAATGCCCAGGGCGGGGTCGACACCAAGGCGTTCACCGCGGCGGATATCCGGCTCGACGGCAAGCTCGAAGCCGCCGACGGCAGGCTGCTGCTGGCGATGCTCGGTCTCGACCATGCGGTGGCGGTCGATAGCGGCCCCGGCTCCTTGACGTTCGCAGCGAGCGGCCCGCCGCGCGGCTCCATGCGCGTGGAGGCCCGGCTCGCCGCCGGTGGCTTGGACGCGAGCGTCGGCGGAACGGCGAGCTTGCTGGCCGACAAGCCGGCAGCCGTTTTGCACGCGAAGGTGCAGCGTGCCGATGCGTCGCCCCTGCTGCCGGGAAGCGGCGCGCGCCCCGCGCTGCCGGTCACTTATAGCGGCGACATCGCGCTGTCGGGCCCTGGACTTGCCTTCAACGACATCAACGCGAGCGTGGGCGAGACGCATCTGCGCGGCAGGCTCGCGCTGACGCTCGACACGACGCGCCGGCTGCAAGGCGAGATCGACGCAGACGGGATCGACGGCGCCGGCCTGCTGGCGGCGGCAATCGGAATGTCGGCAGCGAGCCCCGGCACGAACGCGGCCTGGTCATGGTCGAGCGAGCCTTTCGGCCGGGGCGCTTTCGGCCCGTTCGCCGGTCGGATCGCGCTCAAGGCGCGGCGCGTCGAATTGCTGCCACGACAGGTCGCGCGCGAGTTTCGCGCCACGCTCCGTCTCGGCCCGGACGAAATTGCGATCGACGACATGGCCGGCAATCTCGCCGGCGGTCAATTCGGCGGCCAGCTGTCATTCCGTTCGGCCGAGGACGGCTTGAAAGCCGCTGCAAAGTTCTCGTTGGCGGGCGCGGACGTGGCGAGTCTGCTCGCGTCCGGCCCGCGTCCGGCGGTCGCCGGAAGGCTCGACGTCTCGATGAATTTGGACGGCTCCGGCCTGAGCCCGGTCGCCTTGATCGGTTCGCTGAAGGGGACGGGCGAGATTGCGCTCGCCGATGCGCAATTTGCCGGCCTCGACCCGCGTGCTTTCGATGCGGTCACGCGCGCGGTCGATCGCGGACTTGCGGTCGATGCCGAACGTATTTCCGGCGTCGTACGCCGGGCGCTCGAGAGCGGCCAGCTTTCGGTGAAAAGCGCGCGCGGCGCGATCGCCGTCAGCGCGGGACAAATACGCTTGAGAGATTTCGAGGCGAAAGCCGCCGACGCGGACATGACCGTTTCCGGCGGTCTCGATCTCACCAGCGGCTTGGTCGATGCGCGGCTCGTCTTGTCGGGCTCGATGGAAGCGGCCGGCAGCCGACCCGATATCTATATGGCATTGAAGGGTCCGCTCGCGGCGCCGACGCGCAACATTGATGTCTCCGCCCTGTCGGGCTGGCTGACGCTGCGCGCGGTGGACAATCAGACGAAGCGATTGCGGGCCATCGAGCAATCCGCCCCGCGCGAACAACCGGCACCGCGAACGGAGCCAACGACCGTTATAGCGCCCGCTCAGCCGTCCGTGCCGCCGACAGCCAAGCCCGCAACGGATCAGGCCGCAACGGATCAGGCCGCACCGGTGGCGCCGATATCGCCGGCACCGATCTTTCCGCCCGTGCTGCCGCCTCCGCTTGCGCCGGCCGCGCCATCTCCGCCGAGCGACCAGGCGCCGATCTTGCCGCCGCCGCTCGACATCAATCCGCTGCCCGCCCCGGCCGCCACAGTGCGACCCGAAGCGTCAGTCGATTCGCATCCCTGATGCGGCGGGCCGCACGGCGGGCATTTCGTGCGACGACGCCTGCGCGCCGCGCTCTTCGCCGACATGGGTCCGGTAATGGTCGAGGACGAACAGGCGGATCGCCGACGACAAATTACCGTGCCGACGCTCGGTATCGATCGTAGCCACCAAGTCCGACAAGGTCATCTCTCGGCTGCCTGCGATTTCCTTGAGACCTTTCCAGAACGCATCTTCGAGACTGACACTGGTCTTGTGACCCGCGATGACGATCGAGCGTTTGACCACCGGTGATTTCATCGTCCGTCTCCTCTGTCGATCCGGTGCGCGTCGAGGTCGCGATTGGCTTTGGCCTGCTTATCGGTCTCCAGTTTACGGCCCTGCTTGGACTGACCATGGGCAAGGCGATTGGCGCTCGCGCGTTGCTCGTCTTTTTCCCGCTGGGCACGTTTGCGGACCGTTCGGAGATTGATCAGTTCAGCCATTCCCATCCTCGTCGGTAGTAACCGGATACTTGTTGTGCGGGTCTCGGTGGGACCCTTCATTGTTTTGCCCGCCCCTTAAACGGATACCTGGGGAGAACCTGTTTCAGCCACTTTCACGGCGCGACTCCGTAAGATTGCACCTGTTACATTGGGGTCGGTTGAAAGTTGGATTCAATACACGCTTAGTTGATCGAAACAGACTAGAGGTCGGCCTTCTGCCAATACCTGTGGAAAAAAAGCGCTATAATTATTACGGTAAGCCAACACTTGCAGAGGTATATTTGAGTCTTTTACAAGAAATACTATCGATGGCGTCAATTTATCAAATACGAAACCTTGCGGCATGAGCTCGTATCGTGAGAATTGATACGAATTTTGAGTAGTATTTTACCTTTCATTTGGGGGTACGACTTCAAATGTTACATCATAGAATATTATCCTTGTTCAGTCGGGCAATTTCATGTCGCCGGAATTGGGCAGGATCCCGCAGCGGGCGGCGAAAATACGGCGCACCCGGCTACCGGCGGTGAAATTCAATCCACGGGAAATTAGCGCGGGCGCGTCATCCGTTCCGGCCGGACGAGCCGGTCGAACTCGGCCGCCGAAACATAGCCGAGCCGCAGGGCTTCCTCGCGCAGCGTGGTGCCGCGGGCGTGCGCCGCCTTGGCGACCTCGGCGGCCTTGTCGTAGCCGATCTTGGGCGACAGCGCCGTGATGAGCATCAGCGAACGGTCGAGCAGTTCGCGGATGCGCGGTTCATTGGCCTTGATGCCGACGATGCAATTGTCGGTGAAGGAATTTGCCGCGTCGCTCAACAGGCGGATCGATTGCAGCATGGCGTAAGCGAGCACCGGCTTGTAGACGTTGAGTTCGAAATGGCCCTGGCTGCCGGCGGTGGTGATGGTGGTGTTGTTGCCGAATACCTGGCAGCACACCATGGTCAGGGCCTCGCTCTGCGTCGGATTGGTCTTGCCCGGCATGATCGATGAGCCGAGCTCGTTCGACGGCAGGATCAGTTCGCCGAGCCCCGAGCGCGGGCCGGAACCGAGCAGCCGGATGTCGTTGGCGATCTTGAACAGCGCCACCGCCGCGGCATTGATGGCCCCGTGCACGAACACATAGGCATCGTGTCCGGCCATGTGCTCGAACTTGTTGGGGGCGCTCACGAAGGGCAGGCCGGTCAATTGGGCGATGCGGCGCGCGAAAGCCTTGGCAAAGCGCGGCCTGGAATTGATGCCCGTGCCGACCGCGGTGCCGCCTTGCGCCAGCGGATAGAGCGCGCGTTGCGCCACCGAGAGCCGGGCGAGCGCCGATTTGACTTGCGCGGCATAACCGGAGAATTCCTGCCCGAGCGTGATCGGGGTCGCATCCATCGTATGCGTGCGGCCGATCTTGACGATCTGGGCGAAGGCCTTGGCCTTGTGCTCGAGCGCCTTTTGCAGATGTGCCAGCGCCGGTTTGAGGCGCCGCTCGATCTCGATCGCGGCCGCGATATGCATGGCGGTCGGAATCGAGTCGTTCGACGACTGGCTCATATTGACGTGGTCGTTCGGGTGCACCGGCGATTTGGAACCGAGGGCGCCGCCAAGCGCCACATTGGCCATGTTGGCGATGACCTCGTTCGCGTTCATGTTGGTCTGCGTGCCCGATCCGGTCTGCCACACCAGCAGCGGGAAATGATCGTCGCGCTTGCCGTCGGCGATCTCCTGCGCGGCTGCCGCGATCACCTTGGCGCGCCGCCGGTCGAGCGAGCCGAGATCGCGGTTGACCTCGGCCGCCGCGCGTTTGATCAGCCCGAGCGCGCGCACGATTTCGATCGGCATCCGCTCGGTTCCGATCCGGAAATTGTGCAGCGAGCGCTGGGTCTGCGCGCCCCATAGTCGGTCAGCGGGGATTTCCAGCGGCCCGAAGGCGTCGCTTTCGGTGCGGGTCCTGGTACGCCGCTTCGCCATTATTTTTTGCGGAAACGGTCGAGCCGCACCACTTCGCCGCCGCCTGACGGCGTATCGGGCTTCTCCGGCTTGTCCGGAACGGCTTGGACACCGGCAGGCTGGGTGGTCGCCGGCGGCATCGCGGCCGGAGCGGCGGCGGGCAGGCGTTTCTTGCCGACCGGCTTGCCTTCCGGTTTGGCTTCGGCCTTGCCGGGTGCCTGCGCCGGCGCCGTTTCGGCCGGTACCTCGCCCTCGGCGACCTCCTCGAACTGCAGCCCGAACTGCACGGAAGGATCGAAAAAGCCCTTGATCGCGGCGAACGGCACACCGAGCCGTTCCGGCACCCCGCCGAACGACAGGCCTACTTCAAAGCCCGCATCGTCCACCTTCAGGTCCCAGAACTGGTGCTGGAGAATGATAGTCATTTCCTGCGGGTATTGCGCGCGCAGCCGGTCGGAAATCCGCACATCGTCGGCCTGGGTGTCGAACGAGATGTAAAAATGATGATCGCCGACGAGGCCGTTCTTGGCGGTCTCGGCCAAAACATCATGCACGACGCCGCGCAGCGCCTTTTGGGTCAGGAGATCGTAACGGATGTGGTCGGGCATCGGTTTCGGGTTCGCCGCATTATTGGATTCGCGCGGGATGCTAGCGCGCCTGTGGCCGAAAGACATCCCGCTCTTATCGGTTGCGCTTGCCACGGCAATATGGCGACCGCGGGTCTGTCATTGCCTCTGAAAATCAAGAAAAAGGTGATTCGATCCGGTGTCTCAATACCACCATTTGCCTATGTCACCGAAGTCGACCTGAACGCGATCGGATGGCGCATGACACGGATAACTGGTATCTGAGAGAAAGCTGGGATCTATGGGGGAAAACCATGCTTTCTATCAAGTCACCGGTCGCACTCGCGGCCGCGACGCTGGCGCTTGGCCTGATGGTTGTGGGGTCAGACGCTTCGGCTCAGAGCAGGGCCGTCGAAATCTCTGGGGCAGCGGTCAACACCGCGCACAATCAGATCACTGATTTCGGCAAACGGGCCGGCGCGCCCGATAGCCGGGTTCACATTTTTCCGACGACGACTGCGCGGTTTACGCTGCCGACGGCGGTGCTGAACCGGGCGAATTTTCATGGCCTCGACTTGTCGAAGGCCGATTTGAGCAGTCCGGCGGACGTCGCGAAACTCGGTGGCGTGCCCCCGCTTGCCCCGGCTGCGGCGTTTCCCGCTCCGGGTTCGTGGAGCCCGGCCGACTTGTCCATATCCGGGGGCGCGGTCGTCACGACCACCACCCACCATCCGATCTATATCAATTGCAAGGGTGTCGACACCTGCTGGGTGACCACGAAGGGCGACATTCCGAAATTTATCAGCAAGCTGAACACCAGCACGATGATCACGATCACCAACCAGTATGTCGGCAGCACGGCCGCCAACCGGTATCCGCTGGGCAAGACTTTCGGCTACAACAAGACCTTTACCAAGTCGCCGTGGGGCACGCCGACCATGCTCGACTCCGTCGCGCAAGCAATCGCGCAGGCCGCGTCCGCGACCGGCGGAACCGGCTATAATCATATGTATCACATATTCGTTCCCAAAGGCACGGATGTGTGCTTCGACAGCGGATACACTGCGTGCTATTCGCCCGATCACGGCAGCACCTTCTATTTCTGCGGCTACCACGGCAGCTTCACCCACAACGGTCAGAAGATTGTCTATTCGGTGGAGCCTTACGACCACGTCTCCGGTTGTTTCATGAGCGGGCAGAGCGTGACGGACGCGCAGGTCAGCGTTCTGAGCCACGAAATATTCGAGGCGATCACCGATCCCGATCCCAACTCCGGCTGGAACAACAATTCACTCGGTGAGATCGGGGACGAGTGCGCCTGGCGTCTCTACGCGGTGAATTTGTCGGCTACGAAGTACAACATCCAGCTCGAATATTCGAACAAGAGCCACCTCTGCAAAGCCGTGCCGTAGCGGCGATCATTGCCGGGCAAGATCAGACGACGAAGGCCCCGCCGAACGGCGAGGCCTTTTCGTTTTCGCGATGACGTTTGCGCACGCACGGGAACAGCGGGCGCGGCCCGAGCGGTCGGGACGGGATCAAACGGGACGGTCACGGGAAAACAGTCGCGGGAAGGGGAGGAAAGTGGAGGCTTCTGTTGCCAGGTGCCTCCGAACCCCGCCTGACGGTGCTAACCCGCCAGGGCTTTAAGTCGGTCTTTCAAGCTGCCTTACGCAGCCTGAGCAACCGGAGCATAGTTGTCGTTGGCAACTATGAGAATGGCCCGATAACGGCGGAACCATGCCGAGCAAAAGTCCGCCCTTTACGCCCTCGTCGATCCTGTTTCGCCCCCGCCGAAGCCCCTCGCGCAATCCCGCTGGCGGGAAAAAGAGAGGCTTGGGTGGAGGCGCCGGGTACTGCCCCCGGGTCCGATGGGTTTATTACGACGGCCGTTTATCGCCATAGCCGGGTTGCCCCGGCACGACGAATATAGGGTGCCGGGGCGCGGGAAAAAAGGCCGGAAATTGTTTCCCCGGCCGTCTTCCACGCGCCCGCCGAGCGGCCTTCCCGCGCCGGCATTCTCGGTTCCGTTTGCGCAAGGGCGGAGCGCATCGCACGGTGCAGTGAGGTCTTCATGCCCGGATCGCGTGTGCCGGCGCGCTCAATGCGCTTCGTTCCGGGCATTGGTTCCGCGTCGGCGGCGATGGTCACGCAATATTTGTTTTCGGACACGTCGGCGTGAGCGGCGTAACCCCGAGGCGTCCAGAGCCGAATAGGCCCTATGTGAACGGCCCACCCGGTTCACCACGGCGCGGCATGGTCCCGTGCCGCCATTCGTAACGCTCGAGGGGAAAGGCACCCGACATGAAAACCAAAACGACTTCGATCGCCACCGCCACTTTCGCCAGTTCGCTGGCGGCCGCCTTCACAATGGTCGCCCTGTCGGCCGGACCGGCATCGGCCCAGGCCAAGGATCAAGCCAAGGAAAAATGCTATGGCGTCGCGCTCGCCGGCAAGAACGACTGCGCTGCGGGTCCCGGCACGACCTGTGCCGGCACGTCCAAGGTCGATTACCAGGGCAATGCCTGGAAATACGTGCCCAAGGGCACCTGCACGACGATGAAGACCCCGAAGGGCAAGGGGTCGCTGAAGCCGATCAAATCGTAAAGCGCAACGCGGGAGGCGCGCGGCACGTTCGCGCGTCTCCCTTTCCCGGTCGGGAGAATTGCCATGTCGATTGCCATGAGGCGCGCATCTGTCATGCCGCGCACATCCTGCCTCCCGCCGCTCGCCGGCGTCGGATACAAGCCGCAACATTTCGCCGACATCCTCGCCGGCGCAGAACCGCTCGGCTTCATCGAAATCCACGCGGAAAACTATATGGGCGCGGGCGGGCCGCCGCATGCGCAGCTGGCCGCGCTGCGTGCCCGCTACGCGCTCTCGGTGCACGGGGTCGGCCTGTCCATCGGCGGCGCCGCGCCGCTGGATCGCGACCACCTGGCGCGGCTGAAATCGCTCTGCGACCGCTATCGGCCGGAGAGCTTTTCCGAGCATCTCGCCTGGTCGTCGCACGGTGCGTTCTACTACAACGATCTGCTGCCCTTGCCCTACAACGACGAGACGCTCGCGCGCGTCGTCGAGCATATCGACCTCGTGCAATGCACGCTGGGCCGCGAGATGCTGCTGGAAAACCCGTCCACATATGTCGCCTTCGCCGACAGCGCGATCCCGGAAATCGAATTCATCGCGGAAGTCGCGCGCCGAAGCGGCTGCGGTCTGCTGCTCGATGTCAACAATGTCTTCGTCAGCGCGCGCAATCACGGCACCGACCCTGATCGCTATATCGCGGCATTTCCGCTCGATCGCGTGAAGGAAATCCATCTCGGCGGTCACCACGAAGACACCGACGAGAGCGGCGCGCCGCTCCTGATCGACGCGCATGGCTCGCCGGTCGCCGATCCGGTCTGGTCGCTGTACCAGCGCGTGATCGACCGCACCGGCCCGATCGCCACCCTGATCGAATGGGACAACGACGTGCCGGCCTGGCCGGTGCTGGCGGGCGAAGCGCGCGCGGCGGCCGCGATCCTCGGCCGCGCGGCCAAAGGGGAGGCGGCATGACGAGCGGCGCCTTCGCGCAATGGCAGGCGGACTTCGCGACCGCGCTCATCGATGCCGGGCAGCCTGTGCCGGCGGCCGTGACCTCGCATTCCGCGCGCGCGCCGCGGAAACGCTTTGCGGTCTACCGTAACAATGTCGTGGTCGGCCTGGTCGAGGCCTTGCGCACGCAATTCCCGGCGACCGAACGGATCGTCGGTACGGATTTCTTCGCCGCGATGGCGCGCGTATTCGTCGCCACGGAGCCGCCGCGCTCGCCCATCCTCGTCACCTATGGCGAAGGGTTTCCCGGCTTCGTCGCGAATTTCGCGCCCGCCGCGGAGCTTGCCTATCTGGCCGACGTCGCGCGGCTCGAAATGGCGCGCACGCGCGCCTATCACGCCGCCGACGCCGCGCCGCTCGACACGAGATGCTGGGAGAGCATCGAACCCGGCCGGCTTCTTGCCGCTCGTGTCGTGCTGCATCCGTCGCTGCAGATTGTGCGCTCGTCCCATCCGGTCGTGACGATTTGGGCGATGAATTCCGATGTGGCCGAGGCCGCCTCGATCGAGGACTGCGGGAGCGAAGACGCGCTCGTCGTGCGTCCGCAGCTCGACGTCGAGCTGCGCAGGCTGCCCGCCGGCGGCGCGGCGTTTCTCGGCGCGCTCGCGTCCGGTGCACCGCTCGGCGATGCCGCCCACGTGGCCGCGGCCGACGATCCCGAATTCGATCTCGCCGCCAATCTCGCCGCGCTGATCGGCGGCGGTCTGGCGACCGAGCTGCATCTCGCGCCGCCCGAGGAGGGCCTTGCATCATGAACCGGTCGATATCCGCTGCCCACGGATCGAGCGTCGTCCCGATGATCGGCCGTCTCGTCGGCGCGATGGACGCCATTCCCTATTGGTTGGTCGCGCTCGTTGCGCGCATCTCGGTCGCCGGGGTGTTCTGGCGGTCCGGGCAGACCAAAGTCGACGGCTGGCACGTCAACGAGACGGCGATCGAATTGTTTCGCAGCGAGTACCGATTGCCGCTGATCGATCCGGTCATCGCGGCCCATCTGGCCGCTTATGCCGAACATTTCTTTCCGGTGCTGCTCGTGCTCGGTCTTGCGACGCGCGTCGCGGCGCTGGCCCTCTTGGTCATGACATTGGTGATCGAAATCTTCGTGTATCCCGATGCGTGGCCGACGCACGGCACCTGGGCCGCCTGCTTCCTGTTGCTGATGATGCGCGGAGCCGGCGCGGTTTCCTGCGATCAATTCATCGCGCGGCGCTTCGGATCGTGAGGGGACGGCCGCTCGCGGCAGCCAGGGCCCGGGCGCGCGGCGCCGCCGCCGTGCGTCCAGGCCCGTGCCGGATCAAGGCTGCAGCGCGAAGATCTGGGTGCGCCAGTTGACGCCGTTCGCGGGCGGGTTCTTCACGCCCGAATACTGGTTGGTGCCCCACACTTCACCCACGCCGTTCGTGGTCGGCGCGGGATCAGGCGTCGCCGCCGCGTAGTCGCCCCAGCGACAGGTGTCGCCCGGGTTCGGGCAGGTGAAGTCCCGGTATCCGTCGGCGCCGTTCTTGATGAGTCTCGCTCCCGACACCGCGCCGCCGTGCAAGCTCGATTTCGCCAGGATGCGCGGCGCAATGCTGTTGACGCTGCTCGAGGCATTGTACTGGATCACCATGCTGTCGCCGAACGCCCGCGCGCCGCCGCGCACCTTGCGGTCGGGCGAGATCGCGGCGTTGAAAATGAATGTATTGGTTGCCGCGATGGTTTCGCTACGCAGGACGACCGGTTTGGCCGGAACCGGATTGATCTCGTACCAACGCACGGCCGAGACGGAACCGCTGGCGATGGTGTGTTGCGTCCAGAATGAAAAGACCGTGCCGGTGTGGCTGGGGTTGATGGCCTGGATCGCCTGCGTGTTGCGGCCGTCGAGGGTATCGATCACCTGCGTGAAGGTCGGCTGACGGGCGGCGGGCGGTGGTGAATAGCTCGGGACGCTGACGCCGCGCGCATTGCCGAATACTGGAGCGCCGGTCGTCGCATTGCGCGTCACGCTGAAGAACCAAAGCTTGTTCGCCGGCACGTGGCCGTCGACGGCCACCACATAGCCGGTGCCGATCGTGTCGATCTGGTTGGCCGGCACCGGCGTGAACACCTGGGTGCCGCCGGTGTCTTTCAGATTGGCCTTCTTGCCACGCTTGAAACTGCTTGCCGCCGGGCAGGTGGTGATATTGCCGTTGGCCGGCTTGCTGATGGCCACGATATCCGATCCGCTGAATCCGCCCGTGCTGTTGTTGGCGAATACGTTCACTCCAATGATCATGAAGAACCGGCTGTCACCGAGTTTCGGATAATCGGGGAACGGCGTTCCGTACTTGAAGTAATAATGGCACCAGTCGGTCGTCACGTTCGTCGGCGAGGCGTTCTTGCTGAAGCCGAAAGCCAGCCGGTTGTCGGTAGCCGAGAAGATCGAATCCATCGTGTAGTAGAAGCGGTTCGTCGTCGGGTCCCAGATGATCTGCGGGTCGAAGCTGTCCACGCTCCCGGCATTGTGCGCGAGTTGATTGAGCGACCCGGTGGCGATCACGGCGCCGTTCGAGCGGTTGAATATTCTCACCGCCGTGTTGATGGTCTGGATGTAGCGGGTCAGGCCGATGGCGCCTTCATTGTCGGGCGGCGCGCTGTTGGTATTGGCGGTGCCGCCTCTGACACCGGCGAAGTTCAGGCCGCCGACGATTGTCGGCGCGGTCCGCGACGGCGAATGGCCGGCGGCTTCGAGTTCGGCGGCGCTCGCCGGTCGCAGCGCGCCGGAGCGCGCTGCTGCGTCGTAGGCGCGGTTGGCGGCCGCTTTCTGCGCCACGGCGGCCGGGCCGAAGGGCAAAGGACCGTGCCGCCGTGCGGCGGCGGCGGCCGGACCCATCGTGCCGGTGCCTTTTTCATCGGGGTCGGCGGCGACGATGGTTCCCTCCGAACCATGGTTGCCGTCTTGTGCGTAAGCCTCGATCGGCGCGGCCAACGACATCGCGACGACGGCGGCAGCCGCCGCCGAGTACAGAACCGGCTTTGCTCGTTTCATGTGTTATCCCCATCCCCTCTGGTCTCGGCGTTCGGTCGCCGCGCTGCGGTCGCAACGCCAATAGACGCGGACCGCCCGAAGCATTGTAATGCGAATGACGTCCGCAGCACGAGTCAATCGCGAGCCCGCGACGCCGTCAGGGGAGAACGTCAAGGCTTGGTCGAGACGGAAACGGTACGTTCGTAATGTCGCGATCCGGGATTTTTTTGAAATTTCATGATGGACTCGGTCGCTAACGCATGCCGCTGTCGATCGAAAGCTCCACATCGATTGTCGAGCCCGCGCTCACCGTGACTTCGACCGGCTTGGCGCGAGCAATGCGCGACGGTGAGACCGGCTCCAATCGATAAGAGCCTGCGGGCAGTTCGATGCGAAATCGTCCGCTCGGGTCCGTTGTGACGATCGTGAGCGGGCGATCGTCCGCATTGCCGCCGCGCGTGGCGGCGCCGAACACTCTTACGCTCGTTTCAATGGGGCGTTTCCGGCATTCCGGCCGATCGAGGCGAGCCGGGCCCGGACAGGCGGGCGCGAGCACGACATTGCCGCGCACGAGGCCGGTGGCGCCGGCTCCCGGCCCGCCATTTTTTTCCTGCGAGAACGCCGTGTCTCCCGCAACGAGAGCCGCGACGACGGCAAGAACGAGAGCGGCTTTGATCATCGAACGCGCCCTGCTGAAACGAACTCGGCCGGACAGTGTCGGCCATCCTGCGCGGCAATTGTGTCCTTGCTGCGAAGCTTGGGCAGGGGGCGCGCTGCCCGGTCATATCGCCGCCGCCGTCGAACAAATGCGGGGGCGTGGATGTGTCGATCGGCCCCGGGTGGTCGGGTGACCCGGCCGCGGGAGCCTTCGCCGCGACAGCATGCGTGCGGAGGGAAGGCCGGAGCCGCGCTCTCGTGGAACTCGGGCGCGCGCGGCGCGATCGAGCGCGCGGGCCTGTTCGCCGCCGGCGCGGCCCGCGATCGCGGCACCGACTGAAGCGGCATCGTGCGGGTGGCGCCTCGCGTGCGCCGGGCGCGCAGCGGGTAAACAGAGCGGCGGGCGAAGCCATACGTCATGCGCATCGCTTGGGCGCGTGCAGGCCCGCTAGTCGCGCAACCGGCCGCGATGTAATTGTGTCGCCGCATGTCCGATTCCACCGGCTCCCCCATCGCACCGACCCAGAGCGCAGCTTCGGTCATCGCCGAGGCTGAGCGGCCCACGCTTTCCGAGCTGTTCCTCGCCTTCCTGCAGGTGTCGGTCTCCGGCTTCGGCGGAGCGCTGCCCTGGGCGCGCCGCATGATGGTCGAGCGCAAACGCTGGATGACCACCGAGGAGTTCAACGAGGCTTTCGCGCTGTCGCAATTCCTGCCCGGCCCGAATGTGGTGAACTTTGCCGTGGTGTTCGGCGCGCGCTTCGGCGGCGCGCCGGGGGCGGCGGTCGCGCTTGTCGGCCTGATGGGACCGCCGCTCGTCATCATTGTCGTCCTGGCCGCGCTCTATGCGCATTTCGGCGATCTGCAGGTGCTCGGCCGCATCCTCTCCGGCGTCACCGCGGCGGCCGCCGGTCTGCTGATCGCGATGGTCGCCAAGATGGCGGCGCCTCTTTTCAAGCGGTGGGACTGGCCGCTGCCGGTGGCGATCCTCGCTTTCGCCGGCGTGGCCATCATGCGCTGGCCGCTGCCTTACGTTTTCGTGGTGCTGGCGCCGATGTCGATCGCGCTCGCCTGGTTCCGGACGGTGAAGCGATGAACGGCAACCCGATCGCTGCGCTGGCCGGCTATTTCGCATTGCTATCGCTGTTCGCGGTCGGCGGCGCCAATGCGGCGATCCCGGATATGCACCGCATCGCGGTCGATGTCATGGGTTGGATGACCGACCGGCAGTTCGCGGATTCTTTCGCCATGGCGCAAATGTCGCCGGGGCCGAACGTGATCATCGTCACGCTCATCGGCTATCACGTCGCCGGACTTGTGGGCGCCGCGGTCGCCACGGTGGCGATGTGCGGGCCGACCTGTGTGCTGGCCTATGGCGTGTCGCGCGTCTGGGACCGTTTCAAACATGCGCGCTGGCGCATCGCGGTGCAGGCTGGCTTGGTGCCGGTCTCGCTCGGGTTGATCGGGGCGAGCGCCTTCGTGGTGGCGAGCGTGGCAGACCGCAATGTCTATGCGGCCGTCATCACGCTGGTGACCGCCGTGATCGCCTTCGCCACGCGGGTCAACCCGCTTTGGCTGTTCGCTGCCGCCGGCGTGCTGGGCCTGAGCGGGTGGCTGTAGGAACTGCCGCCTGAAACGGCAAACGGCGCGGCTTTATTTCATTGCCTGACAATGGACGGTTCGGGGCGCCCCCTGAGTGCCCCTGACACGGGATGGCCTGTGCCGCCCGTTGGCGCTCGGCGGCACCGCCAGCCAATCGCCCACAGGATCAGCCCACAAGACTGTATTGCGGCACGCTTCGGCGCTTCCTGCCGGGCCATAACATGTGCTAGGGATCAACCACTTGTCGTCAATGATAAGACAAAAGTAGGAGACGGGGGATGCCCGACGATGCCAAAGCCCCGCCACACGGAGGCGGGTTCCAGTTCAAGGTGCGCGGTCCGCGCGATTTTTACGGCGGGCTGGTGCTGATCGCGCTGGCGATCCTTGCCATCTTGGCGTCGGGCGACCTGCCGGGGCAGGCCGGTTTCGCGTTCGGGCCGGGCACCGCGCCGCGCATGTTCGCGACACTGTTGGCCATCGTGGGCGCGCTCGTCGCCTTGACCGGTCTGTTCAAGGATGGGCCGCCGATCGAGAAGTATGCCTTCAAAGGGCCGGCCTATGTCGTCGGCGCGATCATCCTGTTCGCGCTGCTGATCCGCGGTGCCAGCCTCGAATATATCGGCATACCCCTGAGCCTGCCGGCGCTCGGACTGGTGCCGTCGACCTTCATCGCATTCATGGTCTCGATCCTCGGCTCGAGCGAAATGCGCTGGGTCGAAAGCCTGCTCGCGGCGGTGGGCATGACGATCTTCTGCGTCGTGCTGTTCGTGTATTTGCTGGGGCTGCCGTTCCAGCTTTGGCCGTGGACTTGACCGGGATTCACCAACATGACTGATCTTTTCGCAAACCTGTGGCTCGGCTTCTCGGTCGCCGCGCATCCATACAATATCGGCTTCTGCCTGCTCGGGGCTCTGGTCGGCACGCTGGTCGGCGTGCTGCCCGGCATCGGCACGGTGGCGACGGTGGCCATGCTGCTGCCGATCACCTTCGGCCTGCCGCCGGTCGGCGCGCTCATCATGCTCGCCGGCATTTATTACGGCGCACAATATGGCGGCTCGACCACCTCGGTGCTGGTCAATATTCCGGGCGAGGCCACGTCGGTGGTGACCTGCCTCGACGGCCACCAGATGGCGCGGCAGGGACGCGCCGGCGCCGCGCTGTCGATCGCCGCCATCGGCTCGTTCTTCGCCGGCTGCGTCGCCACGGTGCTCGTGGCGGCGCTCGGCGGTCCGCTCACTTCGGTCGCGCTTCTGTTCGGCCCGGCCGAATATTTCTCGCTGATGGTGCTCGGTCTCATCTTCGCGGTGGTGCTGGCCAAGGGCTCGGTGCTCAAGGCGATCGCCATGATCCTGACCGGTCTTCTGCTCTCGATGATCGGTTCGGATCTGGAAACCGGCGCCGGCCGCATGACCTTCGATCTGCCGGAACTGTCCGACGGCATCGGTTTCGCCAACGTGGCGATGGGCGTGTTCGGTTTCGCCGAGATCATCCGCAATCTCGAAATGTCGCAGGAAAGCCGCGACATCGTGCAGAGCAAGATCAAGGGCCTGATGCCGACGCGCCAGGACCTGATCGACGCTTCCGGCGCGATCGCGCGTGGCACCATCCTGGGCTCGCTGCTGGGCATTCTGCCGGGCGGCGGCGCGGTGGTGTCGTCGTTCGCGGCCTACACCTTCGAGAAGCGCATCTCCAAGCATCCGGAGCGGTTCGGCCGCGGCGCCATCGAGGGCGTGGCGGCACCGGAGTCGGCCAACAACGCGGCGGCGCAGACCTCGTTCATCCCGCTTCTGACGCTCGGCATTCCGCCCAATGCGGTGATGGCGCTCATGGTCGGCGCCATGACCATTCACGGCATCATCCCGGGTCCGCAAGTGATGACCAAGCAACCCGAGCTGTTCTGGGGCATGATCGCCTCGATGTGGATCGGCAACCTGATGCTGGTCATCATCAACCTGCCGCTGGTGGGCGTGTGGGTGAGCCTGTTGCGGGTGCCGTACCGGCTGCTCTATCCGTCGATCATCGTGTTCTGCTGCATCGGCATCTACTCGATCAACAACTCGCCGACCGACGTGATCATCGCCGCGGTCTTCGGCCTGTTCGGCTACTGGCTCACCAAGCACGAATTCGAGCCGGCGCCGCTGGTGCTCGCCTTCGTGCTCGGGCCGCTGATGGAGGAGAACCTGCGGCGCGCCATGCTGATCGCGCGCGGCGATGCCACGGTGTTCCTCACCCGGCCGATCTCGGCGGGGCTGATCTTCGTGGCGCTGGTGCTGCTGGCGATCGCGACGCTGCCGATGATCCGCAAGCGGCGCGACGAGGTGTTCGTGGAGTAGCGCTTCGGCGCAGCCCAAGCCTCAAAGACGGCGATGGCCGGGCGCAAGCCCGGCCATCATCGTTTGGGCCGTATCGAAGCGGTATCGTATCGCGCGGTGCGGCCGGCGCCGCCTCAGAACGACATGGCGCCGGAGACGATCAGCGACATGCCGACCGCGAGCAGTCCCACGATGCAAATCGGGATCAACGAGTCGAGCAGCGGCGCCGTGGCGAGCGGGTGGGTCTTGCCGTCGCGCGGCTTGAGGTACCAGATGCCGGCGCCGCCCGCGCCGAAAGCTGCCACACCGGAGACAATGGAAATCATGGGTTTATCCTCCGATCCTGCGCGGATCGGGGGCATTCTCAGGCGGCCGCCTTCGGTGCGGGCATTAAGTCGGTGGCCGCCCACATAAAAACGCCGTTAATTGGTCAGCCGGCGGACGCTCCGGCGACCGACAGCGTCCCGGCGACCAGAAGGGCCGTGAGCACGCAAAAGGCGGTGATATTCACGTCCCAGCGCTTGGCGACGAGGGGAACCGGCGCGGCAAAGGGCAGGTAGCCGTTGTCGTCATAGGCCGCGCCACCATAGATCGGCATGCTGAACACCGCCACGAAGAACGCCGCGTAAACGACGGCGCCCATGGCGGCGGCGAGATAGAGCCTTTCGATCGCATAGGGACCGGGTGCCCAGATCAGCACCAGCGCCAGAAGGCCGAAGCCGACATAGCTCGAAATCTGCCAGACCACATGGAAGCGCGCATGCGGCGTCCATTTCGGATTGGTCGCATGGGTCTTGTTGAAGTCGGCCAGCACGGTGACGAAGCCGTAGCCGATGGTCACGAGCGTCAGCAGGACGCGGGCGAGGAGAGCGAGGTCGAAGGCGATGGGCATGGGCGGCTCCTGATC
>Ga0182748_1000919_pt1 | contig 29960 bp, 29 predicted proteins | sample eDN3rd37CKraftOP_FD_128877 | JGI IMG/M metagenome (GOLD analysis project Ga0182748, IMG submission 128877) | Enriched Organic Plus compost microbial communities from Emeryville, California, USA - eDNA 3rd pass 37_C Kraft OP (version 2) (version 2) ...
ACCCAGTATCTCCATCCGCATCGTCTACCTCAATCTCAAGACACGTCATTAACGTCGTCGCTAAAGACGTGTCTTACGTCACGAGGCTTTGCTTCAACAGGCGGTAGCAATCGGGCCGTTACGAAACCTTATTTTCTACGGCGTCTTTTCGGCGATAAATCGCAAGCGGAGGACCTTACTCAGGAGACTTTGCTGGCGATCCATACCCGACGCATAACCTATGATCGAGGCATGGCGTTTTTACCTTGGGTGAATGGAATTGCACATCACAAGCTTGTCGATTATCTACGCCGTCACGGGCGTGAGACTGCTACACCTCTGGAAGAGGATGTTCCTGTGTCCGATGATGCTGACGCCGCCGATGCGCGCATGGATGTGGACCGGATGTTGAGCGGTGTTTCCGAACGCACGGCAAGTTTGATCCGCAAAGTAAAAATTGAAGGACAATCCATCGATGAAACCGCACGTGACACCGGCTTAAGCCAGAGCGCGGTCAAAGTCGCCATCCACCGCGGTCTTTCAACAATAGCGCAAAGATTTGGAGGCAAAGGACATGACCGATGAGCTGATCGACAAGCTGACAGCAGATGTCAAACCGGTTGGTCCTCACGCAATGCGCCAGCTTTTCTTGCGCTATGCAACGGGAGGCATTTTAGGCGGGCTTGCGATAACGTTGGTTTTCCTTGGCGTGCGTCACGATTTGTTGTTAGCGATAACGACGGCAACTTATTGGATGAAATTCGGCTACGCAGTCCTGCTTTTATTGATACTCATCCCCGCATTATTCACCTTGTCGCGGCCCGTTCGCACGGGATTGCACTGGTTGCCGCTGGCCATACTTCTGGCTTGCCTTGCAGGCGCTGCCTCAATCCAGCTGCTGAACGCCGAGCCCGGACAAGCAGAGGTGTTGATATGGGGGCGGACGGCGCTGATCTGTCCATGGTTGATTGTTCTAATCGCGCTTCCCACGCTCACGCTGCTACTCGCCGCCATTCGGAGGCTTGCTCCGGCCGATCCTGCTCTGACAGGTCTTGTCGCCGGTGTCGTTGCTGGCGCCGTAGGAGTGCTGATCTACGCACTACACTGTCCGGAATCCGGAATTCCGTTTATTGCAATCTGGTATACGCTTGGCGTCGCCATCACAGGATTGCTCGGCATGATTGGCGGGCGTGCTTTATTGCATTGGTAATAGTTGGATTGACGTTCGACCAAACGACGTTCTCCTCACGGTAGCGGCTAATATTGCCAGTCAAGATCGTGTGCCGGATTCGCATCAGAAACAAGTCTGATTGCTTTCCATTAATCTGCACGCTCGATGTATCACGCGAGGGAGTGGCGGGATAGTACCCGGTTTCCGCCGGCTGAAATGCGCACCAGAATGTTTAGCGCCAGTCACACCCGTTGCGAAAATCGCGGATTACTAGTGATCGCAAGAAATCACTATGCTTTATGGAATGGCCCGCCCCTTTCCCCAGCGTCTGTTAGGATGCTGTCGTGGGCGAAGAAGAAAGGAAAGGAACGAGCCAATGACTATTGTGATCCTCGGAGTTGATCTGGGCAAGACATCTTGTAGCGTTGTGGGTGTTGATGCAACTGGCGCGGTAGTTGCTCGCAGAACGATGCGCCGTCAGACGCTAATTGATTACGTAACGAAACTCCCGGCTTGCGTTGTGGCGATGGAAGCATGTTGTGGCGCCCATCACCTGGGCTGGTTGTTTGCGGCACAAGGCCACGAGGTCCGGCTGATGTCGCCGGAATATGTTCGCCCGTACATCAAGGCCCAGAAAAACGATGATCGGGACGCTGAGGGCATTGCCGAAGCTGCATCTCGACCGACCATGCGTTTCATCGATCTTAAGAGCCAGGAGCAACTGGATATCCAGACACTGCATCGGGTGCGTTCTCGCCTTGTGGCAGAGCGAAGGAATCTGATCAATCAGCTTCGCGCAATTCTGTTGGAACGTGGGATCATCTTCCCGGTCGGACGGCGAAAACTCGAACTTGGCGTGGATAGCTTGCTTGCCGAGGCTGTAGAGGTCGTGTCACCGCGTGTGTATGAGCTGGTTGGCGATTTGCGTGTGGAATGGAAGGACCTCGACACGAAGATCGAAGCCTTGAATACTGAATTTATCCAACTGGCACGCAATGATGCCGCCATGCGCAGGCTGACATCTATCCCCGGTATAGGTGTGCTCAATGCTACGGCCCTGGTGGCTGCGGTGGGAGATGCAAGCAGCTTCAAGAAAGCGCGCGATCTGGGTGCCTGGCTCGGACTGGTCCCCAGACAGTACAGTACTGGCGGTAAACCCCGACTGCTTGGAATATCGAAACGTGGAAACACCTATTTACGCACTCTGCTCATTCATGGTGCTCGCGCATCGTTACCGTCACTTTCAACGAGTGACACGCCTCTGGGGCAATGGCTGAAGGCCATGATCGAGCGCGGCGTACACCGTAACGCCGTGGTTGTAGCGTTAGCAAACAAGTTGGCGCGGATAGCATGGGCTGCCTTGCGCAAGGAAACTGGCTTTGACCGCAGCTACCCGGCGGCTGTGCAATAGGATCGGCTACATACAAGGAACGCGTAGCCAACGAAGTTTGCAGGATTGTGAAGATGGCCTGACAGTCGGACGGCGTTTGGAAAGCCCGGCCAAAAAAATGGCACCTGTTGCCGAAGTCTTTATTGGGGCTCTGAACGTGCGGATGTCCATCTTGGCCATGAGCTTGCTCATGAGACCGTATACGTTGACGCAGACTGATCAGAACACCGTAAAATCCTCTTGCGACGGGGCGGGCCATACGTTTTTTATGTGCGGAAAGAAGGGGAACGGCTTACGCCGCTCCCTCGTGTGCGAGAAGCCAGTTGGCGGCTTCGGATGCCTTAGATGCGGCGGTGAAGACGGCCTTCTTGTCGGATTTCAGGACCGTCAGCCAGTTCTTGACGTATTGGGCGTGATCGTCGCGCGGTTCGGGAATGATGCCGAGATCCGCGCATAGGAACGCTGCGCCGAGTTCGGCAACCAGTTCTTCCATCGCATAGGCTTCGGTTCCGAAGCGTCCTGTCAGGTCTCGGTCGAGACGGGACTTTGCACCCGACCAGTGGGTCAGCTCGTGACATAGCGTGCTGTAGAAGCCTTCAGCGGGCGACGTCGTGTCGGTCCCCGTGAAGCGGCGGCGATCGGGCATCCGGATCGTATCAGCAGCGGGCACGAAGCAGGCTTTGTCACCGCCTTCCTCGATGCGGGCACCGGTGGCCTTGGCGAAAGCTTCGGCGCGAGTGATCGGGTCAAATTGCGCTACATCGGGCAGTTCGGCGGACGGCTGTTCAGGAAGCGTGAAACCGTCAACCTGGGCGGCGTTGAAGACGTAGCTGGCGCGGGCGAACATGCGCTCGCCGCTCTCGGTTTCTCCGGCATCATTGGTCTGCTCGACATTGATGGTTTTGTAGAAGACGACGAGGCTGGATTTCTCGCCGCGCCGGACCTGGCATCCCTGATCCTGCCATTGGCGGTAGGTTCCCCAGATATTGGAGCTGTACTCGCCGGCCAGACCTGCGACCCAGAGGCTTACGATATTGACCCCGTTATAGGGTTTCTTGGACGCGATATTGACGGGGCGGCCGTAGCTTTCGCGCTTGTCGGTGATCCAGGGCAGACGGAACTCCCCTGCGGTTTCGATTGCATCCACGATGCGGTTGGTGATCTCTTCGGCGGGCTTCTGGCGGCAGATAAGAACGCCATCGCTGTGAATTACGGCATTGCTGACGGCGCGATATTTGAAACGTGGCTCAGAACACTGAACGACGTTCGAAACATATGCGCTCACCATTCACGGTTCTGGAACAAGCCGCTCGTCAACCATCCGGCGTGGCCTGCGGCCGGGTCTGTTCCTGAGCTGGATCATATTGCCGGTAATAAGCGCGCGCAGACACGATCCTATGCTGCTTTACTGATCACGCGGTATTTGCTGCGCACCATCAATCCAAACAGTGCTTGGTGTTCGCGCTTGCTGGATCACTTGCGAGATTTCCCGCGTAACGATTACGTCACATTAGGAAATGCGGGGTTTCCTGAGAATTGGCACACTCAGATAATTTGGGCTTAGGGCAGCGTCTTCCGACGGTTTAGCCTCTAGGTTTCTCCTCTCTGCCGCCTATGGCAGCTTCTTAGCGGCCTACGTCGCTAAAGCTCAAGCTTAGCCTGTTTCGAACTCCGTCGATGAGGACAGTGACCGCTCCCATTAAAAGTCTGTAGAGCGATCTACAGATTTTGTGATTGACAACCGGGCTAATCGCTGTAATATCTGTAGGATGACCTACAGAAAAAAAATAGCAAGGCTTGCGGATGTCTGCAAAATCCAGACCGGCTATACGGCACGCGGTGCCCTCAAGCCGGTACTGTCCGGCGGTGTGAAGGCGATGCAGCTCCGTGATGTCCAGGATGGGGTGGTATTCGATGCATCAAACCTTCCATCGTACGAATTGAATGGCGCCATCGATCGTTATTGGGTCGGGCCAGGGGATGTGCTGTTCCGATCTCGGGGCGAAAAGAATGCAGCTATTGCGGTTGCGGGTACCTCAGGTGCTGCCATTGCTGTTCTCCCCCTGCTTATTTTGCGACCCAATCATAATGTGATCGAGGCGCAGTATTTGGCTTGGTTTATCAATCAGGCACCTTCGCAAAAATACTTCGACAGCTGCGCCCGTGGCACGGGAATTCGAATGATATCCCGCCCGTGCCTTGAGGATCTGGAAATTGTCGTGCCTGACCTCGGAGTGCAGCGGCGAGTAGTTGAGGTTGATAGGTTGGCTCGGCGAGAAGGCGAGCTCCAAATGCTTTTGGTTGAGAAAAGAGCGGCTTTATCATCTGCTGTGCTGTTATCGCAGATCAAGTATGCCTAACTGCAAGTAAATCATGAAAGCAATAGGGCGCGTTGTGGATATTAAGTGGGGCAGGTATTGGAGTGTGATAGGAAAAGTTGTAGATATAGTTTGAGGAAAGCCAGATGAACGATAAAATTACCCAACAAGAAATAAATCAAGCTGCGTGGGCGGCGTGCGATACATTTAGGGGCGTGGTCGATGCCGGAAGTTACAAGGATTACATCCTTGTCATGCTGTTCCTTAAATATATTACCGACCTCTGGAACGATCATTTTGAAAGCTACAAAAAGCAGTTTAGCGGCGACGATGTGCGGGTGCGCCGGCGCATGGAGCGCGAGCGCTTCTACCTGCCCGATGGCGCGGATTTCTATTACCTCTACGAAAAGCGCAACGAGCCAAATATCGGCGAACTGATCAACATCGCGCTCGAAAAGATCGAAGACGCAAACCGTGCCAAACTCGAAGGCGTGTTCCGGAACATCGACTTCAACTCCGAAGCCAATCTGGGGCGCACGAAAGACCGCAATCGCCGCCTCAAGAACCTGCTCGAAGACTTCAACAAGCCTGCGCTCGACCTCCGCCCTTCACGCGTGACCGAAGATATCATCGGTGAATGCTACATCTACCTGATCTCCCGCTTCGCCTCGGATGCCGGCAAGAAGGCTGGAGAGTTCTACACCCCCGCCGCTGTATCGCGGCTGCTGGCCAAGCTGGCCAACGCCCAACCCGGCAACACGATCTGCGATCCTGCCTGCGGGTCGGGCTCGCTCCTGATCCGCGCTGCCGAAGAAGTCGGCTCCGACAATTTCTCGCTGTACGGTCAGGAAGTGAACGGCGCGACCTGGGCTCTGGCGCGCATGAATATGTTCCTGCACGCGAAGGACGCCGCTCGGATCGAATGGTGCGATACGCTCAACAGCCCCGCCCTGATCGAGGGCGACCGGCTGATGAAATTCGACGTCGTCGTCGCCAACCCGCCCTTCTCGCTCGACAAGTGGGGCGCAGAGAACGCCGAGCACGACCAGTTCAACCGCTTCTGGCGCGGCATCCCGCCGAAGTCAAAAGGCGACTACGCCTTCATCACCCACATGATCGAAATCGCCAAACGGCAGTCAGGCCGCGTCGCGGTGATTGTGCCGCATGGCGTGCTGTTCCGAGGCGGCGCCGAAGGGAAAATTCGTCAGGCCCTGATCGAAGAGAACCTGCTCGATGCCGTTATCGGCCTTCCCGCCAACCTGTTCACGACGACGGGTATCCCGGTGGCGATCCTGGTATTTGACCGCTCGCGTGAAGAGGGCGGCGCGAACGAAGCGCGAAAGGACGTGCTGTTCATCGACGCCAGCAAGGAGTTCACGCCCGGCAAGACCCAGAACGTCATGGACGACAAAACTCACATCACGAAGGTGCTGGAGACCTACCGCACGCGTGCGGAGATCGAAAAATACTCCCACCTGGCGACGCCGGAGGAGATCGCTGAGAACGAGTTCAATCTCAACATCCCCCGCTACGTCGACACGTTCGAACCTGAAGAAGAGATCGACGTCGCCGCTCTTCAGAAAGAGATCAACCAGATCGAAGCAGAACTGGCGGAAGTCCGGGGAAAAATGGCCGGCTACCTGAAGGAGCTTGGCGTCAATGTCTGAGGGCGAGCTTATTCTGTACGCTACGGAAGACGGCGCTGCCACGATCGGCCTGCGCGCGATAGACGGCACCGTCTGGTTAACGCAACTGGAGATGGCTGAGCTGTTCGATACTACGAAACAGAATGTCAGCCTGCATCTGAGCAACCTCTTTTCCGAGGAGGAGTTGGACGAGGGTTCAGTTGTCAAGGAATCCTTGACAACTGCCGCTGACGGCAAGTCCTACCGGACCAAAGTATATAATCTCGATGCCATTCTGGCCGTAGGCTACCGGGTTCGCTCGCCGCGCGGCACGCAGTTCCGCCGCTGGGCGACAACCGTCTTGCGCGAGTACCTGGTCAAAGGCTTTGCCATGGACGATGCCCGGCTGAAGCAGGCCGAGCAGTGGGATTATTTCGATGAGTGGCTGGCGCGCATCCGGGATATCCGCGCCTCGGAGAAGCGCTTCTACCAGAAAGTCCGGGACCTCTACGCAACGGCTGTCGATTACGACAAGACCTCCGAACAGGCTCAAGCCTTCTTCAAGAAGGTCCAGAACAAGATGCTCTGGGCTGTCACCGGGAAAACGGCAGCCGAACTGATCGGCAGCCGCAGCGACCCGAATATCCCCAACATGGGTCTGACCAGCTGGAAAGGCTCCATCGTCCGTAAAGGCGATGTCGGTACCGCGAAGAACTACCTGAAAGCCGAAGAAGTCGATGAGTTGAACCGCATCGTCGTGATGTATCTCGACTATGCAGAGGATCAGGCAAAACGCCGCCGGCCGGTGACGATGGCAGAATGGTCTGACAAGCTCGACGCCTTCCTTTCCTTCAATGAGCGCGACGTGCTGACCCATGCCGGAAGGCTCCGCATGGATGTCGCCCAGCAGCTGGCCGTCGATCGCTTTGAGGTCTTCGACGCCAACCGACGCGCGACGGAGGCTCTGGAGGCCGATGAGAGCGACTTCGCTCAACTGGAAGAAATGGGGAGGGCCGCAAAGGAGCGGAAGAAGGGGGATCGTAAGGATGTTTAGGTCGGCAGAGACACTTGCAAGACATGGTCGCTTCGACCCTAAACGAAAGGAACTGGATCGGCTTGGTATCGATCGTGTTCCGTCAGGCTGGACGCTCTCAACCGTAGGCTCAGCTTGTGCGATTAGAAACGAACTCCGGCTGCCGATATCGGTTGAAGAGCGGAACGAAATACCGGGGCCCTATCCGTACTACGGGCCTACAGGCCACCTTAGTTCCATCGACCACTTCAGGATTAATGGCGAATTTGCGCTTATTGGCGAGGATGGTGACCACTTCATGGAGCCGTTTACGAAGAACCAGACACTTCTTATTCGGGGAAAATTCAACGTAAACAATCATGCACACGTCATCGGCTCTGGAGCAATGTGCAGCGTAAAGTGGTTTTTCTATTTTTATCATCACAGGGACATTTCACATTCACTAACTCGCCAGGGAGCCGGCCGATTTAAACTGACGAAGGCAGCCCTTGAGCAGCTTCCAATCCTACTTCCACCGCTGCCTGAGCAGGAGAAAATTGCCGAGATTCTGCGAACCTGGGACGAGGCAGTCGAAAAGCTGGAAGCGCTGCGAACGGTAAAGACGCAGCAGTTTGAAGGGGTTGCCGCATGTCTTATCAATACGGCGGTGGCAGAGCCCCAACACTTGCGCGAGCATCTCAGCGAGGTTTCGGAACGGAACAGAGGAAAGTGCGTCGACCGAATCCTAAGTGTGACAAATTCCGCCGGATTTGTCCTCGCAGAGGACCAGTTTGCCTACCGTGTCGCGTCAGCAGACATCTCCAACTACAAGATAGTCCGTCAGGGACAGTACGCATACAACCCATCGCGCATCAACGTCGGCTCTATTGCAAGACTCGATGACTGGGCGGAAGGCGCCCTAAGCCCGATGTACGTTGTGTTTGAGGTGCGAGATACGCTCGACGCAGACTACTTCGGCCATTGGCTTCGTTCCGGCGAGGCGCGCAAGCGCATAGCACTGGCCGCCCAAGGTAGCGTTCGCGACACTGTCAGTTTTGGCGACCTAAGTTCAATTCTGATTCCGCTACCTTCACTGAACGAACAGCAGCGAATCGCTCGTACGCTCTCGACGTTAAAGGATGAGCTGACCCTGCTCGATCGGGAGATCAAAGCAATCACCCGCCAGAAACGCGGTCTGATGCAGAAGCTCCTGACCGGCGAATGGCGCGTCAACGAACTGGAGGCAGCGGCATGACCGGCAACATCCAGAAGCTCTCCGTCAGGCTACTCAAGGAAGGCCTTCAACCGGAAGACAGCGTACGCGAAGGCGTTCACCTGGCCGCCTGGCCGAAACTCGAAGGCGCGAAGATCGCCCTCGACACAATGGGCGGCCATGCGCCGAAATGGTCGAAGTTCCTCGAACTGAGCAATGAGGAAAAAGCCAAGCTGAAAAACAGCACCGCCTACGGGCTGGTGTTCGTCAACGCAGCCGGGCGATGGTTTGCCGTTAGCTTCGGCATGGGGCACGTCAAGCTTGAGCCTGCCTGCTTTCAGCAGGATTTCGGGCTGCGGGTCGTGCTCAACTCGGTTGATCCGAAACAGCTGAAGAGCGCCGATCTGCGCACGCCTGATGAGAACACGTTGTCGCGGCGCAGCCAGACCAGCCGGGGTTCTGACCAGACGGCTTTCGCCATTGATGTCGAGCGCGACATTGTTCGCGGACTCGCCGGCAAGCCGAGGGATGCGAAGTTCGCCACGCGCGTTGCAGGGACCGACTCTCTGTCCATGGACAGGAGGATGACGGTAGCAGACCTGCCGGCTGCGTGCGCCGATGCTTACAAGCTGTACCAGAAGGACGATTACAAGAAGGACTTTGGGTGGATCGACCACATCCGCCACGTGCGCGAAAGCGCTATCATCGAAAAACTCGAACACGCGCTGGTCGCTGCGATCGACGCCGCGGTTAAATCAGGTCAGTCCGACGATCTGCACCTCGCTTTCCCCATCATCTACAATCCGGAAAGGGCGAGCCTGATCCGGTACAAGGGGTTCCGAAGCAATAATCTTTACCCTGATCTCGACTTTCCCGGTTATCTCGATGCCCTGCGAGAGCGCGGTAAGGACGAATACAAGCGCGAAGACCTGCACGGGCACATGGTCCATGAAGTCGACGACGCGGGCAGTGACTGCGGCGACAAGTGGCGCATCTCAGAATGCCTGGTGTTCGAAACCGAGCTCGACGGGCACACTTATGTGCTTTCCGGCGACCGCTGGTATCAGATCGATGTTGATCTCGCGAAGGAAGTTCATGACTTCTTCGCCAATGTTGATCGGGTCGAACTGCCTGCGGCAGAAGCCGACGATAATGAGGAGAAATACAATAATCGTCTTAAGGCGAACGAGCCCGATCTGCTTTGCCTCGACCGAAAGCTGGTCACCCCTTCAGGAGCGGCTTCGGCAATCGAGGTCTGCGACTTCCTCGGCCGCGACAACCGACTCATCCATGTGAAGGACAAGACATCCTCGTCGCGGCTGAGCCATCTCTTCAGTCAGGGCACGGTATCGGGCCGGATCCTCATTTTGGATGGCGGAGCCCGCGACAGACTTCGTGACAAGGTGACGGCTGTCCAGGAAGAAACCGGGCAGTCGGACTTTGACGACATCATCTGCGGTGCTGATAGCGAATTCCGGGCCAGCGACTTCACGGTTGTCTATGCCGTCCTCTCTACCGGCGATGTGGCAAAGCTCCCTTTCTTCAGCCTTGTCACTTTCCGGCAGGCCGCACGCGAGCTGAAGCTGCTGGGCTACCGGTACGCGTTTTCGTGGATAGAGAAGCCGGCGTCAACCGCTGCCAAGAAAAAGAAGAAGGCGTCAGCGGGTGAGGGCGAAGACGAAACTGCGGATGTTGCCGCCGCCGAAACGGTGGCAGCATGAACGACGCCGCGCATACCAAGGGCTTCGACCCTGCTGAAAAATACCAGTCGCAGATACCCGCGCTTCAGACGCTGATCGCACTCGGATTCAAGCCGCTCTCACAAGCGCAAGCTAACGCGCTGCGCGCCAAGCCGCGTAACGTCGTGCTCGATGACATCCTCGTCGAGCAGATGCTGCGGCTTAACTCTTACAGCTATCGCGGCAAGGATTATCCGTTCGATCTTGAGGATGCGCATGAGGCGCTGCGCCGCCTCAAACCGACGCCTGACAAGCTGAAGGGCCTGCGCGGCACCAATCAGGACATCTATGACCAGCTGATCCTCGGCACCACGATCACCAAGGCGATTGAGGGCGACAGCAAGAGCTATTCGTTCCGCTACATTGACTGGCTGCACCCGGAGAACAACGTCTATCACGTCACCGCGGAGATGGCGATCGAGCGTACCGCCAGCACGCAGACCCGCCGCTGCGACATCGTCTGCTTCGTCAACGGCATCCCCTTCGTCGTGATTGAGAACAAGCGCCCGAGCGAGTCGCTCAAGAAGGCGGACAGCCAGCTGCTGCGCTATCAGTTCGAAGACAATATCCCGCAGCTCTTCCATTTTGCGCAGTTGCTGATGAGCATGAAACGCCAGGAAGGCCGCTACGCGACCGTCGGCACTCCCCGCAAGTTCTGGCAAATCTGGCGCGATGAAGAAGACCGCGATGAAGACATCCTGCCGGTCATCAATCGCCCGCTGGCCAGCGAAGAAAAAGCGGCTGTCTTTTCAGGCGACCTGACGGATGCTCGTTCGTTCTTCGATCAGCTCCAGGCTGGCGGCGACCGGGCGATCTCCGAACAGGACCGGCTGATTTACGCCCTTTGTCGCCCCGAACGCCTTCTTGATATCGTTCGCCGCTTCACGGTCTTCGATGGTGGTGTACGCAAAATCGCGCGCCACCAGCAGTTCTTCGGCATTCGTACGGCAGTCGAGCGCGTCAAGCAGCGCGAGATGGATGGCAGCCGTAAGGGCGGAGTGATCTGGCATACGCAGGGATCAGGCAAGTCCCTCACCATGGTAATGCTGGGCCGGGCGTTGGCGCTCGACAAGGATATCCCCAATCCGCGCCTGATCATCGTCACCGACCGCGATGATCTCGACAAGCAGATCAAGGGCACTTTCAAATCCTGCGAGATGGAGCCCGTGCGTGCAGCGACCGGCGCGAACCTGATCGAGCTGATAACGAACAAGACGCCGCTAATCACCACGATCATTAACAAGTTCGATACGGCGATGAAGGCGAGCGACTTCCGCGATGATAGCGCCAACATCTTCGTCCTGGTCGATGAGAGCCATCGTAGCCAGACCGGGCGCTATGGCGGCCGCGGCACCTTCGCGATGAAGATGCACCGCATCCTGCCGCATGCCTGCTATCTCGGCTTCACCGGAACGCCGCTGCTAAAAAAGGAGAAGAACACACTTCGCACCTTCGGTGGTCTGATCCACAAATACACAATCGATGAAGCTGTTGCCGACGAAGCCGTGGTGCCCCTGCTCTATGAGGGGCGCATGGTCGAGCAGCAGGTGAGCGGCGATGTCGTCGATAGCTGGTTCGACAAGATCAGCGAAGGCCTGACCGACAAGCAGAAGGCCGATCTGAAGCGCAAATTCTCGCGCATGGACGCGCTTTCGAAGACAGGTCAGGCGATCCGGGCCAAGGCGTTCGACATCTCCGAGCACTACCGCAAATACTGGCAGGGAACCGGCTTCAAGGCGCAGCTTGTCGCTCCGACCAAAGCGGCCGCCATCCGTTTCAAAGAAGTGCTCGACGAGATCGGCCATGTGTCGAGCGCGATAATCATTTCTCCGCCTGACGATAAGGAGGGGAATGAGGAGGTCGACAAGGAATCCAAGGACCTGGTGCGGCAATTCTGGCAGAAGATGATGTTCTCGTACAAATCGGAGGCCGAATACAACCGCCAGATTATTGATGCCTTCAAAGGCTCGGGTGATCCCGAAATCCTGATCGTTGTCTCGAAGCTGCTTACCGGGTTTGATGCCCCGCGCAATACGGTGCTATATGTCTGCAAGCAGCTCCGTGACCACAATCTTCTCCAGGCAATCGCGCGCGTAAACCGCCTGTTTGAGGAAGAGGACAAGGAAAAGCAGTTCGGCTTCATCATCGATTATGAAGGCCTGCTCGGCGAGCTCGACCGGGCGCTGACGACCTACAGCGCTTTTGAAGGTTTCGACAAGGACGATCTTACGGGCACGCTCCACGATATCCGGGAAGAAATCCGCAAGCTGCCGCAACTCCATGATCAGCTCTGGGACCTCTTCAAGGAGGTCAGGAACAAGAAGGACATGGAGCAATTCGAGCAGTTCCTCGGCGATGAGGCGAAGCGGCACGAATTCTATGGCCGGCTGCGCGCGTTCGGCCGCTGCCTGCACATCTCAATGTCCTCGGAAAAGCTCTATGACGTATTCGATGAGGGCAGGGTCGAGACCTTCAAGCGGGACTGGAAAGCGTTTTCCGAACTCAAGCGGTCGGTCCAGCTGCGCTATCAGGAGATCGTGGACGTCAAGGAATTCGAGCCCAAGATTCAGAAGCTACTCGATGATCATGTCACGGCGAAGCCGGCGGAGATCATTATCGAGGCCGTCAACATCAATGATCCAGAGGCGCTGAACCGGGTTATCGCCGAAGAAGGCACGACCGCGGCTTCGAAGGCGGACAGGATTGCGAGCGCCACCAAGCGCACGATCACCGAGAAGATGGATGAGGATCCTGCCTTCTACCGGCAGTTCAAGGATATGCTTGAGGAAACGCTGCGCGCCTATCGCGAAAAGCGTATCTCGGAGAAGGAATATCTGAGCAATGTCGTCGACCTGGCCAGCCGCATGGCTCGCAAGGAGCACGGCCGGCAGGTGCCAGAGAGCATTCGCAAGGATGAGGACGCGCAGGCTGTGTTCGGGGTGATCGAGCCGGTGCTGAAGGCGGCTGCGAACGGCCGCGCCAGCGAAGAAGTCGCCGCCGATATCTCGCGGTCGGTCGTCGGGATCATAAAGAAGCATCACATCGTCGATGTCTGGTCGAACGAGGTCGCGCAGAACAATATGCGCAATGCCATTGACGACTATTTCTTCGACGTGGTGCGCGATGAAAAAGAGATCGAGATTCCGGTCGAAGTGCTCGACGAGCTGGAATTGCAGATCATGGATCTCGCCCGTGCGAGGTTTCCGGGATGAATGCGCAGTGCCTCAGCCTGTCATACGGAGAGGGGCTGATCGAGTTTCAGCTAGAGCGCCGTGACCGCAAAACCCTGTCGATCAGCGTGAGACCCGATCTCGGTGTTGAGGTAATCGCGCCGCTCGATGCGCCGCTGGAACGTATCATTGAAAAGGTGCGACGGCGCGCGCCTTGGATCAGAAAGCAGCTTACCTTCTTTGCCCAGTTCCAGCCGCGCACGCCGGAGCGGCGCTACATCTCCGGCGAGACGCACCTCTATCTCGGGCGGCAATACAAGCTGAAGGTCGTGCCGCATATCCAGCAGCAGGTGAAGCTCTATCGCGGCCAGCTGGTGGTACAGTCGTTAAAGCCGAGACAGGCTGATCTGACGGCGGCGCTAGTGGATGAATGGTATCGGCAGCGTGCTCACGTGAAGTTCCGGGAGCGGGTTGACCATTGCAGGCAGGCGTTTTCCGATCCGGATGCTTTCGAGCCGGGCGGGCTGGTGGTGAGACAGCTTCAACAGCGCTGGGGCTCGATGACCGTCGGCGGGAAGCTGATCCTCAATCTTGCGCTCATCCGGGCCTCGGTCGATGCCATCGACTACGTGATCACGCATGAGCTTTGCCATATGGCTCATGCTCATCATGGCCCGGAATTCTATCAGCTCCTCGGCAAGGTGATGCCGGACTGGGAAAAGCGAAAACTCAAGCTCGAACGCCAGCTCGCCTGAGAAGCAGCGCTCCTTCAGCTCCTGCTAAAGCCGTACCTGATGCCTTCTCCAAGGATACGCAGCAGGGCTTCTCCTTCTTCGCTCATCGGGTTAGGCAGCATCTCCACGCGCGTGAGCGACGGTTCGCCCACATTGCTGACATAGGCGATTGCGTAGCCTTGCCCGCTCTTCGGACGAGCGGCGGCCTTGGCCGTCCTGACTTCGCTTTCGCCCATCTCGAATATACGAGGATCGCCGAGGCTGGCCTTGACCTCGATGAGCAGCGCTTGGCTTCGGAAGCGGCTCTGTCGCAAAATTTTGAGCTTTTCTTCGCTATTATACGTTTGATGCGGATATTCGAGCGAGGAGAATGGGGATGGCGATCGATTTCACAGTGGCACATTTCCCCAAAAGCGTCATCCTCTATGCTGTTTTCTTTTACGTCCGTTATTCTGTTTCCTATCGTGATCTGCAGGAAATCATGGCTGAACGAGGCGTAGACGTTGACCATGCAACACTGAACCGCTGGGTCGTTCGTTACGCGCCACAGATCGTAGATCAAGCACAGAAACGTAAACGCCCAACACGCGGTTCATGGCGTATTGACGAGACCTATATAAAGGTCAAAGGGAAATGGACATATTTATATCGGGCGGTTGATCGTGATGGTCAAACTCTGGACTTCATGCTCTCTGAACGCCGAAATCTCGGTGCTGCACGGCGTTTTTTCAAGAAGGCCATGGCAAGCAACGGCATCCCAACGAAGATTGTCATTGATAAAAGCGGCGCCAATCTCGCCGGAGCCCAGGCTGTAAACAATATCCTGAAAATCACGGGGCACAGCAAGATGATTGAAATTCTTCAGGTCAAATATCTCAATAACATCCTTGAGCAGGATCATCGGTTCATCAAGCGGATCACAAAGCCGATGATGGGCTTCAAAGCGTTGCATTCAGCTTCAGCAACAATCGCAGGCATCGAAGTCGCACATATGATCCGCAAGAACCAATTTGCAAATGACAACCGCTCGCCATTCGAGGTCTTTGCGGAACTCGCAGCATAAGTGTGTCCGCAGAGAAGGCCGACTATAACCCGCTAAAAAATTTGCGACAGAGCCAACGTCCCCCCATGCAGTGAGCGACGGGTGTCGTTCGGAGGGGATGGTTGTGGACGTCGCACTATGTTCTGCGGGGTAGATTCCTACAGTAAAATGACAATATGAGTAGCGATAAGCCTACCCATAGAAACACCTGCGACACACTTTGAAACATCAGAACAATCGTGAAGATCGCTGCCGGAATGATTTGAGATATCTCGCGATATGTATTGTAGATTGGCACCATGCGCAGCCGGTCACGGTTTTTGACGGAACGCAGGAAAGGTGCGTTGCCAGCGCTATCAATTCCACTTGCTACAAGCGCGGCAAACATCAGAGCGATGATTGCCCATGTGAATGACCATTCAGTAACAAAACCGACAATAGCAGTCGCAATGCCACATACCGCATATGTGACGGTTAAATAGCGGCGCAATCCGATGCGCCGCATGAACATCCCCCAAATTGGGCTAAGTAGCAGCAGGCCAGATGCGATACCAGCGATTGCTCCCGTATATGATGGGTCATATTCTGCTGCAACGATAAGTATTGGTGTGTAGACAAAAAATACTTGCCACCATGCCGCACGTCCAATCGCCAGAACCCAGGCGAGGCGTAAGCGCGGTTGGCGCAGGAATTGTTTAATAGCGAATTCTTGCTTTGTTGAAGCAATAGGCATGATCATAGGGGTTCGGACATTATCGACCAAGAACACCAACACGAATGGTGCCAGAAATGCACAAGCGGCGCTTATTGCAAAAGGAGACCACTCCGGACCATGTCGCAGTAGAAATGTACCAATTAACGGACCAATGCCATAAGCAGCACCTGCTAGCATTATGCGACGTGGTTCAAAACGAGCCAAAGAACGTCGGGGTATCATGCTCAGGGCATATATATTTGAGGCGGTTTCAAAAAGCTGCACCATCAGAAAATAGCTCGCCAGCCCGAGGGTAAGCGGCACACTGCCAGGCACTGTAAACAGTATTCCGGACACGCCTCCCATTAAGCCGGCCCCAATCGTTAACCACCAGGGACCTATGGCCTTCAGAACCGCCGGAAGTACCGTGCTGGTAAGTAATCCACCTACGCTCGCGATGAAATAGATCGCACTGACAAGGCTCGCCTCCCCGAGATAACGAAAGGCTAAAGTTGGGATAACCACAATGACAGATGTGCGCGCCAACACCGCCACTGCATAGAAAATCGGAATCCCCCACGCTGCGGAGGTATTGGCGGGTAATGGTCCATCAACAGGCGGCAATTTCATTGGGATGGGTTATCCAGTCAAGAGACACACAGCTCCGCCGCAGCTAGATCTTCGAGCGAACACCCAACCGATTTAAAAATAGTTATCTCCGTATCGTTGCGTCGACCCTTATGCTCGTTACGGGTCAATTCGAACAAGCTGGCTTGGACGTCTTTTGGCTCTATTGCGCCACGTTTGATTGCTTGAACCAATTCGCCTGCTTCCTGAAGCGCACCCTCAACCGTGTCTACGAATATCGAACCGCGTTGCAGCGCTTCGTCATCCGCCTCCGCCATTTGCGGTGTGAACGCGCCAACCAGATCAAGGTGCGATCCCGGCTTAAGCCAAGCGCCCTTGACGATCGGTTTACGCGATAATGTGCAGCACGAAATGATGTCCGCGGCGCGTGCCTCTACTTCCAAATCGTCAGAAGCTCTGCCCGGCAAGCCTTGTGTGATAAGTTCATCGGCAATGGCTTTCGCCTTAGTAAAATTTCTGCCCCAAACGATAATATCGTCAATCTCACGTACCGATGCATGCGCTGCGGCAAGATTAGTGCTCAGTCGACCCGTGCCTACAATGAGCAGGCGTTTTGCATCGATGCGCGAGAGATATCTTGAGGCTAACGCAGATGCGGATGCGGTGCGCCGTGCTGTCAGTGCTCCGCCTTCCAGAATTGCAACGAGCTTGCCGTTTACCGCACTGAACAAAAGATACTGCGCGTTAATGCTGGGTTCTGAACGAACGGCATTACCTGGAAATACCGTAACAGTCTTGAGGCCAATGTGGTGGCCTTCGGCCCAGGCAGGCATTAAAAGCAATGTGCCGTTCGGCTCACCGGGAACACAAATATCATAATGCGGACGAGGGGGGCTTTCGGCGCCGCGTTTGAACGCAGCTTCCATTGTTGTTATCAAGGCAGACCAGTTAAGGCGCGCTGTAACATCGGCATCACTATAGCTGCGAATGCCTTTATGCATCGACTTGCCTCTGAAGACGGAAAGTTGGAAGCGGAAAGCGGGTTGCCTGATCGCGCGGCAGGGTTTCAATGGCAAAGCCACTGGCTATCTTCGATGCATCATCGCAAATGATGCGCGCAAGCATGGTCGCGCCTTCTTCCAATTCAACTTCGGCCATGATGATCGGCACTTCATCGTTGAAGGCGGGGTGGTTCGGGCGAAGCACCAGCGAATAAGACACGATGCGTCCCTTGCCGCTGGAAATAAGAGAAACGAGATCTGCAGATCCCGTATAAGGGCAGATAGGTCGCGGATAGAAGAACGGCTTGCCGCCACCAGCCGCTTTCTGCAACAGGATTTCACCCTTTTCGCGCCATGCGGTCAGAAATGCGCGGTTGTCTTCATCTTCAAATGGAACGGGGTAATCGTATGTCTGGCTCATCGCGTAGCCTCCAGAATGATACTGCTTGCTGAAAGACCATGGCCATAACCGACCATGCCGTAACCAGCGACAAGCCCGCGAGTGGCATTTGCGACCTGACGGCCACCACCTTCCCCACGCAACTGACGAACCGCTTCCGTCACGCTCAGCAAACCACCGGCAATGCCTGCCTGTCCGCAAGAAAGTTGTCCGCCGCCCGTATTAAGTGGCATGGAACCTTCCCAATCAAACGTGTTGTCAGCGAGGAACTTACTGACTTCGCCCTTGGCGCAGAATCCGAGATCTTCAAACTGGATTGCAACCATGATGGGGTAATCGTCATAAAGCTGCACGAAATCCATGGCCTCGGGGCCATATCCGGCGTCCGCATAAAGCTTGCTGGCAAAGGTTTCCCAGCCTCCTTTAAGGGGTGCGATTTCCATCGGCGGATGATTGTGGCGCTCATAGCCTGTCACCACTCTCACGCCCTTTCCGGCAGGGGCCCGGTCAAGCGAGGTCACGATAACGGCTTCCGCACCCGCACAAGGCAGCACGCAATCATAAAGGCGGATAGGATCGGCGATCATGCGCGAGTTGATGTAGTCTTCAATGGTCATGGGACCACGTAGCAGAGCAGCTTCATTCTGCTGTGCACTCTTGCGCTGCCCAACCGAGATACGGCCCAGATCTTCGACGCGGGTGCCATATGTTTCCATATGCTTGCGCTGGATGATTGCAAACAGACCGTTTGCACCGCCAAAACCGAGCGGCGTACCGTAATTGCGTAAGCCGCGGCTGAAATTATCCATCAGCTTGAAATGACCACCGACGTCATAATTGTCGCCAGCAATGCAAAGAACGGTCGTTGCCTGTCCGCTTTCGATAGCATGGACTGCATTGATGATGCTGGCCACCGGGCCAGCGCTACCGGCGGTTCCCAGATAGGCCCAGGAAATGGACATGCCGAATTGTTCGGCAGCAGTGACGGTGTTATCTGGCGGCAGCTCGAACGAGCTGATTGCGAGACCGTCGATGTCCGCAAAGGTCAGGCCTGCACAGTCGAGAGCCTTTCGGCCCGCTTCGGATAGGAAAGAGAACAGCGAACGGCTGGTCTTCTTCTCATATGCGGTGGCACCATAGCCTATGATGCCGATTTGGCTGTCACGCTTCATATGTCCCTCAAATGATTTTCTGTGCGCGAAGTGCGTCGATTTCGTTGTTGCTCATGCCAAGCAGCTTGCCGAAAATTTCTTCGTTTGCGTCGCCGGGCATCTGGCCGGCCCAGCGAATATTTCCAGGCGTGTCCGACAGTTTAGGTGTCGGGGCGGGCATGCGGATGGGGCCAAGCTGGCTGTCAACGATGGTTTCAATGGCTTTACGCGCAGCTATATGCGGCTCGGTAAAAACATCCTCGATTGTATTGACCTTGCCAGCAACCACGCGGAACTCTTGCAGTTTTTGAAGAGCGTCCTGCGTAGTTTGGGCTTTCATCCAGGCAGCTACTTCCGCATCGACGATATCGCGATGTTCAACCCGCAATGCCATGGTCAGGAAACGCGGGTCGCTGATAAGATCGGGACGCTCCATTGCATTGGCGAGACCTTCATAGATGCTTTGCGACCCGCAACTGATGGCAATCGCGCCGCCATCCGCCGTAGCATAAACATTGCGCGGAACGTCTTCTTCCATCTGGTTGCCAAGAAGAGGCTTGCCGTGACCTGTCTGGTCATAACGCACGACAAGGGACTCGATGATGCGCAGGATCGGTTCGTAAAGCGCCACATCGATGATCTGACCCTGACTGGTCTTGGTGCGGTTATGCAGTGCTGCCAAAGCACCAAAAGCCCCAAAAACGCCTGCGAGATAATCGCCCATCGGAAAGGCTGAAACCATCGGGCCCTTATCCGGGTAACCGGTGAAAGAAGAAAGACCGGAAAAAGCTTCAGCGATGGTGGCATAGCCGCCTTCCAGGGACTTGGGGCCGGTCTGACCCCAGCCGCTGACGCGCACCCAGATGATATGCGGAAATTCTTCGCGCAGCTCGTGTGGGGAAAGCCCCCAGCGTTCCATCGTGCCGGGACGGAAGTTTTCGATGACTATATCGCTTCCGCCGATCAGTTTCAGTGCAACGTCGCGTGCTTCAGGACGGGAAATATCCAGCGTCACAGCATGCTTGTTGCGAGCCATGGATTTCCACCACAAAGGCACTTCGTCCTTGTGCGGTGGCCATTCGCGAAGGGCGTCCGGCTTGCCGGGCTTTTCGACCTTGATCACCTGAGCGCCAAAGTCGCCCAACAGAGAACCGACAAACGGTCCGGCCAGCATGGAGCCGAGCTCAAGCACACGGATGTCGCCCAGCGCTGAAGTGTCTTCAGCGTTTTCCGAAACGGATGACATTTTATGAGTTTCCCTTTATTTTATTACTTCTGTGATGCTGCCACCCGGTCGATGCCGACGAACACGTCGAGGACAATAACCGCAATGATCGCGACATAGATCGTTGTAGCGGAGACAGCCGCCAGCATTGGATCGACCGCATATTGGACGTAGTTGAAAAGCTTGACCGGGATCGGCATCAAGTCTGCGGTCGCGTTGAAGATCGAAAGCTCGACGTTGATCCACGAGATGATGAAGGCAAAAAGCGCGCCTGCAACGAGACCGGGCTTGATGATAGGAAGGGTAATCAGAAAGAAGGTCGAAACTGCCGTTCCGCCGAGATCATGGCTGGCTTCTTCAACGGACTGGTCAAAGCGCTCGAGTGAAGCGAGTACCGTGCGCAATACATAAGGCACAACGATAACTGTATGCCCAACAACCAATGCAAAGAAGCTGCGCGCAAATCCTAGGGCGTTGGCATATTGCAGGAGGGCTGCACCAATGACGATTGTGGGGAGGATGAGCGGCGCGATGAAGACTGTGCTGACGATCCGTTTTCCCTTCATGTCACTGCGCGAGACAACCAAGGCCGCCAGAATGCCGATGACGATCGCCAGAACGGTGGCGAGGGCAGCGATGGCGACGCTCGTCCAGATCGACTCCAGATAGGACGTGTCCTTAAGAAACTCACCATACCACTTGAAGGTAAAGCCGACTGGCGGGAAAGCCAGAAACTGGGTCTCGGTGAACGACGTTGCAATGATTATCACTAGAGGGAGGGTCAGGAAGACAAGACCCGCCCAGGCAAGAAGGATGACGCCCATGCGCGCGATACGATCGATTATGCTCATGACCGCCTCGCAGCTTTAGCGCTGCCGCGTTCAATGAACAGCAGATACAGCGTGATGAGGATAAGGGTTACAATGAGGAGCGATACGGCCAGCGCTGCGCCAAAATTGAAGTTGAACAGCGTGGAATAGTTGTCGAAGATCGGCATCGCAGCCACAGTAATACGCCCGCCACTCATAATCGCAGGGACAACATAGGCACTGACGGCAAGGGTGAAGACAATCAGCGAACCCGCGATCACTCCCGGCAGGCTCAATGGCAGGGTGATGTTGAAGAATGTCGCAAGGCGGCTGCTGCCGAGATCAAGCGATGCTTCCACAAGTGAGCGGTCAATGGTTTGCAGAACGGCTGCGATTGTCAGCACCATGAACGGCACCAGAATATAGGCCAGACCGATGATGATCGCAGTTTCTGTAAACAAGATTGCGATTGGCCTGTCTGCCAGACCCAGGGCAACCAGGGCCTGATTTACAAGTCCCTGTCGTCCCAGAAGGATCAGCCAGCCGAAAGAGCGGACGATGTTGCTCGTAAACAGCGGCATGATGACAAGAACATAGCAAAACCGCCGTAGATTACGTGATTTCACCATGTTCACGATGTAATAGGCGATTGGATAGGCAATGAAAAAGGATACAACGGTGGCGATCAAGGATAGTTTGAACGTCGTATAGAAAATTCGGGGATAATAGCTATCCGCGACTATTTTCTGGTAGTTGCCCAGCGTCCATTCGCCTTCGGGGGTCTGCAGGCTGGCCACGACGCTGAACAGAAACGGCACCAGAAAAAATGCCGCCATAAAAGCCAGTGGCATGGCTATGAGGATTACGGCCCAGAGGCTCTTTATTCTCATTGTGATAACACCTGTCCGCTATCACGGTGCCAGCTGATATGAACTGGCTGACCGTTATTGAGGCTGGTTGTCTGTAGAGAAGACGGGAACTGGCACGTAAAGATTTGTCCCTTCACTTCCGCATAGACGCGTGTCGCATTCCCAACGAATACAATGTCCTTGATCACGGCCTGCAAGCTCACCCTATCCGCCGACAATACCGATGCTTCAGTGCTGACAGTAATCGCTTCTGGACGAACCAGATAAGTAACGGTAGCACCATTCCTGGCATCGTGGCTTATAGGGAATGCAATGTTGCCATCGACGGTTTCCAGAATACCGTCTTTATTTACATGGCAATCGATAAGGTTGGCATCGCCGATGAAGCCGGCGACATAACGCGTTAAAGGCTTGTGATAGATAGCTTCACCGGATCCGATTTGAACAATGCGGCCCGCCTCCATGACCGCAATGCGGTCGGCCATCACCAATGCTTCTTCCTGATCGTGGGTAACGAAGATGAACGTCATGCCAAGCTGATTTTGCAGCGCCTTCAGTTCGATCTGCATCTGCTTACGCAGTTTCAGATCGAGTGCACCGAGCGGTTCGTCAAGCAGCAAGACTTTTGGGCGGTTCGCGATCGCCCGCGCAAGCGCCACGCGCTGCTGCTGTCCGCCGGAAAGCTGCGTCGGATAACGCTTCATGAAATCCAGCATGCCAACGGTAGCGAGGCTTTCTTCGGCAAGCGCCGCTGCGGCACCGCGGCCCGCACCATTGCGGCGGGGACCATAAGCGACATTATCGGCAACCGTCATATGCGGAAACAGCGCATAGTTCTGGAACACGGTGTTTACCGGTCGTCGATTAGGGGGCAGATTACGCATCGATTTGCCGTCAATGAAAATTTCGCCCGATACGTTCTCGACGAAACCGGCAATCGATCTCAAGAGCGTGGTCTTCCCGCAGCCGCTTGGCCCAAGAAGCGCCAGAAACTCGCCCTCTGCGATTCCGATGGACACGTCGTTCAATGCAACATAGTCGGCGTAGCGCTTGGTAAGATTTCTGACGTCTATATAATTAGCCATTGTCACACTTGATGTTGGTTATTGGTACCGGAATATTCATCAGGGGGACGTGATGTTGGCAACCATACATGTCGCCATCACCGGCAGCACCCTGCGCGATTGGGCGCTTAATCGTTATCTTCATCGCCATAGCCTGATCGATCTTGAAGAAAGACGATATTTGCGAAATATCCAGGCCATAGGCGGCGGCAACAGATTCAGGCGTGATTGCCTCGCTGTCGCGGACGGCCTCGTAACGTCTTTTATCTGTGAAGATAATATCAAATGTAATGCGATAAGGGCCAGCATTTTTGCTGCGGACAATATCGGCTATTTCATACAGAGGGCGGTTCGTCATCTCATAAATCCTCGAAATGAACGGGGAAGAGCTCGGTTGGTGACGCCACCTTCATCAGGTGATATGCACTGAACTCGTAATGTGGGCCGGTGTCGAGATCGGAGGGAGAATAAGGGAAGGCCAGATTGCCGGACGGATTGACGACTTCCGGGTAATGGTAATGCAGCAGGCCGCCGCTGATATAGTGACAGACAGCATGTGCAATTTCCTGATTATCTGCAACGACATCAATCAGAAGACCCAGTTCGTGACCCGAAGGAGCCGATTGTTCCAGCTCCTTCATGACTGCATTGCGGCCATAAAGATGGAAAGTGATGGTCAGCTTTTCAGGAGCAAAATAGTCGAGCGCCTTTACGCGTATTTCTTCCAGAAGGCGTTCGATGGAACCGGCCAGTGTCGGGCAGCGCAGACCTGCGATGCAGATCGAGCGATAGCCGGCCAGACGGGCACCTTCGAGCTTGATATAATAATCCTCAGTATCAGAAATTTTCGCGCCGGTGACTTTGACCTGACGCTCATTGATCTGCTCGAACGCGCAGTCGGAAAGATCCATAATATGGCCGGGGCCACCTTGGGAGAATGGATTCTCGCGCTCGTAAAGGGAGTGGGCGGCGACCGACTTCACCGACGCACGGCGATTAACACTGCCGGGCTCAAGAACGAAGTGTTCGTCATAGATCGTACCCAGCATGACATCCATAGCAAATGGTTCAGCCGAGAAAGCACCGCATTCGAGGATCTTGCCCATGTGAATGGCGAGCGCCGGATCGGCCCCGCGCCAGATTGGATATGAAGCGATGACTGAGTCATCGCAAGCACGGCCAGCGATGATTACATTTGCACCGGCTTCAAGCGCTTGGCAGATAGGCTCATGCCCCATCTGTGCAACCAGATTGCAGGTTCCATCGAGCATTTCTTCCGTTAAGGACGAGCCGACTTCAAAGTCGACTATTTCGCCAGCGCGAACAGCAGCTTTCGCGCGTTCGATCGGAATATCGGAATAAATCCATGCCAATTTGATGTGAATCCCGAGTTCGGCAACAATATCGCGTACGAGGGCTACCGTGCGATCGACTTGTGCACCAGTTCCCGCCCCGCCGGCGCTACCGACGATAACCGGAATGCCAGCCTTGTGACCTGCAGAAATCAATTGCTTCAGTTCACGGCGAATTCCGAAGTCTGACACCAGAGGCTCGTTTGACCCGAGATAAGAAGGACCCGGATCGGTCGAGCCCGCATCAACGGCGATGACCTGAGGCCCCAGCTCCATTCCCCGTGAAAGTGCTTCAGCACCGAACCCATAGCCCAACGTACCCGTTGGCGTTAGAACTGTAATAGTTCTACTCGTTCCCATGACAAGCTTCCATTCAATCAAACTATTATTGGGAGTACTTCCATAATGCACAAGAAGTATTTCCTGTTTGATGAAGGATGCGCAGCATGACAAAGGAAATCAAATTTCTAATATTAAGTCACACATAACTTTTCGATATGTCTGGCCCAGCTAAGGCCTAGAAGCGGGAGCCATGGCTTCCGTAAGCTCGTTTATCTTGGCAGGGAGCGCGGTTCTGACGTGCGTTATAAGGGCCTGCGTCCCCAACGATACTTCGCGAAAACTCGGGGTTATCACCCAAATATCCTGTTTGATAACAGGGAGAAACGGTTTGACTATGAGTTCGGCTCGGGTGAAGCCGACTGCGCTGATCGGATCGACAATCGCAACGCCAAGGCCTGCTGAAACGAACGAACAGATACTTTCTGACAGCTGTGATTTGAGTACGATATTACGTTTTACCCCATATTCACTGAAAGCGCGGTCAATCGCCACCTGAACGCCGTCCTCTTCGGCCAGAGATATGAATTTTTCATTCTCCAGGTCGCGCACGAAGATTGTGTCCTTTTCTGCCAGAGGATGCCATGGGGGCAGAACGCACACGGCTTGCATTGAACAAAGGTGGGAAAATTGCACACCGGGGCGCTCGGTCCTGGCCATGCCTAAACCAACATCGATGCCTTGCGTGGCGACGCGATCCACTAATAGCCATGAATTACGACTCGTCAGATTGAGCTTGATCTGCTTCTTCTCAAGAAAACTGGCAAGAATCAGCGGTAATACGCGGGTGCCAAGCGACGGAAATACGGCAAGGTCAATTTCGCCGAAATCGAATTGCTTGATCGCCCGCGCCCGGGCAGAGATGGATTCCAGTCCCAAAAAGACACGTTCAACCTCGGAATAAAGCATTTCGCCTTCGGCTGTGGGGATCACACCGTTCTTTTGACGGTGGAATAATTGAAACCCGCATTTATGTTCAAGAAGCATGATCAGTTTACTGACCGCTGGCTGGGTGAGGTGAAGTTTCTCGGCCGCGCGCGTGAAACTTCCAAGCTCCATTATGGCCTTGAAGGCTTCAAGTTGTCTGACGTTCATAACTCGTAGTTATCCCAGATAAATCAATTGTAATTTGCTGTTCCCGTGTTCACAATACTTAATATGCCTCCCGAATGATACAACACAAAAGGGGAGTTTCGGAATGACGCAACAAAAATTCGCAAAAATTGTCATGGCCACGCTTGCAGCTGGCTGTCTAAGCGCGCCAGCAATGGCGCAGTCTTCCATTACCGTTGCCACTTATGGCGGCGAATGGGGTGCTGCCTTACAGGCGTGTATCATTGACCCCTTCATTGAAGCGACAGGTATTAAGGTAACGCCTGAACCGGGCGTCTCGGGCGTTACACTGAGCAAATTGCTGCAACAGAAGGATGCCCCCGTTCTGGATGCGGTATGGCTGGATGGTGGTGTTTCCGAGCAAGCCGCCGCTCAAGGTGTACTTGATAGTATCGACGTAGAGAAAATCCCCGGTGTAGCCGGATTGGTCGAGGAAGGCGTCTATAAGGATGCTGATGGCAAGATTTTCGCTCTCAGCACTGGTTTCTATTCGCTTGGCCTGGCCTACAACAAGGATCAGGTTAGTACGCCTCCTAAATCTTGGAGCGATCTGTGGGACGCGGAATATGAAGGTGCTGTGACCTTCCCAAGTCCGGCCAATGCGATGGGCGTGCCTTTCCTGGCTGAACTCGCCAAACACAAAGGCACTCCACTTAGCGAAATCGGCCCGGTTCTGGAAGACATCAAGAAATTGCGCGTTGCTGCATATTTTGACACGGCCGGTGCCGGGACCAACTTGTTCCAGAGCGGGGAAGTCATTGCTGGCGCGCATTATGCAAGCTCCGTATTTGCGATGCGCGACCAAAATCTGCCGATCGAATTCGTCGTGCCTCAGGAGGGCGCAATCGGTGGCGACATCCGTTTGCATCTTGTTGCCAACACCCCACGCAAAGAAGCAGCGGAGAAATTCATCGATTTTGCTGTGGGCAAGGAAGCCGCAAAATGCATGTCTGAGCGCATTTTCGTTGGCCCAGCCACGAAGGACATTGAATTGTCTGACAATGCGAAGCAAAAAATGCCGTGGGGTGCAGATGGTAGTGTAAAGAGCCTTTCTCTGCCAAATTGGAATGAAATCATCGCCAACCGTTCCAAGGTGATTGAAGGCTTTAATCGCGCCATAGCTGAAAAAAACTGATCCTAGAATAGACTCAATTAGCTTGGCATGCTCCCGTTATGTTAGGTCACATACCCGTATATTCTATTGCAGTTTTAGCTGCTTATGGTTCACTGTCTCCATTGATTTGGAGGCAGTGATGATGCGTTTTGATTTAACCGATTTCGAATTGCTGATAATCCCCCCGTTTTTAACGGGGCTCGATCATAGAATTCACGCGGCCCTTTTCAGTTTCTGTGCGGGTGTAATGCCGCCGATGCCCATGTTGGGCCGTTCATTGTTGTAGGTCCATAGCCACTGCGTGACAAACTCTTGTGCCTCCTCAATGCTTTCGATAATGTGCTGGTCGAGCCATTCGTGTCGGACAGAAGTGGCTCGGGAAATTTGAACAGCGGTGATAAGTGGAATTTCTGCCTGACTTGGGCTTAGATGCCGGGAACAGGAGATACCATGACGAGGCCACCGCGCCGGAACCACAGCCCGGCTTTCAAGGCAAAAGTGGCGCTCGCCGCGATCCGAGGTGAGCAGACGCTGGTGGAATTGTCCCAGCAGTTCGACGTGCACGCCAACCAGATCAAGCAGTGGAAAGACCAGCTGCTTGAGGGAGCGACCGGCGGTAACGGCCCGATTGCTCCCGCCTGCCTGAGTTCGTGATTTTGGCATAAGACTCGTGTTTAACGACGTCGTTAGCGACGTGTCTTATGCGAGGATTGGATGCGAGTTGAAGTTCTTGGCGCGGAACAGCGCCGTCGCTGGGGAGATCAGAAGAAACTGGACATCGTGATGTCGATTGGGATCGACGGCGCGACAGTGACGGATGTGGCGCAGAAGTACGATGTGACCTGCCAGCAGATTTACTCCTGGCGACGGGAACTGAAGAAGAAGGGGCTTCTGCTCTCCTCACAGGAAGCCGTATTTCTTCCTATTGAGATGATTAGCGAGCAGATCGGTGGCGCGGGGAACGATGCCGTCGATGCTTCATCCTCGATGGTTGAATTACACTTGCGCTGCGGCCGCCGTCTTTGTTTTGGCAGCCGAGTGGAAGGCGCGGTTCTGACGCGGCTCATCCGGGCGGTGGAACAGGCAGATCGACAACTTCACAAAAACCTGCGCAACCTACTTGAAAAATTTGATCAAGCGCAGGCAGCGTAGATGCGGCACCACCTTAGTTCGGTTATAACACTCCCCATGCCCGAAACCGCCCCCTGCCGGTCATTTCGCGCAGGTTGAGCTCTTCGACGAGGCGAAGGGCGGCACGGGGCGTGATGTCGAGTTCTGCAGCGATCATACCGGTTGATACCAGTGGCCTTGCCAGGACCAACTCGATGAGCCCCGGCAGTTTCGACGAGGCGCGCCGTCCCCTAAGCCGTCTTTCCATCATCTGCCGCGCCAGCAGCAGCCGGTCATGCTCATTGAACCCGAGCTCGACCCCGGCCATCAAACCCTCGAGAGAGGCCATGAGCCTAGTTTCCAAATTGCGATGCCGCCGCCGTTCGACACGGATAGTCCTCAGGCCGGTATTGAACGCCAAGAGATGCGCGTGTGTGGTAAGCCCGTCTTGCCGGAGCAAGGAAGCTACCAACAAACGGCCCAGCCACGGCGCCCGCTGCAACACGGCCAACTCGTTCCAGGCATCGAGCGCCAGGATGGCTTGTAACACCGGCGGCAGATCGATGATCGAACGTAACACCGCCCGCCATTGCTCAAGCCGCTCGTCCTCATCCCAATCGGGATCGCGGATCAGCGGATCCGTAGCACATTGCAAGGATCGACGCGGTTCTTTTGCCTTGGCCAGAACGTCTTCGGATCGCGCCAGCACTGCGTCGATGGCCTCGAGATCGACACCGGGCAGGTCGAGCCCGTCATTCAGACGATGTTTTCTCCCCTCCCCATCCCGATCCGGCCGTCCGACCGGCGCATCGTGAACCGCAGCACTTTCGCGCTCCGTGGCAATGCCGCCATCCCCAAATGAGGCAGCAGACCCTGCCTGTCGCAGACTGCGCAAACCGTTCGGGCTCAGCGCCCAGCCCGGCGCCTGCGCGGCAATGCGCTGCCTTGTCTGCAACACGTCGCGGGCAATGGTGAGGGCATGACTAGGTGAGCGGATATCGCGGGCGGCCTCATGCAGCACCAGATCTTCCATCTCGACCAGTTCGCCGTCGAGCCACAACGAGGCACAGGCATCGGCGAAATGCAACCGCTCGATCAGTCCGGTGCCGACCGGTGAAGAAGCAAGACGCTCATCGAGACGCGCCAGGGCTTCGCTGGCGCGGGTCAAAGGCGACAGCAAGGTCGTGAGAGGCAAAGTGTCGAGATCGTAACGCATTGAATTTATAGTAAACAAAGTCTCAAACGGAATCCAGTGTGGATTTAATGTCCGGCACTGGTGATGGCGGTGGGTTGAGGGTATAACCTCCGATAAGTATCGCTTATCGAAGCTGACATGGTCAATATGTTGACCAACCCTTAAAGAAGCGCTACAACAGCCCTAATGAAACGATATTTGCTGCCAAACATCTGGAGGATTTGACCATGACTGTAACCGTGAAAGTGGCCGAAGCCAAAACGCATCTTTCAGACTTGCTGGCGCGGGTTGAAGCGGGCGAAGAGGTGATCATTTCGCGTGGCAACACACCCATTGCGCGCCTCGTTGCGCTAGATGAACGGCGTCAGCGCCTGGCCGCAATTGAAGCCGTACGGGCTTTCCGGGCCCAGGCGCAACCTGTCACTCAGGATGAAATCCGCTCATGGATTGAAGAAGGGCGCCGCTACTGATGGCTTTTATTGTCGACGCCTCAGTAGCCGGTGCCTGGCTGCTGCCTGATGAAGATCATCCATTCGCCACCGA
>Ga0182748_1000939_pt1 | contig 29461 bp, 30 predicted proteins | sample eDN3rd37CKraftOP_FD_128877 | JGI IMG/M metagenome (GOLD analysis project Ga0182748, IMG submission 128877) | Enriched Organic Plus compost microbial communities from Emeryville, California, USA - eDNA 3rd pass 37_C Kraft OP (version 2) (version 2) ...
AATGATCCGCGACGTGATTCGCGAATGGATTGGGTTCGAAGGGCTTCTGATGAGTGACGATATTTCAATGGGAGCCCTGACGGGGACGCTGGGCGAGCGGACCCGCGCCGCCCTGGCTGCGGGTTGCGATCTCGCGCTCCATTGCAATGGCGATCTGTCGGAGATGGGTGAAGTGGCGGAAGCCGCCCCGGTCCTGGCCGGCGAGTCCGCCCTGCGCGCGGAGCGCGCGCTTGCGCTCCGGCAGCGCAACAACGATTTCGACGTCGCCGCCGCGCGCGCGCAATTTGCAAGCCTGATGCGGCAGCCGACGGCGGGAGCGATCGCCTGATGACCGCGGAGATCATCCCCTTCAACAGCGAATTGTCCGAACGCGCGGCCGACGAGCCGGCGCTGGTCGTCGATGTCGAGGGCTTCGAAGGCCCGCTCGACCTTCTGCTCACGCTGGCGCGCCAGCAGAAGGTCGATCTCGCGAAGATTTCGATCCTCGCGCTCGCCGATCAGTATCTGACCTTCATCGAGCAGGCCCGCAAATTGCGGCTCGAACTTGCCGCCGACTATCTCGTGATGGCCGCGTGGCTTGCCTATCTGAAGTCGCGGATGCTGCTCCCCGAGGAGAAGCAGACCGAGGGGCAGAGCGCCGAGGACATGGCGACCGCGCTTGCATTCCGGCTCAAGCGGCTGGAAGCCTTCCGGGCGGTCGCGCAGAAGCTCATGGAATTGCCGCAGCTTGATCGCGACACCTTCAGCCGTGGTGCGCCGGAGCCGATCAAGAACGTCAAGCACCCGCAATGGACGGCGAGTCTCTACGATCTCTTGTCCGCCTATGCGGTGCAGCGTCAGAAGCGCGCCCTGAGCCAGGTGCGGTTCAAGAAGCGCAAGGTCTGGACTCTCGCCGAGGCGCGTCAGGAGATCGAGCGGCTGATCGGTACGACCGACGACTGGAACCGGCTTGATCAGTTCCTGATCTCATATCTGGTCGAGCCGTCGATGGTTGCGACGGTCACCGCTTCGAGCTTCGCGTCCACGCTTGAACTCGTGCGCGAAGGCATCATCGAGTTGCAGCAGCATGCGGCCTTTGCGCCGCTCTATATTCGCAAGCGTCCCGGCAAGAGTCCGGACAATTCCAGCGCGGCGGCAGCGCATTAGTGCCGCGGCCGGATTGAATTCATCCGATCGCGGTTTCCGCCGACCGGAGAGGGGAGTGACAGAAGGATGCAAGGCTTGGCCCGCAAAGTCATGGACGACGAGGAGGCTCCGGAGCAAATCCGCGCGCCGCAGGCAAGGCCGGAGGAATTGCGGATCCTCGAAGCGCTGTTGTTCGCATCCAAGGAGCCGCTCGACGAAAAGACCCTGGCGGAGCGCCTGCCGGAGGGTGTCGATTTTGCGCAGACGCTCGCGATGCTGAGGGACGAATATGCGCCGCGCGGCGTCAATCTGGTCAAGGTCAGCGGCAAATGGACGTTCCGCACGGCGAATGATCTGGCCTGGCTGCTGACTCGCGAAGCGATCCAGCCGCGCAAGCTGTCGCGCGCCGCGATCGAGACGCTCGCGGTGATCGCCTATCATCAACCCGTAACCCGGGCCGAGATCGAGGACATCCGCGGCGTCACCATGTCCAAGGGCACGATCGACGTGCTCCTCGAAACCGGCTGGATCCGCCCGCGTGGGCGGCGCAAGGTGCCCGGCCGTCCGATCACTTACGGCACGACCGAAGCCTTCATTTCGCATTTCGGTCTGGAGCAACTCAGCGATCTGCCGGGCCTCGAGGAGCTGCGGGGCTCGGGCATGCTCGACGGTCAATTGCCGCCGAACTTCTCGGTGCCGGTGCCCAACGACGATCCGGCGCTGCGCGAGGACGAGGATCCGCTGGAGCCCGGTGATCTTGATCTTGCTCTTGCGCCGCGTGCCGAAGAAGACGAACCGCCTGCCGGTCTGGCCGAGGATGGCGTCGAAGATCAGGAGCGTCTGGAGCATTCGGCGCCCGATAACGAGTCATCCAGCGAAGAGCTGTCAAGCGATGAGCCGTCCAGCGACGAGCCGTCCAGCGACGAGCCGTCCAGCGATCAGCCGGCTGGGGATCAGCCCGAGGAGTAGATGACTGCGCGTACCGGCGCCGGACTGGTTCGAGTCGAAGCCGGGCGCACGCCTGCCTCGATAGCGGCGAAGCTGTCATTCGACCATGTCACCCATCGCTACGGTGACGTCACCGCGGTGCGCGATGTCTCGCTGGAGATCCAGCCTGGCGAGACGATGTGCCTGCTCGGCCGATCCGGCTGCGGCAAGACCACGCTGTTGCGCCTTGCCGCCGGCGTCGAGGAACCCGCGCAAGGCCGCATCCTGATCAACGATCGTGCCGTGTCGGAAGGTCCGGGCTTCCTGCCGCCGGAGCGGCGCGGCGTCGGCCTGATGTTTCAGGACTTCGCGCTGTTTCCGCACCTGACCAACCTTGCCAATGTGATGTTCGGCTTGAAGTCGCTGCCGCAAGCGGAAGCAGAACGCGAAGCGATGCGCGCGCTGGATCGTGTCGGCCTCGGTGCCTATGCGCAGGCCTATCCGCACATGCTGTCGGGTGGCGAGCAGCAGCGCGTCGCGCTCGCGCGTGCGGTCGCGCCGCGGCCGAGCGTACTGCTGATGGACGAGCCGTTTTCCGGGCTCGACCGCCGGCTTCGCGACGAGGTCCGCGACGACACGCTCAACGTGCTGCGCGAGTCGCGTGTGACCTGCATCATCGTCACGCACGATCCCGAAGAGGCGTTGCGGATGGGCGATCGCGTCGCGCTGATGCATCGGGGTTCGCTGATGCAGGCCGGCACGCCGGAGGAGGTCTATACGCGCCCGAACAGCCTCTTCGTCGCGCGCTTCTTCTGCGAACTGAACGAGGTCGCCGGAACCGTGCGCGGGGGCTTTGCGGAGACGCCGGTCGGGCGCTTTGCCGCGCCGGATCTGGGGGACGGCGCGCGCGCACTGGTGGCGATCCGCCCGCAGGCGCTGCGGCTGCGTCAGGGTGGTTCCGGCGCCCAGGCTCGCATCCTGCACCGCCAGTTCCTCGGCCATGTCGATCTCGTTGAGGTTGCGGTTGAAGGGCTTGATGCGCCGCTGAAGGGCAGGCTCCTGCGCGACGCCATCCCGCAGGTTAACGATGGGCTGCGCCTGGAATGCGATCCGGCCGAAGTCCTTGTTTTTGCCGCGCCCGAAGCCTAGTTTCCGATCAATGTCCCGGCGCGCCTGACCAGTCAGGGAAAACGCGCCTTCCGGAGGTTACGCGGAGGTTTCGCGCTATGGGTTCCTTGAGCATCTGGCACTGGATCGTGGTCGTGGTCGTGGTGCTGCTTCTGTTCGGCCGCGGCAAGATTTCCGAATTGATGGGCGACATGGCGCAGGGCATCAAGGCCTTCAAGAAAGGCATGTCGGAGGACGACACCGCCAAGGCGGATGGTAAGCCCGGCGAGCCGATGAAGACCATCAATGCCGGCACCGACCTGAAGCAGCAGGCCGAAACCAACAAGAAATTCGAAGGCACCGCCTGAGCGGGCCGCGCCGCAGACGCTCGCGGCAAGAAGGGGCGCCATCCGGAAGGTTGGGCGCCCCTTGGAGTTGAAGGTCCATGTTCGACATTGGCTGGAGCGAGCTTCTCGTCATTGGCGTCGTTGCGCTGATCGCCATCGGGCCGAAGGAATTGCCCGGCGTCCTGCGTTCGGTCGGACAATGGATGGGCAAGATCCGGCGGATGGCGTCGGAATTCCAGGATCAGTTTCGCGAGGCGATGCGCGAGGCCGAGGTTGCCGACCTGAAGCGGCAATTCGACGAGGCCAGCGCCAAGGCGACGTCTACTTTCACCAATCCGCTCGAAACCGCTCAGAAAGAGGTTGAAGCGGCGCTCGGCAGCGATCCCGGTCCGGCCGTTTCCACCGCCGACCCGGGTGCGATCGAGCCGTCCGCCGGGGCATCGGTCACCGACGTTGCGGCCGAATTGCCGCCGCCAGCGATCCCCGAAACTCCCATGGTTGCCGCTGATGGGACGATCGACATTGCGCCGGGTTCCGGAAAGCCGGGTAGCGGAGGCGGGGCCGCATGAGCAATCGCAGGCCCGAGGACGAAGACGAGATCGAGGCCAGCAAGGCGCCGCTCCTCGATCATCTGATCGAATTGCGCTCGCGCCTGATCAAGGCGCTGATCGCGTTCGCGATCGCATTCGTGTTTTGCTTCGCCTTCGCCAAGCAGATCTACAACATCCTCGTCTGGCCGTTCGTCTGGGTGGCCGGGGTCGAGAATTCGAAATTCATCTATACCGCGCTGCTCGAATACTTCCTGACGCAGCTCAAGCTTGCGATGTTCGGCGCGGGGTTTCTGGCTTTCCCGGTGATCGCCGCGCAGATCTATATGTTCGTTGCACCGGGCCTCTATCGCAATGAGCGCCAGGCCTTCGTGCCGTATCTGATCGCGACGCCGATCTTCTTTGTCCTCGGGTCGCTCGTGGTCTATTTCGTCGTGATGCCGCTGCTGGTACGGTTTTCGCTCGGCATGCAGCAGACCGGTGTCGCCGGTCAGGCCGACATCGCCCTGCTGCCGAAGGTGGGTGAATATCTCTCGCTGATGATGTCGCTCGTGTTCGCCTTCGGCGCGGCGTTCCAGCTCCCGGTGATCCTGACGCTGCTCGCGCGGATCGGCGTCATCACCTCGGAGCAGCTGCGCCAGAAGCGCCGCTACTTCATTGTCGGCGCCTTCGTGCTCGCCGCGGTACTGACGCCGCCAGACGTCATCAGCCAGCTTTCGCTCGCGATCCCGCTGATGCTGCTTTACGAGGCCGCGATCTGGTCGGCGCGGATGGTCGAGAAAAAGGCCCAACCGCAGCCCGCGGCGGACGAAGCGACGCCGGCGTAGGGCTGGCGGGTCTGCCGCGAGGCCGTCATCGGTCTTGCCAAATTCGTGGCCGACGGGCGTTGGCTAACGCCATGAATCGGTGCTACGCCGCAGCCCTTCTACCGTCATGGCCGGGCCTGACCCGGCCATCCACGTCGTCTCGCGGCGGTGTGCCGCGACGACCTGGATGCCCGCCATGGCCGCGGGCCTGACGAATCGAGGTAACGCTTCGCCATGCACGACATCCGATGGATCCGCGACAATCCGGCCGAGTTCGACCGCCGCCTGATGCGGCGGAAGTCCGATTTCAGGGGCACGGCTCAACGGCTGATCGCGCTTGATGAAAAGCGGAGAGCCGCGATCACCGCCTTCGAGCAGGCCCAGGCGCGTCGTAACGCCGCCTCGAAGGAGATCGGCGAGGCCAAGAAAGCAAAGGACGAGGCGAGGGCGGCCGCCCTGATGGCGGAAGTTGCGGCGCTCAAGGACGAGTTGCCGAAGTTTGATGCCGACGCGAAGGCCGCCGACGAGGTGCTGCAGAAAGCGCTCGCCGAGTTGCCGAACCTGCCACTCGACGAGGTGCCGGACGGCGTGGACGAGCACGGCAATGTCGAGCATCACCGGTTCGGCGCCAAGCGCGATTACGACTTCACGCCAAAGCAGCATTTCGAGCTTGGCGAAGCGCTCGGCATGATGGACTTCGAACTGGCCGCGAAACTCTCCGGCGCGCGCTTCGTGGTGCTGACCGGCGGGCTGGCGCGGCTCGAACGCGCGCTCGGCCAGTTCATGCTCGACCTGCACACGCAGGAGCATGGCTATACGGAAGTCAATCCGCCGATCCTGGTTCGCGACGACGCGATGTTCGGGACGGCGCAATTGCCGAAATTCAAGGAAGACCAGTTCCACACATCGACGATTGTCGACGTGGACGCATGGCGATCCGAGACAGCGGACGCCCTCAGTCCCGACGCCTCGCTTCCGGCGATTCAGGCCGCGCTTGAAGGAATTCAGGCTGCGCTCGACAACCGTGACAGCTACTGGCTCATCCCCACTGCCGAAGTCCCGCTGACCAATCTCGTGCGCGAGGACATCACCGACGAAGCGCGGCTGCCGCTGCGGCTCACCGCCTGCACCCCGTGCTTCCGCGCGGAAGCGGGGGCGGCCGGCAAGGATACCCGCGGCATGATCCGGCAGCATCAATTCACCAAGGTCGAGCTCGTCTCGATCACCACGCCCGAACAGGCGATGGACGAGCACGAGCGCATGACCGCTTCCGCGGAGGAAGTGCTGCGCCGGCTCGGCCTGCATTATCGCGTGGTGACGCTCTGCACCGGCGACATGGGCTTCGCCTCACAGAAGACCTACGACATCGAGGTCTGGCTGCCCGGCCAGAATGCCTATCGTGAAATCTCGTCCTGCTCGGTCTGCGGCGACTTCCAGGCGCGCCGCATGAACGCGCGCTACAAGGGCAAGGACGGCAAGGTGAAGGGTTTCGTCACCACGCTGAACGGCTCGGGCGTCGCGGTCGGGCGGGCGCTGATCGCGGTGATGGAGACCTACCAGCAGGCCGATGGCTCGATCTTGGTGCCGGAGGTTCTGCAGCCCTATATGGGCGGCATGACAGTGATCGAGAAGAAGAAATGAGAATGACGGGCTCGTGTCCCGGATGCTGCGCAGCACGAAGTGATGCGCTGCTGTTCCGGGACCCACATTCTCGTCTCCGTTTTGCATGGGTCCCGGCTCTGCAGCGCACCGTTTCACGCTGCGCTGCGTCCGGGACGCGAGGATCGTAATGCGCATATTGGTCACCAATGACGACGGCATTCACGCCGAGGGACTGAAAGTCTGCGAGGACATTGCCCGCGCCCTGTCCGATGACGTGTGGGTCGTCGCGCCCGAGACCGACAATTCCGGCGTTTCGCATTCGCTGTCGCTGAACGATCCGCTGCGGCTGCGCGAAATCGGTCCGCGCCATTATGCAGTGAAGGGCACGCCGACCGATTGCGTGATCATGGCGGTGCGTCACATCATGAGCGAGCACCGGCCCGATCTCGTGCTGTCGGGCGTCAATCGCGGCCAGAACGTCGCCGAAGACGTCGGCTATTCCGGCACAGTCGCGGGCGCGCTGGAAGGCACGGTGCTCAACATCCCCTCGATCGCGCTGTCGCAGGCCTACGGGCCCGGCAATCGGGACAACGTGCCCTGGGACACCGGACGCAAATTCGGCCCGCAGGTGGTGCGGCAGGTGCTGGCAACCGGCATCCCCAAAGGCTCGCTGGTCAACGTGAATTTCCCCGATTGCCACGCCGATGCGGTGCAGGGGCTCTCGGTGACGGCGCAGGGCCGGCGCGATCAGGAATTGCTGCGGATCGAGCCGCGATTCGATGGCCGCTCGAACCCGTATTACTGGATCGCCTTCGCGCGCAAGGGCAAGCCGACACCGGTCGATGGCACCGACCTGTCGGCGCTGGCGCAGAACCGCATTTCGATCACGCCGCTGCGGCTCGATCAGACCGACCAGGATTTCATGACGCGGCTCGCCGAAGGATTCGACTAGACTGTCGCTCGCCGGGACGCGCCCCGGACGGACAGGAGGGCCCATGCTATGTGGCCGTCTCGGAACAAGAACATGGACCGCATGGAGTTCCTGCTGACGCTGCGGCGTCGCGGGATCACCGACAACGCCGTGTTGCGCGCCATGGACGAAGTGCCGCGCGAGAAATTCGTCAGCGAGGAGACCAGGGAACAGGCCTACCAGGATCACGCGTTGCCGATCGCCTGCGGCCAGACCATCAGCCAGCCCTATGTCGTCGGCTACATGACCGAATTGCTGGAGCTCGCCTCGCATCATCGCGTGCTCGAGATCGGCACCGGCTCCGGCTATCAGGCAGCGGTGCTGTCACGGATCGCGGCGCATGTCGTGTCCATCGAACGCTACCGCACGCTCGCCGAGAAAGCCCGGCGCACCTTCGATCAGATCGGCTACACCAATATCGACGTATTGATCGGCGACGGGCTTGAAGGCGCGCCGAACCTTCCGCCATTCGATCGCATCATCGTCACCGCGGCGGCCGAGACGATCCCCGACGCTTTGGTCAACCAGCTTGCCGACGATGGCATCATGGTATTGCCGCTCGGTCCGAAGAACGGCCCGCAGCACATCGTTCGCCTGCGCCGCACGAAAGATGGGATCGAACGCGAAGATCTGATTCCTGTGCGATTTGTGCCGCTCGTTGAAGGGCGCGCGAAGGAATTGTAACCGCGGCGGACGTTTCAACCTCGCTTAACCTTGACGCTTCGATATGGCTTAAAACCTTATTTACTCCGCGGGTGTTTAACTCGGCTCACTGTCTTGTAGCGTGAGTGAGTTTTGTACGATGCGTTCTGCTGAGCCCGCCCGCTCGCCTGCTGCGCCCCGTCTGGCGGTATGCGCGGCGCTCGCTCTGACGACCGCTGCCTGCTCGAGTGACGTCAACCGCATCGAACAACCGTTCTCCAACCCATTCTCTTCGCAGCCGGCAACGACCGGCTCTGTTCCCGCGCAGCAGCCGCCGCAAGGTCAGATTCACAGCCAGCCGCTGCCGCCCGCGCAGCCTTATCCTCAGCAGCCGGCGCCGTATTATCAGCAATCCTATCAGCAGCCCGCACCCGGCTATCAGCCGCCGGCCCCACATGCGCCGGCGACTGTCCAGCCGGCCACCTATCAGCCGCAGGCCGCAGCTGCGCCGCGCGGCGGATATGCCTATCCGTCGCAGCCTGCCGTCACCGGCTCTGTCGGCCCGCGGACCGCGCAGCAGGGGACCTGGGATTGGAAAGGCGGCACGCCAATCACCGTGGCGCAAGGCGAGACCCTCAACTCGATTTCGCGGCGCTACGGTGTTCCGCCCCTCGCCATTGCCGAGGCCAATGGCATGACCACCGCGACCCCGGTCTATCCGGGCCAGCGTCTTGTCATCCCGCGCTACAATTATTCCGGTCCGCCGCCGGCCGTGCCCGCCGTGCCGGCCGCTCCGCCGCGTGCGCCCCAGATCGCCTCGGCGCCCGCGACCACCGGCAGCATCCGCCAAGCTCCGCCGGCGCGTCCGCTTGCGGCGCAAGGTCAGGTGCACACCGTCGCGCCCGGCGAAACCATGTTCAGCATCGGCCGCCGCTACAATGTCAGCCCGGTCGCGATCGCGCAGGCCAATCGCCTTCCGCCCCACCACAAGCTGCGGATGGGCGAGCAACTGACGATTCCCGGCGTCTCCCGCGTCGCGCAGGTGCCGCAGCAGCCGGCGCGGACGCCGGCGCCGACGCCGGCACCGGTCGTGCAGCGTCAGCCGCAAGTCGCCCCGATGCCGCCCGCCCAGCGCGTCGCCGAAGCGCACGCAGAGCCGATGCCGTCGGCGCGCGTGATGGCTCCCGTGAAAGAGGCGCCGACACCGGTCGAGCAGGCCAAGCAAGACAAGGAAGAGCAGGCGGCATCCAATAACTCGCCCGGCTTCCGGTGGCCGGTGCGCGGCCGTGTGATTGCAGGTTTCGGTCCGAAGCCGACCGGTCAGCAGAATGACGGCATCAATATCGCAGTGCCGGAAGGCACCCCGATCAAGGCCGCCGAGGATGGCGTCGTGGCTTATTCGGGCAACGAGCTGAAGGGGTACGGCAACCTCGTTCTGGTGCGCCACGCCAACGGACATGTCACAGCCTATGCGCATGCCAGCGAATTGCTGGTGAAACGCGGCGAGGCGGTGAAGCGCGGGCAGGTGATCGCCAAGTCCGGTCAGACCGGCAACGTGTCGTCACCGCAATTGCATTTCGAAATCCGCAAGGGCGCGACCCCGGTCGACCCGATGCAATTCCTCACCGGGGCATCGTAAGCGCTCTTCGTTGACGGCTGTGGGGGATCGGCTACGACAGCCGCACGCCCTTGCGGCCGGCATAGTCCTGGATGAATTGCCACGCCACGCGCCCTGATCGCGAACCGCGCGTCGTCGACCATTCGAGAGCCTCGCGTCGCAATTCCTCTGGCTCGAACGGGATGCGGAAATGCCGCACATACCCGTCGACCATGGCGAGGAACTCATCCTGGCTGCATTTGTGGAAGCCGAGCCAGAGACCGAAGCGATCGGACAATGACACCTTTTCTTCGACCGCTTCGCCGGGATTGATCGCGGTCGAGCGCTCGTTCTCCATCATGTCGCGCGGCAACAGGTGGCGGCGGTTCGAGGTGGCATAGAGGAGCACGTTTTCCGGCCGGCCCTCGATGCCGCCTTCGAGCACGGCCTTGAGCGACTTGTAGGACGTGTCGTCGCCGTCAAAGGAAAGGTCGTCGCAGAACACGATGAAGCGGAACGGGGCGTCCCGCAGGATGGTCATCAGTTCGGGAAGACTCTCGATGTCCTCGCGATGGATTTCGATCAGCTTCAGTTGGCCGGGCTTCCGCGACGCGGCGTTGACGCTGGCATGAGCAGCCTTGACGAGGGACGACTTGCCCATGCCGCGCGCGCCCCAAAGGAGGGCATTGTTGGCGGGCAGGCCGGCCGCGAACCGCTCGGTGTTCTCGATCAGGGTGTCGCGCATGCGGTCGATGCCGCGCAGAAGGCCGAGATCGACCCGGTTCACGCGCTTGACCGGAGCCAGCACGCTGCCGTCGGCATGCCAGATGAAGGCGTCGGCGGCGTTGAAATCCGGGGCTTTTTTCGGCGCCGGCGACAGACGCTCCAGCGCCGCCGCGATGCGATCGAGAGTGGTGGATTCGGCTTGGGCCGGTTTCGACCGCGATGGTTTGGCCGCGCGAGCCGGGGTGCGTTTTACGGGCTTTCTGGCTTTGGCCATGCGGCAGGATATCCTCTTGCGGCGGGGTGAGGCACCCCATAGCGGCACGGAAAAAGGCCTGCAAGGCCAGTGATTTGCCGGAGACTTGCGGCATCTTGGCTCAAACGCGCCGCAACATTGCAATTGGGCTGGCGGCCGCTATAGTCCGCGCCGTTTTGGCGCAATGATTTGCGCCGGACTCAACTGAAAATCCAAGGCTTGCTGGTGTCCTTCGACCTCGAAGTCCGCTCACGAGCAAGCCGCCCATTCACGCGGACTTCGGAATCGGGACACTAGAGGCCGTTCGATGCTGATCACGCCCGCCTATGCGCAGGCCGCCGGTGGCGATGCCAATTCGATGCTGGTTTCGTTGCTGCCTTTCGTCCTGATTTTCGTCATCATGTATTTCCTGATCCTGCGGCCGCAGCAGAAGCGCGTGAAGCAGCACCAGGAGATGGTGAAGAATGTGCGCCGCGGTGACACGGTGGTGACCTCCGGCGGTCTGATCGGCAAGGTCACCAAGGTGATCGACGACGACCAGATCGAGGTCGAGGTTGCCGACGGCGTGCGTATCCGGCAGGTGCGTCAGATGATCACCGACGTGCGCGCCAAGGGCGAGCCGGTCAAGGACGAGGCCTAATGGCAATCGGCGTGACGGGGGCGCGCCTCATTTTCCGCCACAACCGACGCCATACGGACTGAACCGATGCTTTACATCTCGCGCTGGAAGACACTGGCGATCCTCGCGGTCACCCTGATCGTGTGCTCCTTCGCGATTCCGAATTTCTTTCCGAAAGACGTTGTCGAAAAGTGGCCGAAATGGGCGCAACGTCACATCGTGCTGGGCCTCGACCTGCAGGGCGGCTCTCACATCCTGCTCGAGGTGGATTCGGCCGCCGTGCGCAAGGAGAAGGTCGAGGCGCTGCGTGACGACGTGCGGCGCGTGGTCCGCGAAAATCGGCTGGGCAGCCCGGCTGCGGCGACGATCCGCGGCAATTCGGTCGAGTTCCGGATTCGCGAAGGCGTCGATCCCAATGTCGCGATGCAGAAGTTCCAGGAATTGTCGCAGCCGCTCGGCGGACTGCTGCAGGCCTCCGGACAACGCAGCGTCGATGTCGTCAATCTCGGTGGCGGCCTGTTCCGCCTGACGGTGACCGAGCCCGCCTTGCTGGAGCGCATCCGCCAGTCGGTCGACCAGTCGATCCAGATCATCGAGCGCCGCGTCAACGAACTCGGCACCGTGGAGCCGTCGATCGCCCGTCAGGGCGTCGACCGCGTGCTGGTACAGGTTCCGGGATTGCAGGACCCGCAGCGCCTGAAAGATTTGCTCGGCAAGACCGCCAAGCTGACCTTCCGGATGGTCGACACGACTGCGACGCCGGAGCAGGCGGAGGCGGGGCGTCTGCCGCCGGATTCCGAGTTGCTGCGCGGCAGCAAGTCGGAGAATGGTCAGCCCTATGTGATCGAGCGGCGCGTCGTCGTCTCCGGCGAGGATCTCGTCGATGCGCAGCCTGGCTTCGACCAGCGCACCAGCGAACCGGTGGTCAATTTCCGCTTCAACAACAATGGCGCGCGACGCTTTGCCGAAGCCACCCAGGCGAATGTCGGCCGGCCCTTTGCGATCGTGCTCGACAACGAGGTGATCTCGGCGCCGGTGATCCGCGAGCCGATCATCGGCGGATCGGGTCAGATTTCCGGCAATTTCACCGTGCAGTCCGCGAACGACCTCGCGATCCTCCTGCGCGCCGGCGCGCTGCCGGCGCCGTTGACGATCATCGAGGAGCGGACCGTCGGTCCCGGCCTCGGCCAGGACTCCATCGACAATGGCATGCGCGCCGCCTGGATCGGTTCGCTTGCGGTCATCATCTTCATGTTCGCGACCTACGGCCTGTTCGGGCTGTTCGCCAATATCGCCGTGGTGGTCAACGTCGCGATGATCTTCGGCATCCTGTCGCTGCTCAATGCCACGCTGACCTTGCCCGGTATCTGCGGCATCGTTCTCACCGTCGGCATCGCGGTGGACTCGAACGTGCTGATCTATGAGCGCATCCGCGAGGAGGTGAGGGCAGGGCGATCGGCGCTCAACGCCATCGACGCGGGCTTCACCCGCGCGCTCGCGACCATCCTTGACTCCAATATCACGACCTTCATCGCCGCCGCCGTGCTGTTCTATATCGGAACCGGCCCGGTTCGCGGCTTCGCAGTGACGCTCGGCATTGGCATCGTGACAACGGTGTTCACAGCTTTCACCCTGACGCGATTGATGGTGGCCCTGTGGGTGCGCTGGTGGCGTCCACGAACCGTCCCGATCTGAGATTCGAGAACGCCCGTGCGCATTCCTCTTCTTCGTATCGTTCCGGACGATACCAAATTCGACTTCATGCGCTTCCGGCGCATCAGTTTCCCGATATCGGCAATCCTGTCGATCGCGGCGATCCTTCTGTTCTTCTTCAACGGCCTCAATCTCGGCGTCGACTTTGTCGGCGGCACGCTGATGGAGGTGCAGTCGAAATCGGGACCCGCCGATCTTGCGAAGATGCGCTCGACCGTGGGCTCGCTCAATCTCGGTGAGGCGCAGCTTCAGCAATTCGGCTCGCCGACGGACGTCCTGATCCGCATCCCGCAGCAGCCCGGAGGCGAACTGGCGCAGCAGCAGGCGGCGCAGAAGGTGCGGGAAGCGCTGGGCGATGGCATCGAAGTGCGCCGTATCGAGGTCGTGGGACCGCGCGTCTCGACCGAACTTCTCGCCTACGGCATTTTCGGCCTCCTGGTCGCGATCTGCGGCATCTTCATCTATCTCTGGTTCCGCTTCGAGTGGCAGTTCGCGCTCGGCGCGATGATCGCCAACGTGCACGATCTCGTGCTGACGATCGGCTTCCTCTCGTTGATGCAGATCGATTTCGATCTGAACGGCATCGCCGCGCTGATGACCATCCTTGGCTATTCGCTGAACGACACCGTCGTGATCTACGACCGCATTCGCGAAATGCTGCGCCGTTACAAGCGCATGTCGATCGCGGACCTCCTGAACATCTCGGTCAATTCGACGCTGTCGCGCTCGGTCATCACCCACGTTACCGTAACCCTCGCGCTGCTCGCGCTGTTCTTCTTCGGCGGCCACGCCATTCACGCCTTCACGGCGACGATGCTGTTCGGCGTGGTGCTCGTCGGCACCTACACCTCGATCTTCATCGCCGCGCCGATCCTGATCTATCTCGGCGTCGGCTACGGACGCGAGGAGGCCAACGAGCCTGCGCCCAAGGAGTTCGTCCCCGAGGTCGAAACCGCACCCAAGGCGGCCGGTTCGAAGGCCGCCGAGTCCAAGACGGCCGGCTCCAGGGCGGGCAAGCCCACCGCGGCCAAGCGCTGAGTTGGACGTCTCGGACAAGCGCCCGCATTATCCGCGGCCGGCGCCGATCGAATCCTATGGCCGAGGCGGATTCCGCTTCGCGGACATGTCGCATCGCGGCTCGCTGCTGCTTCTGCCGAGCGGCATCTGGGCCTGGCCCGTCAGCGAGCCGGCAGGGATCACCGCCGAGACGCTCGCACCGGTGATCGTGGAAGCGGAGAAGATCGGTATCCTCTTGATCGGCACCGGCCCGGCGCGCTGGCCGCTCCCCGCCGAGCTGATGCAACTCTTTGCCGCGCACCGCATTTCAGCCGAGACCAGCCGCACCGGTCAGGCGGCCAATACCTATAATATCCTGCTCGAAGAGGGACGGCGCGTGGCGGCGGCCTTGATTGCAGTCGACTGACACGCGGACGCAAGAACCGCATGACCGGACCATCCGATTATTGCGAGGATCTCGTGCGCGATCGCGACAAGGATCGCTTTCTCGCAACGCTGTTCGCGCCTGCGACACGCCGGTCCGATCTGTTCGCCTTGTATGCCTTCGACCTCGAAACGGCGGCCGTCGCCACCCGGGTGCGCGATCCGGTGGCGGGAGAGATCAGGCTGCAATGGTGGCACGATGCCCTCACCGACGACCAGGCGGCCTCGGGCCATCCCGTTGCGGACGCGCTGAAGGAGATGCTGCCGCGCCACGGCCTGAACAGGACCGATGCGCTCGATGTCATCGATGCGCGGCGCAGGGCCCTCTATCCGGACAGCGAAGTCAGCGAGGCCGCGTTCGAACTCGCCGCATCGGAAGCCGAGGGCGCGATCTTTCGCATGGCCGCGCAGGTGCTTGATCGGGAGATTGGCGAACCCGCGCGGCTGGCGGCGCACCATGCAGGCGTCATCACGGCGCTGTCGCACTTGAAGTCCGGTGCCGTGTCGTTCGATGTGCGCAACATAACGCGCCGTCATCGCAGCGCCTTGCGTGACTTGATCTCGCATGTACCGGAGCCGGTCCTGCCAGCCTTCCTGCCGGTGGCGCTCGCTGTTGAGGAGCGCGCATCGCTGCCGCAATGGCGCAAGCAGTGGATCCTGTGGCGCGCGTCAAGGAATCTGGCGCGCTGGATCTAGCTAGAAGGCGAAGCGGTCGCGCAGGTTTTGGCGGCCGGCAACGATCCGGGCCACCACTTCCTTCTCGGTGTCGTTTGCGAGCAGCGGGTCGATCAGATCGATCTGATTCATCGCCACGAGCTGCAGGATATCGGTGCGGATTTCGCCGTTCGCATTCCGGGGCAGCCGTTCGACCACCTGCAGCCGCTCGGGCTGCGTCACGCGCGCCGGGTCCTCCGTCAGAAACCGCGTGAGGTCGCTTTCCGACAACTGTTCGCCCTCGACGAAGGCGTAAAGGCCGGTGCCGGTCCGCCGATCGGGAAACGGCACGATGACGGCATCGCGCACGCCTTCATGCTGCTTCAGGCGCGCGGTGAGCCGCGGCGCGTCATTGACAAAGCGCGGCCCCGAACCCTCGCGGTCGGTGAAATTCAACAGGCCGCGGGTGATCCAGTAATAGACCTTCTTGCCCGTCGCCATCCAGATGCGCGTCGGCAAGGTCTTGCGGGCGAGGATGCGCTTTTCGGTCGCTGTCAGCGCGGCGGGCACATAGCGCCGCTTGTGCTTGAGCATGTGGCGCAGGTCTTCATAGGCGGCCATCCGAAACAACGGTCCGCGCCGCCCGAAATGCGTCGCGAGCTGAAAATCGGTGAGTGCGGCTGCACCGGCCGGCGTGCGCAGCCAGTTCTGTTCCTTGGCGAGGTCGTTATGCGTCAGCCCCTCGCGATGGATGAGCCGCAACGCCTTTCGCGCCGAGCGGAAGAAGTTGAGGTCGCCCTCGGGCTTGGCGATATGCAGCGGAAGCCCGTCGATCCAGCCGCGCACCAGGACGGTCTTCCCGAGAAAGAGCAGGGGCGGCGCGATACCCAAGGCGCCGGCGATGGCCAGCCCGCGCGCCTCGCGCTTGAGGAAATGGCGCGCGATGCCGTAGCTCCACCATGGCACGAGATCGATGCGCCGCAGCACCGCTTCGACATTGCCGTTCGGCGAGACGAAGGTCCCGCGCTCGACCGTCGAGAACACATCCTGCTTGAGCACGACGCGGCTCTTGAAGCGGCCGGAGAGTTCGGACGGAATGTTGTCAGGATCGGTCATCGGGCCAAGGTTCTGGCGGTCGCGCCGGGTCTCTAGCATGAGCTGGTCCGGAGGTGTCACGCGGCAGCCGTCACGGTCCGGCCGGCCCAGGCCTCGAGCTCGGCCAAAGCACGTGCCGTAAGCGCGCGTTTCTTTGCGACGGTCTTTGCAGCGCCGCGCAGCCGCTCGCCGCCAGCCGTCCGCGTCGGAGTCTGCGACAGCGGCGGGAACAGGCCAAAGTTGATATTCATCGGCTGGAAGCTCCGGGGCCCGGCATCGATGGTCTCAATATGACCGCCGGTGATATGCGCGAGCAATGCGCCATGGGCGGTCGCAGGTGGCGGCGCCTCGAGCGTCGCCCCGGTGCGTTCGGCGGCGGCAAAGCGTCCCGCCAGCAAGCCGATCGCGGCCGATTCGACGTAGCCCTCGCAGCCCGTGATCTGGCCGGCAAAGCGCAACCGCGGCATTGCGCGCAAGCGCAGCCGCGCATCCAGCACCGCCGGCGAATTGAGGTAGGTGTTGCGATGCAGGCCACCGAGCCGGGCAAACTCGGCGCGTTCGAGACCCGGGATCGTTCGGAACAGCCGGACCTGCTCACCGTGCTTCAGCTTGGTCTGAAATCCGACCATGTTGTAGAGCGTACCGAGCTTGTTGTCCTGGCGAAGCTGCACCACCGCATAAGGCTTGCGCTCGGGCTGATGCGGATTGGTGAGGCCGAACGGTTTCATCGGTCCATGACGCAGCGTTTCGCGTCCGCGCTCCGCCATGACCTCGATCGGCAGGCAGCCGTCGAAATACGGTGTCGAAGCTTCCCACTCATGGAAGGAGACCTTTTCGGCGCCGATCAGCGCATCGATGAAGGCATCGTATTGGGCGCGGTCGAGCGGGCAATTGATGTAATCGGCGCCCGATCCGCCGGGACCGGCCTTGTCATAACGGGACTGCATCCATGCGACCGACATGTCGATCGAGTCGCGATGCACGATCGGCGCGATGGCGTCGAAAAACGCGAGCGAGCTTTCGCCGCTCACGTTGCGGATCGCTTCGGCGAGTGGCGGCGAGGTGAGGGGACCCGTCGCAACGATGACGCTGTCCCAATCACTTGGCGGCAGCCCGTCGATTTCCCCGCGATCGATTGTGATGAGCGGATGGGCTTCGAGCGCCGCGGTGACCGCGTCGGAAAAGCCGTTGCGATCCACAGCCAGCGCACCGCCGGCGGGGACCTGGTTGGCATCGGCGGCGCGCATCACGAGGGAGCCAAGACGACGCATCTCCTCATGGAGAAGCCCGATCGCGCTGGTCTCACAATCGTCCGAACGGAAGGAATTGGAGCAGACCAGTTCGGCTAGGCCGCCGGTCTGATGCGCAGCCGTCTGCCGGATGGGCCGCATCTCGTGCAGCACCACTGCCACGCCCTGAGTGGCGAGTTGCCAGGCGGCTTCGCTTCCCGCGAGACCGCCGCCAATGACATGAACCGGATTTGAAGGCGACATGCCGCTTGCCTAGGCGAAGCGGGCCGTCCGGGCAATCACATAAGAATGCATCGGAGGGCGTGAGGGCAGAGGCTCAAAACGCGACGCCCAGCCGATCCGGCTGGGCGTTGGCAGTGGTTGGCTTGAAAGCCGTCAATCAGGACGCGCGCTCGGCACTCTCCCACGCGACGCGGGGGATATCCGACCGGCTGATTCCGATGTCCGCGAGCTCGCGGTCACCGAGGCGGGACAGTTCCTGAAGGCTGTTCCCGTAGGCCCGCCATTGGCGGAGAAAGCGAAAGAAGTGTGAGAGGAACATGGCTCTTATCCCTTTGAAAGATCAGAGGAACTTTCATCTGATTCTGAAAGGAAGATAGTCACCATTGGTGCGGTGCAACAGAACTTATGTTGCGATGCAGCTATGCGAATATCGCATAAGATTGGTCACATTTGTTTAATCCGCGCCCAACTATTTGGCGCTTTAGGGCGCAATCCGCTCATTTTCGCCATTCTGGACGGGCGAAAAACGCATAGGTCCGGAACCGCGGCTAAACCCCTTAACGGGGACGGACCCCCGGCTTGCCGGACGGCGGAAACAGGAACTCCACGCCTGCGCCCTCCAGCGCTGATTGCAGGGGCCGAAGGGCCTCTTCACGCCCCGGCGGCGGGCCGTCGATATCTTCCAGGCGCCGGATGGTCGAACTCGAAACCCCGGATGCCTGGGACAGCTCACGCACCGACCAGTTCAGGACGCCGCGCGCGGCGCGCAATTGCGCGCCGGTCAGCACGCCTTCAGCCTCCTCGCTGGTCGCCGGCCAGACCTTGCGGTCGTGGATATCCGAGGTGATGCCCACCCATTCACGAACCGCTCCGGTCTCCTGCAGGATCGGAGCGGCGCGCGACTGAACCCAACGATAGTCGCCGTCCGGCTGCCTGATCCGGTGCTCGACCACATACTCATGCTTGCTGGCGAGAGCCTCGGTCCAGGTCTGCTGCGTCCGCTCGCGGTCGTCAGGGTGGACGAGGTCGACCCATTTCGAGCCGAGCAGCTCGGCGGGATTTTCGCCGCGTAGCTCACGCCAGTTTCGGATGTCGAGGATCTGGCCGTCGGCGTGGGCGGTCCAGACGAAGGCATTCGTGGCGATGACCAAGGCGCGGAAGCGTGCTTCTGCCGCTTCCTTGGCAAGAGCGGTTTCGCGCTGGGGCGTGACGTCGAGCAAGACACCGAAGGCGCGCAGCGGCTTGCCGCTCTTGTCGAGCTGGACTTCGCTCCGATTGGCGAGCCAGCGGAGCTTGCCGTTCGGCTGGATGATCCGCAATTCGCGATCGAGCGGCAGGCCTTCGTTCACGATGCGGTCGAACTCGCCCGCCGGACGCCGGTCGTCCGGGTGCATGAGTTCGACGATGGTTTCATACGACGGCTCGACCGAACCCGGCTCCAGGCCGAGCAGGGCATAAAAGCCGTCCGACCACATCATCTTGCGCGTGGCGAAGTCGAGGCTCCAGACGCCGGAATTGGTCTTCGCTTCAAGGAAGCGGAAGGTCTCCTGAATTCCGGAGCCGTTGACTGTCAGCACCATAAGCCCCTCCTATTGCGAGGCGCGGTTCTGGTTCGTCGAAATTTTATGTTCCGGAATCCTAGCACGCCAAATTTTGCGTAAATAGAGCGATGCGAACAAAATTCGCCCGGCTCCGTGTTTTTTCTATTGGGTTTGGTTGCGCACATGCGCGCCAGCGGGCTCAATTTATGTGAGCCCGCAAAATTTCGCAATGTGGCAAGGAGTTGGGATGGCGGTCAAAGCCCTGTTTTTCGACATTTTCGGCACCGTGGTCGACTGGCGCGGCGGGGTGGCGCGCGAAGCGGAGGCGATCCTCGCGCCGCACGGCTACCGGATCGATTGGCTGGCCTTTGCGGATGCCTGGCGCGACGAGTATCAGCCGGCGATGGAAAAGGTCCGGGCGGGCAAATTGCCCTTCAGCAAGCTTGACCTTCTGCATCGGCATAATCTCGATCGCATCCGGCCGCGCTTCGGTCTCGACGATCTGTCCGAAGACCTGTGCCGCGATCTCAACACGGCCTGGCATCGGCTCCCGGCCTGGCCGGATGTGCCCGAGGGTCTGACGCGACTGCGCGCACAGTTTCTGCTGGCACCCGTGTCGAATGCCAATATCGGATTGATGGCGCGGCTCGCGCGCCACAATGGCTTTCACTGGGACGCGATCCTCGGCGCGGAGATCGCAGGCGATTACAAGCCCAAGCCGCGGGTCTATGAGGCCGCTTGCGAAGCGTTCGACCTTCCGCCCCACGAATGCATGATGGTCGCCGCGCACAGTTACGATCTCGCGGCGGCCGCTGCGTGCGGTCTTCGGACCGCGCATGTGGCGCGCCCTGATGAAGCCGGACCGTCGACCGGAGAATCCCGGCCGCGCGTTCCGGTCGACGTCGCCGCGTCCGACTTCATCGACCTCGCGCGCCAATTGGTCTGACCGCTGCGACTCTATTTTGTCAGCGTCTCGGCCATGGCCTTGATGTCATCCTTGATCTGCGCGTCACTCATCTGACCGCCAATGTCGAGGATGAATTCGCCGAGCTTGGCTTTCATGGCGCTCGGCAGGACATGCGCGGCTTGCGGGATGATGGCATTCAAGGATGTCAGCCGTGCGCGCCGCCATTCGTCCGTAATGCCCTCGGTGGTGAAGGTGGCTATCGTGCCGGCGATGGTTTGCGTGATCGCCGATCCCACCTGCATGAATCCCGCCTGGACCTTCGGGTTGTGCCGCTCCTTTTCCGGCGCCTTGTCCATTCGGGAGCGCACCGCGTCCAGCGTGAATCCGGACAGGGCGAGCTGGAAGTCGACGAAGCGGCCATACTCGTCCTGAAACGCGGCAATGTTCTTGCCGATCCGGTCGGCGATCTTCGGATTGGCCGCCGCGGCGAGATTGCTGCTGCCGGTTCCCGCCATCATGTAGACGAGGCCGATCCTGTCGGCATTGGCCAGCCATTGCGTGATGCGCGGGATGTCGGAGAATTCCGGCGTGATCATCGCGCTGGTATCGAAGGCGGTATCGATCAGCGCCTTGGCGCCCGGATCGGTCGCGCGAGGGGGCTTGCCGGTTTTTGCCGCGTTGCCGGCGAGTTTGACGAAATCGGCGGCGGCCTTCTGTGCGGCGGCGATTTTCTTCTGGTCCATTTCCGCGGCGGCGGGCGCCGTGGTCAGCAGGATAGCGGCGAGGACCGCCATGAAACGGGAAGGGGGCATTCGGGCTCCTTGAACAAGTCCGGCCATGCTAGAGCCAAGCGCCGCCTGCGGAAACCGCGCCGTCCTCTTTCGTTGCGAGTGCCAAGGCGGCTCTGCTATAGCTCGGCCGCAGCCACCCCTCATGGAGCTCCCGAATGTCGGTCGATGACGCGACCGTGCGCAAGATTGCCCGTCTGTCCCGGATCGCGGTTCCGGACAGCGAGGTCGAGCATCTGCGTGGCGAGCTCAACGCCATCCTCGCCTTTGTCGAGCAGCTGTCCGAGGTCAATGTCGAGGGCGTGGAGCCGATGACCTCGGTCACGCCGATGGTCATGAAGAAGCGCGAGGACCGGGTGACCGACGGCGGCATCGCGGACCAGATCCTGCGCAACGCGCCGCTGACCGAAGGTCCGTATTTCGCCGTCCCCAAAGTGGTCGAGTGAGGGTGGCGCGATGTGTCTCGCTTGCGAAGAAGCCGACATGTATTACCGCTGGCAGCTGCTCCAGCAGATCGCCAAGGGCGAGATGCCGGACGGGCACAGCGAGGACGATCTGCGACAGATGGGATTGCCCTTGCCTGGCGAGATCGAAGTCGTCGAAGAGCCGGACGGCACCAAGGTCGTGCGCCAGAAGGCGCCGGCGAAAACGCAAACCTTCGGCTGCGATAGTCCCGACGCATGAGCGATCTGACCAAACTCACGATCGCCGAGGCGCGTGACGGACTTAAGAAGAAGAGCTTCAGTGCCGCCGAATTGACGGAGGCGCATCTGGCTGCCGTCGAGAAGGCGCGCGCCCTCAATGCGTATGTGCTGGAGACGCCCGAGGTCGCACGTGAGCGGGCCCGACAATCCGATGACAAGATTGCGTCGGGTGAAGCCGGTCCGCTTGAAGGCATTCCGATCGGCGTAAAGGATCTGTTCTGCACGAGGGACGTGCGCACCACGGCCTGCTCCAAAATTCTCGGCAATTTCATTCCGACCTACGAATCGACGGTGACGGCGCAGCTGTGGCGCGACGGCGCCGTGATGCTTGGCAAGACCAACAACGACGAATTTGCCATGGGCTCGTCGAACGAAACGTCGGCGCTGGGTCCGGTGACGTCGCCCTGGCGGCGCAAGGGATCGAATACGCCGCTCGTGCCGGGCGGCTCATCCGGCGGCTCCGCCGCTGCGGTCGCGGCACGCCTGTGTCTCGGCGCAACCGGGACAGATACCGGCGGCTCGATCCGCCAACCCGCGGCGTTCACCGGCATCGTCGGCATCAAGCCGACCTATGGGCGCTGCTCGCGCTGGGGCATTGTCGCGTTCGCGTCCTCGCTCGATCAGGCCGGACCGTTCACGCGTACCGTGCGCGACAACGCCATCCTGCTGCGCTCGATGGCCGGCCACGATCCGAAGGACACGACCAGCGTCGATCGTCCGGTTCCCGATTACGAAGAAGCGGTCGGCAAGTCGGTGAAGGGAATGCGGATCGGCATTCCGAAGGAATACCGGATCGACGGCATGCCGGCCGAGATCGAGACCTTGTGGGAGCAGGGCGCGGCATGGCTTCGCGAAGCCGGCGCCGAGATCGTCGAGATCTCGCTGCCTCACACCAAATACGCGCTGCCAGCCTATTACATCGTGGCGCCCGCGGAGGCCTCGTCGAATCTCGCGCGCTATGACGGGGTCCGCTACGGCCTGCGCGAACAAGGTCGCGATGTGACCGCCATGTATGAGGCGACCCGCGCTGCCGGCTTTGGTCCGGAAGTCCGCCGCCGGGTGATGATCGGCACCTATGTGCTCTCGGCCGGCTATTACGACGCTTATTACCTGCGCGCACAGAAGGTGCGCACGCTGATCAAGAAGGATTTCGAGGACGTGTTCGCCGCGGGGGTCGATGCGATCCTGACGCCGGCGACGCCGTCGGCCGCCTTCGGCATTGGCGAGAAGGGCGGGGCCGATCCGATCGAGATGTATCTCAACGATGTGTTCACGGTGACGGTGAACATGGCGGGCCTGCCTGGCCTTGCCGTGCCGGCCGGGTTGTCGTCGGAAGGGCTGCCGCTCGGATTGCAGCTCATCGGCCGGCCGTTCGACGAGTCGACGCTGTTCTCGCTCGGTGAGGTGATCGAGCAGGCGGCGGGGCATTATCCGGTCGAGGCATGGTGGTGATGGCCGCGTCGGCAAAAAATCCGAACCTGATCCGGGGCATGACCGGCGACTGGGAGGTCGTGATCGGCATGGAGGTGCATGCGCAGGTCACCTCCGAATCGAAGCTGTTCTCCGGCGCCTCGACCGCCTTTGGCGGCGAACCGAACTCCCATGTCTCGCTGGTCGATGCCGCGATGCCGGGTATGCTTCCGGTCATCAACGAGGAATGCGTGCGGCAGGCGATCCGCACCGGGCTCGGCCTGAAGGCGAAGATCAACAACAAGTCGGTGTTCGACCGGAAGAACTATTTCTATCCCGACCTGCCGCAGGGCTACCAGATCAGCCAGTACAAGTCGCCGATCGTCGGCGAGGGTGTGGTCCAGGTCGATCTGCCGGACGGCAGCGGCGTCGAGGTCGGGATCGAGCGCGTCCATCTCGAACAGGACGCCGGCAAGAGCACCCACGACCAGCATCCGACCCTGTCACTCGTCGATCTCAACCGCTCCGGCGTCGCGCTCATGGAGATCGTGTCGAAGCCGGACCTCCGGTCGTCGGAACAGGCGAAGGCCTATGTGAGCAAGCTGCGCTCGATCCTGCGCTATCTCGGCACCTGCGACGGCGACATGGAGAAGGGCAACCTGCGCGCCGACGTCAACGTTTCGGTCCGCAAGCCCGGCGAGCCCTATGGCACGCGATGCGAGATCAAGAACGTGAACTCGATCCGCTTCATCGGTCAGGCGATCGAATACGAGGCGCGCCGTCAGATCGATATCCTCGAGGAGGGCGGCACGATCGAGCAGGAAACCCGTCTGTTCGATCCGGGCAAGGGCGAGACGCGTTCGATGCGCTCGAAGGAAGAGGCGCACGACTATCGCTACTTTCCCGATCCCGATCTCCTGCCGCTGGAATTCGACGATGCCTATGTCGAAGCGCTGAAGGCGGAGCTGCCGGAGCTGCCTGACGAAAAGCGCGACCGGTTCATCGCCTCGTTCGGGCTCTCCGCCTATGACGCCGGGGTGTTGATCGCCGAGAAGGAGACCGCCGATTATTTCGAGGCGGTTGCGCAGGGAAGGGACCCCAAGGCCGCGGCCAATTGGGTGATCAATGAGTTGACCGGCCGGCTCAACAAGGAAGGCAAGGACATCGGCTCATCGCCGGTCTCGGCGGAGCAGCTCGGCGCCATCCTCGACCTGATCGCCGACAAGACAATCTCCGGCAAGATCGCCAAGGACCTGTTCGAGATCGTCTGGAATGAAGGCGGCGATCCGCGCGCCATTGTCGAAGCCCGCGGCTTGAAGCAGGTCACCGATACCGGCGCCATCGAGAAAGTGGTGGACGAGATCGTCGCCGCGAATCCCGACAAAGTTGCAGATGCGAAAACCAATCCAAAAGCGATCGGCTGGTTCGTCGGTCAGGTGATGAAGTCATCCGGCGGCAAGGCCAACCCGCAGGCTGTGAACGAAATCCTCAAAGCCAAGCTCGGTCTTTAACCTGGTTCCTCAAGTCCGTAAGGTGAGCGGAGCGATCCGCCAATGATCGGCGGACGTGATGGAGGACTTCATGATTACACGACGCTGTCTGCTGGCTTTGGCGCTGGTTGTTTCCACTGCGCTATCGGCGGATGCAGCCGACACAAAATACGGCAGCTACATTTTCGTTAAGCCGGGCCAGCTTGATCTCGGCGCGCTTCTGGCGCCGTCGCCGGATCCGAAATCCGAAACCCAGAAGCGCGACCTTGCGACTGTGCTCGACGTGCAGAAGACCCGCACGCCCGCCCAGGTCGAACGCGCTGTCGCGGACAATCCGTTGTCGATCTATCGGTTCGCGGATGTCATCGCGCCGGATTTCTCGGCGGCGCGCTATCCGAAGGCCGACGCTTTCTTCAAAAGGATGTTCAACGACTCGCGCATCCTCGTGCTGTCCAGCAAGGATGTCTGGGATCGTCCACGTCCTTACGTGGTGAGCAAGGAGGTGCAGCCGGTCGGCGAACTTCCCAAGGCGCCGGGATCCTATCCGAGCGGTCACTCCATCTTCGGTTACCTAAGCGCCATCATTCTGGCGAACATGGTTCCGGAAAAGGCGTCTGCAATTTTCGAGCGGGGCCACGAATACGGCACCAACCGGATCATCACCGGCGTGCATTTCCCGAGCGATGTCGAGGCGGGACGTCTGGCCGGGACCGCGATTGCCGCCGCCTTGTTGCAGAGCGAACAGTTCCGAAAGGAACTGGAAGAAGCCAAGACGGAGTTGCGCCAGGGTCTTGGTCTGTCGGTGAACGCAGCGTCATCGTCCGGACGCTGATCGGTCCGCAACGCTCTCGACGTGTCTCACGCATGTGAGATGTTTGCACTCGCATTGCCTCAGAACGGAAGACGTCGCTTCAGTTCGTCCCGTTTTGGGGCAGTGCAACATGATTTCGGACATCATTCGCGCGCTTGCGAACGTCTGCGGCTGATCGATGGTGACGTCCGAAGCGCTTGCGATCGGTCGACGGGAAGAGCCGCACGCGCGAATCGACGGACCGCGATTCGCACGATTCGTCTCCGTCACGGCATTCGCAGACCCGATTTTCATGTCGTCCAAAAAAAAATTTTTTGTCCGATTGTTCCCGAACGACTTGACTTCAAAACCGCCGAAACGGCGCGCAGCTTGCGAAGTGCATCAACGTAACATCGTTGTCTCGAACGCAACCGAGATATGAATTGTCCTTATTTTATCGCATGAATCGTGTTGTCGTTGCGATGAGTGCGTTCTTCGTCATCGCATGTTCGCGATGCGCATGCATTCGAAGCGCAATGAACGCGAGTTGCCGCTGACGCGTCCTTGAGGGCGCGCGCGAATACACATTTCGTTAAGTGGAGTCGCTGTTTCTTGCATTCTGGTGTAATCGGAATGCCGTGCTCGTCGATTCGCGACGGCACGTTTTTCGATAGCGCCATCTCTTAACTTGGAGGGCACAATGGCGAAACGTAAGAAGGCAGCGGCCAAGAAGGCTGCGAAGAAGACGAAGCGCGCGAAGAAGCGGAAGTAAGCGCGCGCCGTTTTCGTGCCACGTTACATGGCCGACGGCGCCGTACCGCGACTTGCGGGGCATCATCGGCGGCATGTAATGACGGAGGGCGTCGGCGAGACGAGATCAAGTCTCTCCGACGCCCTCGGTCTGTCTGGAACCAGGTCCAGCCGCTAACGCCGGCATATCAGCCGGCATCCCGCCTAGTTGGCCTTCTGCTTTGCCGCCTGTTCCTTGAGACGCGTATTGCACGCGCTCCAGAATTTCGGCCAGGTCATTCCCTTTTCGATCTTTCCCGCCTCGCGAGCCTCTCGCCATTCCGCGCCGCATAGTTTGCGCCGGTTCGGACGCGACTCGGTCCGCTCCTTCTTGGCCTCCTGGCGCTTGGCAGCGCGCTCCTTCTTGGCCTCTTCGCGTTTCGCGGCGCGTTCCTTCTTGGCTTCCTCTCGCTTGGCCTTGCGTTCTTCAGCCCGCTTGGCCTTGCGGTCGTCGGCGGCCTTGGCCTTGTCGTCCTGAGCGCCTTGAGTTGGTGTCGCAGCCGGTGCCGGGCTCGTCTGCTTTGCAGGATCCCCAGCAGGCGTCGTCTGGGCAAACGCGCCGCCGCCGAAGCCAGTGAACATCACCGTCGCGGCAACCAGCGCCGCCCATGTGACCTTGCTCATGTTCGTTGCTCCCGTTGCATGGAGATCCATGCGGGCGCCGAGATTAGGCGCGGTGATGGAGGCGGTCCATATGCTCCGCCAGCTTGCGAGCGGCGGACGATCCACCTAGGTGACATGCGAAGACTAGGTCGGGAGAGCAGGGTGATGGCGCGCGGATCGAAATCGGCATCGCGGACAGTCAAGGCGGGCGCGGCGAAAAGGGGGCGGGCCGCCTTATCCAAAGGCGCGAAGACCTCGTCCACGCGTAAGAAGACCGAGGTCAAGCCTGCGAAGACCCCGGCGCGCAAGGCGCAAGCGACGCGCCAACGGCCCATCGAACTTTATTACTGGCCGACGCCGAATGGCTGGAAGGTCTCGATCATGCTGGAAGAGTGCCGGCTTCCCTACATTATGAAGCCGGTCAACATCGCCGCGGGCGACCAATTCAAGCCGGAATTCCTCGCCATCTCGCCCAACAACCGCATGCCGGCGATCGTCGACCCGGACGGACCAGGCCGGCGGCCGATATCGGTCTTTGAGTCAGGCGCCATCCTGCAATATCTCGGGCGCAAGACAGGGAAATTCTACCCGGTGGAGGAGCGGGCGCGCACCGAAGTTGATCAATGGCTGTTCTGGCAGATGGGCGGGCTCGGGCCCATGGGCGGACAGGCCCATCATTTCCGCATCTACGCGCCCGAGAAACTTCAATATGCGATCGACCGCTACACCAATGAGGTCAATCGCCTGTTCGGTGTGATGAATATCAGACTCAAGGACCGGCCGTTCCTCGCGGGGAAATATTCGATCGCCGACATCGCCTGCGTCGGATGGGTCTCGCGCTGGGAGCGGCAGGGACAGGACATCAACGAATTTCCGAATCTGAAGCGCTGGCTCGAGACGGTGATGGCGCGACCCGCGGTGGAGCGTGGCATGAAGCTGCGCGTCGAGGAAGCGTCGAAGGTCGACATGAAAGATCCGACGGTTCAGCAATTGCTGTTCAGGCAACGCGCGCGCACGAGCTAGCGCACAACCAATGCGAATGGTTAGGACCTTGCGAATCGGCAAGGTTTTCGAACCGTAACCGGCATCGCAGAAACATCGATTTTTCCGGCATTTTTGCGATGTCGCGCCATCGATTCGCGTGCGCGCTTAACGCTCGATTCATCGCGACGTTTAAACCGCTATTCAAATTTTCCGCGACATCATCGCGTCGTCCGATTGGGGGACGTCACATCCGCCGGCACAGGCGGAAGAGATGATGACAGGGGAAAATCATGGCTCGCTTTGAATTGAATGCGCCGGAAATGGTTGCGTTGGGGGAGGGGCCTGTCGCGGCCGATCTCTTCTATGAGCTCGGCATGCGCTATTCCGTCGGCAATTCGGTTCCGACGGATCTCGTCGCGGCCCATAAGTGGTTCAATATCGCTGCGCTGAAAGGCAGCCAGGACGCCATTCGGTTGCGGCAGGAAATCGCCGCGAGCATGTCGGCTGCGGAGATCGCCGCGGCTCAGCGCGCCGCGCGGGACTGGTTGACCGCGCACTGACAGTCTTTCCGCGCGAATATTGACGCTCTTTCGCAAGGATTCGGCCCGCACGGAGCGGTTCCCGGTTGCCTGGGGCACCAGTCTTGGGCATATCCGGGGGGCTGGAGACGTGGCCGAGTGGCTGAAGGCGGCGGTTTGCTAAACCGTTATACGCTCTCAAGGCGTATCGAGGGTTCGAATCCCTCCGTCTCCGCCAGCGGCCGATTCTCTCTCTTCTCACCCTTTTCGACGGCTTCGAAGGAACCCCTGAGGGGGTTCCCTGGGCGGGCGCGTTGCGCAACGTCCCCGCAAGCCGAGGACGGGGTCGCGTCCCGCGCGATGTTAAAATTTAATAAAATCAATACCTTAAAGTCAGTTTTAAGGGTTCCAGGGCCAGCCTTCGACTGCGTGCCATTTGTGCAACACGGCCTTGAAAACAATCGAAACTGCCTGTGCATGAGGCGTTTGCAGATTGCGCGGCAAGGAACGTCGGGTAATCTCAACCTCGCGACGGAGGGGGCGTCCCCAAGTCGTGCTGCTCGGCTATCTCTCGGGGGAATTCGAAGGAGAGCCAAGCAGTTCGCGGGGAATAGGGGAACCTCTTAGGGTGAAATCACCCAGCGGAGTCTGAACCCTCCCTAAAGCAAACTTGGAGGTTCAACATGAAGATGGTGAAAAGCCTTCTCCTCGGCTCCGCTGCCGGACTTATGGCAGTTGCTGGGGCGCAGGCGGCCGATCTTCCCGTAAAGGCCAAAGCGGTCGAATACGTGAAGATCTGTAGCCTGTATGGCGTCGGCTACTATTACATTCCGGGTACCGACACCTGCATCAAGATCGGCGGCTATGTCCGTTTTGAGTCGTATCACAACGAAGTCGGCGGCCATTACGCAGACCGTACGCCGGGTGGTTTCCCCGCCGGGTATTTCACCCGCGGAAGCAACACTTTCGGCATGCAGGCCCGCTTCCGCCTGACCGGCGACATTCGCACGCAGACCGAATACGGCACCCTGCGCGCCTATTTCGCCTTCGGCGTGAACGCTCTCAACTCGGGCGCCGTCCAGGGCGCCAACCTCACGACCAACGCGGTCGCGATGGAGCGCGCCTTCATCCAGTTCGCCGGCTTCACCATCGGCCGGTCGGACACGTTCTTCGCCTTCTATAACGGCGCAGCCTACGGCCTCGTCCCGATGTTCACGGACGGCTCCTCGGGTCCGGCGGGTCACAACGTGTTCGCCTATACCTGGCAGTTCGGCAACGGCCTGTCGGCCTCGCT
>Ga0182748_1000940_pt1 | contig 29439 bp, 32 predicted proteins | sample eDN3rd37CKraftOP_FD_128877 | JGI IMG/M metagenome (GOLD analysis project Ga0182748, IMG submission 128877) | Enriched Organic Plus compost microbial communities from Emeryville, California, USA - eDNA 3rd pass 37_C Kraft OP (version 2) (version 2) ...
CGCGACGGTCGCTCCTGCGCGCAACAGACCTTCGGCGATCATGCGCCCCAGCCCTTGCGCGCCGCCGGTGACGAGCGCCTTCTTGCCTGTCAGGCTGAACAGGCCGGTCATATCGTCACCACGACTTTGCCGAATTTGTGACGGTCGCGCAGATGCAGAAGCGCTTCCTTGGCCTGCGCCAGCGTATAGGTCGCCTCGATCACCGGCTTGATCTCATGTTGCGCGGCAAAGGCCAGCATGTCCTTGAAGTCCTGCGGATCGCCGACCTGGCTGCCGACGATGCTGGCGCTTTTCAGGAAGATGTCGGTCGCGTTGAACTTGACCTCATTGCCCGCGGTCGAACCATAGATCACGATGCGCGCGCCCGGATTGATGGCGCGGACATAGTTGGCGAAGCTGGGCGAAGGCGCGCCGTCAAGCACCACATCGATACCGCCCGTCAGCTTTCCGACCTGCTTGCGCCAGTCGGGATCGGTGTAGAGCAGGCCGCCCTTGGCCCCCATCGCAACGGCGCGGTCGATCACTTCCTGGCTTTCGCCGGTGACATAGACATTGGCGCCCTTGGCGACCGCGAAGGCGAGGCCGAATGTCGCGACACCGCCGCCCACGCCGCTGATGAGCAGGGTTTCCCCCGCCTCCAGCCGGCCCTTGAACATCAGCGCGCGCCAGGACGTCAGCGCCGTCAGGGGCATGGCCCCGGCTTCCTCGAAGCTCATGAAGGCGGGTTTGGGCGCCAGATTTTCAGCCGGAACGCAGATATATTCCGCGATCGTGCCGGCGAAGGGCATGCCAAGCAGGCCGAAATCCGCGGCCGGGGCATGGCGGTTCGGCCCCCAGTTGCGCGCAGGATACAGGACGACCTCGTCGCCTTCGCGGACGCCGGTGACGCCTTCGCCAATCATGTCGACGACGCCCGCGCCGTCACAGCCCAGCGTGGTCGGCACGACCATGCCCGGATACTGACCGTGCGTGATGAACAGTTCGCGATGGTTGACCGAAGCCGCTTTCAGCGCGATGCGAACTTCCCCTGGACCGGGCGCCGGTGTTTCGACTTCCGCTACCACAACGGAGTCAGGGCCGTCGGTCCGTTCGAGATATAGGGCCTTCATGGTCCAACCTTTCCTAATATACCGCCCGGCGCTACGGGCTGCATGGCGAGATGCAGCTTTTTGGGCGTCTGTCCCGGCTTGTCAGTTCCAAAGCGTGGACATTTTTCCGTCTCATTGGGAACCTATCTGTGGATAGGAAAAAGGGATTGCGTTTATAGATTCATCCCTCAGAATATATTTCGCAAAATAAAACGAATCATGTGAAGGCGCATGTTTAGGAGAGAGCAACATGACTGTTGTGCCCACAACAATTTTGCCGCCCCGTTTGACCCATATACCTATCCGCCGCGCCGCGTTGGCGGCGCTGACGGAAAAGGTGGCCCAGTCCCGGATGACGGCAGTGTCCGCCCCTGCCGGGAGCGGGAAAACCACGGCAATGCTGTTCTGGGCGGAAGAACTGCGCGCGAGCGGACGTCCCGTTCTCTGGCTGGCCGCGCGGGCGGGAATAGGAAGCAAGCAGTCGTTTTTACAGGCGCTGAAGGCCGCCGGGATCGTGGCGGGCCTGGAATGGGATGATCTGCAAAGCGATGCATCGGACGACAAATGGCTGACCAAGATCGCCATGATGGGAGACGTTCGGCCCGTCATCGTCATCGACGATGCGCAACTGCTTGCCCAACCTATCCTCGATTTCGTGGCGCAGCTATCGTCGAGCGCGCGGGATGCGCTGACGATCATCATCGCGGCGCGCGGCACTGTCGGCTTGTCGCTGGCACGTATGCGGGCGCTCGGCTTTCTGGTTGAAGTGGGCGTGGCCGACCTTTCCTTCACCATGGCCGAAGCGATCGAACTGGTCACGCGGACCATCGGAATTCCCGTGGATTCGCGCGATTTGCAGGACATAGTGGGCGACACTCAGGGCTGGGTTTCAGGCATCGTCATCGCTTGCGATCTCTATCGTCGCACGAGCGAAGGGGCGGATAATCGTCGTGTGACTGGTTTGCGGCCGGAATTCGCCGAATATTTTCATGATGAAGTGTTGAGTTTGCAACCGGACGATGTGCGCCGCTTTCTGGTCGATACATCGATCCTGGATGAATTGACGCCGTCAGCCTGCGCCGCGGTGACGGGAGACGAAAACGCGCGCGCCATGCTCGACCACGTCTTTCGCGAAGGTCTGTTCCTGAACGCTATCGATCAGGAACATAGCCGCTATTCCTACCACAGACTGTTCCGCGAAATGGTGCTCGGGCGGCTGATGGATCGCGCGCCTGCCCGCGCGGCGGTGATGCATCGCCGGGCCAGCGACCATTTCGCCGCGATCGGCCAATTTGCCACCGCAATCGAACATGCGCGGTTGAGCGGCGACAAGGAATTTCTCGCCGATCAGTTGGATCGGCTGGCGGAAGGGCTGACCTATTCGGGCTATCTGTATCGCATCGACGAACTGGGTGCGGACATTCCTTGGCCGATCCTGGCGGAACGCCCGAACCTGCTGCTCGCGCTTGCGTGGAGGCGTATCCGTCAACTGGCGTTCTCGTCCGCCGAAAGGCTGATTTCCACCGCGCGCGAAGTGTGCGACGCGAGACGCGAGAACGGCTGGGCGTCCCCGCATGAAATCGAGCAGCTCGGCCTGCTGATCCGGCATCGCTTCGTGATGCTGGCAGCGGCGCGCGACGATATGGTTCGGGTGGAAGCCGACGCGGAGCCGCTTCTGGCCGAACTGGCCGACAGTCACGCCTATCTCAGCTGCACGCTCCTTGCGCAACTCATGTCGGCGAGGCGGGAACTCTATCATTTCCAGGACATGCTCAAGCTGGAGGCGGAAACCAGCCGTGCTTTGTCCCGGCCCGGATCGGATTTCGCTTCCATCGCCCTCAAGGCATCGGTCGCGCCGACGATGATGGCGCAGGGCAAGACGCAATTTGCCCAGCGTTTCCTGGAAGAAGCCTTCGCGCTCGCCCAGGATCTTCATGGCGCCGGTTCCGGCCTTGCCGCCCTTCCGGCCCTGCCGCTTGCGGAGCTTCTCTATGATGCGGGCAATCTGGAGCAGGCGGCGGACCTGGCCGAGCGTTACCTGCCAGTCGTGCGGCAATGGGGATTTGCCGATCAGATGGCTTCGGGCTATCTGGTAAGTGCGCGCCTGCACGCGGCGCGGGGCGACCTGCGGGGGGCGCTTGCGACGCTCAACGACGCCCATCTTGTGGCGATCGAATGCGGACTGGATCGCCTGCGCTCTTTTGTCGTGGCCGAGGAGGTCCGGCTGCTGATCAAGGCGGGTCAGATAGAAGAGGCGGAGCGGCACTTTCTGGCGGGCGACCCGCAACTGGACGGCGAACCTGTTCCGACATTACATCCGACGCGCCGCAACGAAAGCATCGCGATCGCCTGGCTCAGGATCGAGATGCAACGTCACCGGCTCGGTCGCGCGCGCAAGGTCGCCCATCGCTGGCTGGAGTTCGTCAAACGCGCGGGAGCGGTGCGTTCGGCGGTGATCTTCGAACTGTTGCTGGCGGAAATAGCGGTTCTCCAGGGCAACCGTTCCGAGGCCCGCAGGGCGGTACGGGCGGCGGTGGAAATGGCTGAACCCGCCGGCTGGATGCGCGTCTTCATCGACGAGGGCGAAGTGATCGCCTCCTTGCTGATCGAAGCCTATTCGCAGGGACCGGAACTGGAAACGCCCGCTGATCGATTTGCCGTGCGCCTTGTTTCGATGATGCGCAAGGGCCCCCAGATCGAATCGGATGACGAGGAAGATGAGGATTTCGGTCTGACGGGACGTCTCGCCAACCGCGAGGTCGACATTCTGACCATGGTTAGCGGTGGTCTGCGTAACCGGGAAATCGGCGATCGCCTCGGTCTGACCGAGGGTACGGTGAAATGGTATATGCAGCAGATATACGACAAGCTGGGTGTGCGGCGCAGGCCGCAGGCGGTTTTGCGTGCGCGCCAATTGGGTATTTTGCCCTGAGGCGTTCGTCGTTTCCTATCGAAGGATAGATTGCACTGCCCGCGCAAGATGCGAACAGCGCAATCTGCGCGAAAGGAAATATCATGGCAAAACGCAAGGTCATCATCAGCTGCGCGATCACAGGCGCAATCCATACGCCATCCATGTCGCCCTATTTGCCCGTGACGGCCGACGAAATCGCGGAGTCGGCGATCGGGGCGGCGGAGGCAGGCGCCGCCATCATCCATTTGCATGCGCGTAATCCCGTGGACGGCCGGCCGGACCAGAATCCCGAGCTGTTCGAACCTTTTCTCAAGGTCATCAAACAGCGCACGGACGCGGTGCTGAACCTGACCACGGGCGGGCATCCCTCCATGACGGTGCAGGAACGTATTCGCCCGGCCAGGACTTTCGCTCCCGAAGTCGCCAGCCTCAACATGGGTACGATGGGTTTCGGCCTGTTCCCCATGTTGGACCGCTACAAATCGTTCAAGCATGATTGGGAACCGGCCGCGCTGGAAGCCTCGCGCGATCTTGTATTCAAGAATACCTATGCCGATATCGAGCATCTGCTGGAAACTTTGTCGCCTCTCGGCACGCGCTTCGAATTCGAATGCTATGACACCAGCCATCTTTACAATCTCAAATATTTTCTCGACCGCGGCCTGGTGAAAGCGCCGCTGTTCATCCAGACCTGCTTCGGCATATTGGGCGGCATCGGTAGCCATCCCGATGATGTCATGCACATGAAGCGGACGGCCGACCGGCTGTTCGGCGACCAATATGAATGGTCCGTGCTGGGGGCCGGCGCGCGCCAGATGAGCATCGTCGCGATGGCGGCCTCCATGGGAGGGAATGTCCGCATCGGTCTGGAGGATTCGCTGTGGGGTGGTCCGGGCCGGCTGGCCGAGACCAATGCCGAGCAGGTGAAGAGCGCGCGGCAGATCGTCGAGGGCATGGGTCTTGAAATTGCAACGCCCGATGAAGCGCGTGCCATTCTGGACCTTAAGGGCGCGGATCGGACGAATATCTGATGGCGGGAAAGACGGGGCCGCTCGCCGGTATTCGCCTGGTGGAAATCGACGCGATCGGTCCGGTGCCGCTCGCCGCGATGCTGCTGGCCGATATGGGCGCCGAGATCGTCCGTATTGCCCGGCCTCCGTCGGCGGGACAGGGGGATTGGGACGATGTGGGGGGCGACATCCTCCATCGCAGCCGGGCGGTGACCTATCTCGATCTCAAGCAGGACGCGGATCGCGAGCACCTGCTTGCTCTGGTCGAGCGTGCCGACGGCCTGATCGAAGGGTACAGGCCCGGAGTCATGGAGCGTCTGGGGGTAGGCCCGGATGTCTGTCTTGCGCGCAATCCGCGCTTTGTGTTCGGACGGATGACCGGATGGGGGCAATCGGGACCGCTGGCGCTGCGGGCAGGTCATGACATCAATTATCTGTCGATCACCGGCGCTCTCCACGCAATCGGGGAACGGCGGGGGCCGCCGCCGGTGCCGCTCAATCTGGTGGGCGATTATGGCGGTGGGGCGATGTTCCTGATCTTCGGGATGCTGAGCGCGCTGCTTTCGGCGCAACGAACGGGTCGGGGGCAGGTCGTCGATGCCTGTATCACTGACGGCGTGGCATCCTTGATGAGCCTTTTCTACGCGTGGCAACCCAAGGGATTATGGGTGGACGCGCCCGCCTCCAACCTGTTGGACGGCGCCTCGCCCTTCTATCGCTGTTATGAATGTGCCGATGGACGGCATATCGCGGTAGGTTGTCTGGAACCCAAATTCTTCGCCCAGATGGTGGCGGGCCTCGGCCTTTCGGATCGGCGGTACGATCAGAACGACCGGGATGGCTGGCCCGCGATGCAGGCGGACTTCGCCGCTGCATTCCTGACAAGGACGCGGGATCAATGGGCGGCCCTGTTCGCGGACAGCGATGCCTGCGTCACGCCCGTCCTGTCGATGGAGGAAGCGCCCCGGCACGCGCATAATGAAGCGCGCGGTACTTTTATCCAGCGCAACGGGGCGGTCCAGCCCGCGCCCGCGCCGAGATTGTCATTGAATGCGGGTGGCATTTGCGAGCCGTTCACCGCGTCGATAGCGGACCTGATCGCAGCCTGGTCCTGATCGCTGCCGATCCACATTCCCCGTCAAGTCGATTTCCGGACCGTGGCTGGTGTGTCCTCAGTAGTGCGGAAAAAATACAACATCCGATCCCTTTGTTCCAGATCAAGGGAAAACCTATCCAGCGATAGGTGGATAATGGCGTGCGGACTTGACTGTGAGGCCAGTCGTCATGGTTGCGCTGAAACCAAACGGCAACGATAAGTGGTTCAAGGAGAGGATTTTCATGCGATTGGTTGCTCTGAAATTCGCATTGTTTGCGAGCGCCGCGGGCATTGCGGCCCCTGCCATCGCGCAGCTTGCGCCATCGCCGGTGCCGCAGGCCGAAAGTGCCAATGATGGTGACATAGTTGTCACAGCGCGTCGCCGCGAAGAACGGCTCCAGGACGTGTCGGTCTCCATTTCCGCCTTCTCGTCGGAGGCGCTGGAACGCAGCACCGTGCAGACGATCAGCGATATCAAGACTATCGCTCCGGGCTTCACCTTCTCGTCCGAAGGGGGCAAGGACAATGTCGCTCTTACCTTGCGCGGTATTGGCCAGTTGCCGTTGGGCGAAGTGACGCCGGGCGTCGTCATCTATCTGAATGACACGCCCTTGCCCTCTGTCGGGTCCAACGTGCCCACTTATGACATTGGCAGCGTTCAGGTGCTGAAGGGGCCGCAGGGCACGCTGTTTGGCCGTAACACGCTGGGCGGTGCGGTCGTTATCGGCAGTCAGAAGCCGAGCTATGCGTTCGAGGGCTATATCGAGGGCACCTATGGCCGCTTCGACTATCGTGAGCTGGAAGGCGCGATCAATATTCCGATCATCGAGAACAAGGTTGCATTCCGCGCCGCCGGCCAGATCCGTCGGCAGGACCCGCGCATCGTTTCCTTCGACGGTGGACCGGGCTTCGACAACATCCATCAGGATGGCTTCCGCCTGTCGTTGCTGGTCGAGCCGGTCGAGGGGCTGAAGAGCACGACGGTCTATGAATATTTCAAGGGTGATGAACTGGCGGGTGGACTTTACCTGCTGCGACAGAATTTCCCGTTCGCCGCGCTGGGACTCGGCGTCGTCGATCCGCAGGTGCAGGCGGCGCTGGAGACCCAGAAAGCCAATCGGCGCGGTGCCTTTGACGGGGGGATCAATGGTGGCGCGGCCTATCGTAAGACGACCGCTATCACCAACGATACATCCTTCAGCTTTGGGGATCTGACGCTCCGCAACATCTTCGGCTATCGGAAGAATTACAGCTATCAGCTCATCAACACCGGCGGAGTGCCGTTGTTGCAGATTCCGACCGGCTTGCCCGCGCCGCTTCCGGCGGCAGTGCCTTTCACGCTGTTCACGGCTTCGTCGGTGCTCGATCGCCAGTATCTGACCAACGAAACGCAATTGCTGGGCGATTTCGGTCCTTTCAGCTTCATCGGCGGCGTCTTCTACAATAACGACAAGTCCGATGGTCCCAGCGGATCGCAGTTTACCGCCTTTTCCGTGGGTGGCGTGCCAGCCCCTGCCGTCACGGCGCATGTCCGCAACAAGAACTGGGCGGTCTATGGGCAGGTCGGTTATGAAATCACCGACAAGTTGAAGTTGAATCTGGGCGCGCGCTATAGCTGGGACAAGGTGTCGGCCTGCGGCGGCACTATGGGCACTGGCTATGTCGACGAGGCAACCTGCCTCGGCACGGCGGGCCTGGGCCTTGCGGATGGCGTCGGCACCGTCTCGAACAAGGGTGAGGAGCCCAGTTGGACGATCGGTCTGGATTACAAGGCGACGCCCGACTGGTTGCTCTACATCGTGTCGCGGCGCGGCTATCGTGGCGTCAATGTCAATACGCCCCTGTTCGAAACCCCTTTCACCACGGGCGGCACCGATCCGGCCTGTGTCGCGACCGGCGGCGTGTGCGCCGATCTTCGCTCGTTCCAGAAAACCGGCGAGGAAAAGATCACCGATATCGAGATCGGCTCCAAATATGATTATAGTGTCGGATCAGCGCGTGGCCGGCTTAACCTTGCCGCCTATTACAGCAAGTATAAGAATGCCCTTCAGTTCCTGAACACGCAGACGACGGTGCCCAACGACACGCCGGATTCGCCGACAAACGGGTCTTTGGCAGTCAATGTCGCCGATCTGCGCATCTGGGGCGTCGAGCTGGAAGCGTCGATCAGCCCTGTGCGGAGCCTTACCGTCGGTTTCAACGCGGCCTATACCAATGTGAAGGTGGAAAGCCTGGCCGTTCCCGCCGCGCTGCCGTCCACGATCGTCCTCGGCGAGGGTCAGATCAACAGATATTCGCCGAGTTTTTCCGGCACAGCCAGCGTCAGCTGGACCTTGCCCGTTCGCCCTGCCGATGGCGATGTGGTGTTGAACGCCGATCTCTTCATGACCGACGATTACGGCGGTCAGAATGGCGAAAAGCTGCCCGGATACCAGTTGACCAACGCCCGTCTGGACTGGCGCGGCATTGGCGGCACCGGCCTTGACCTTGGAGTCTATGTGAAGAACCTCTTCAATCAAAAATATTTCTCGGCCTCCAGCGTTCTTCTACCGTCCTTCCCGACCAGTTCGGTCTATGCGGGCGAACCCCGAACATGGGGGGCAACGGTCAAATACTCGTTCTAACCGGCACAGAAAATGGGAAGGCGGGCGATCTGTCCGCCTTCTCCCCTCTACAATGACAGGTTTGCATCAGTCGGCGGGCGGCTAAACAGCAGGACTTGGAAAGCATAGGAGAGCATGACCGTGAAGCTCGGCATATGCAGTATGTGGGGAAACAGCCTGGACGCATTTCGCGAAGAAGTGCGATTGGCCTCCGATCTGGGTTTTGAACTGATCACGGTGGGGGATTCGCCCGCAGGCTGGCATGAACTCTATGTGTCTCTCACGCTGGCGGCGCTTGAAGCTCCAGGCGCGACTTTGGCGCCGCTGGTCACGTCGCCTTTCATGCGGCACCCGCTCGTTACGGCTTCGGCGCTGAGCACGATCGACGATCTTTCCGGCGGGCGGGTCGCGCTGGGACTGGCGACGGGTGGCAGCACGGTTATGGCCATTGGCCGTCCACCGGCGACGCAAAAGGAAATCCGGGCTGAATTCGCGGCGTTGCGCGGCCTGTTCGCTGGCCGGCCGGTGGAAGTGGATGGCGCAGCGGTCAAGCCGCCGCGCTTTGCCAGGTCGATTCCGATCTATTATTCCGCCTTCGGTCCCAAGGCGCTGGCGCTTGCGGGGGAGCAGGCTGACGGTGTCATCCTGTTTGCGGGCGAGCGCCATCTGGATGCTCTGAAGGACCGGATCGACTCGGTTCGGGCAGCAGCGGCAACGGCTGGGCGGGAGCCATCGTCGATCGATATCTGGGTCGTTTCCTTCGCTTCGATCCGTCCCAGCCGGGCCGAAGCCATAGATGACCTCAAGGCATTCATTGTCGTGAATGGCATGGCGTTCCGCACGCCTGAAGCGCTGGCGCGCATTCCCACGCAGTTTCGCGGCAAGATCGAGGAGTTGCACGCGCGTTACGACCCCACCGAGCATGTGGTGGTCGGCGGCAGGAATGTCGCCTTGATGGAAGAACTGGGACTGACCGAGTTTCTGGCGGGCTTCGATACGCTGGCGGGGCCGGTAGAAGCGGCCACGGATATGTTGCGGGATCTGGAGGCGCTGGGCGTCTCGACCTTCATCGCGGCCTTGCCGGGACATGCGGCGCCGCTAGAAACAATTCGGGGGCTGGCGCAAGCGCGGAGTGTGATGTGACACTGGATCTATTGCATCTGAGTGAGGACGAAGCGGCCGGAATCACGGCGGCGCTGCGATCCCGATCGCTCCCGGAAATGATGGATTATGCGGAGGCGATGACGCTGGCGGCCCATGGCCGTCGCGTCACCTATTCCCGCAAGGTGTTCATCCCCCTCACCAAATTATGCCGCGACGTTTGCCATTATTGCACATTCGCCACCACTCCGGCGCGGGCAGGCGATGCGTATCTTGGCAGGGAAGAGGTTCTCGCCATTGCTCGCGCGGGCGCCGCGGCCGGGTGCCGGGAAGCCCTGTTCACGCTGGGCGACCGCCCGGAGGCGCGATACGCCGCCGCGCGGGAAGCGCTCGAACGGCTGGGTCATGACTCGACCCTGTCCTATCTGGCCGAAATGGCGGAGCTGGTGTTCCGCGAGACGGGCCTGCTGCCTCACCTCAATCCGGGCCTCATGAACAGCGCCGATTATGCGCTGCTGAGGCCGCATGCGGCATCCATGGGCATCATGCTGGAAAGCAGTTCGGATCGCCTGTGCGCACGCGGCGGTCCTCATTTCGGTTCGCCCGACAAGGAACCAGCCGTGCGGCTGGCCGCGATCGAGGAAGCCGGACGCGCCCGGGTGCCTTTCACGACCGGCCTGCTGATCGGCATCGGCGAAACCCGCGATGAGCAGGTGGAGGCGCTGGTCGCCATTCGCGACCTGCACCGCCGTTACGGCCACATCCAGGAAGTCATCATCCAGAATTTCCGGGCAAAGCCGGACACGCGCATGGCGGGCAACGCCGAACCGTCGCTTGACGATCATCTCTGGGCCATCGCCGCCGCGCGGATCATCCTGGGACCGGATATGACGATCCAGGCGCCGCCCAATCTTCACAATCGCGTCGACCTTGCGCCGCTGATCCGGGCCGGTGTCAATGATTGGGGCGGAGTGTCGCCGGTGACGCCGGATCATGTGAACCCCGAAGCGCCCTGGCCGCATCTGGAGATATTGGAGGACGCCACGCGGAAGGCGGGGCGCATATTGGCGCAACGGCTCGCCATCGGCCCACGTTACGCGCTGGCCGCGCGCGAATGGGCCGCGCCGGCCGTCGCCACGCAGGTTCTGCGCGCCATCGATGGGCGGGGACTGCCCAAGACGGATGACTGGTCCGCCGGACATGGCGATTCCATCCCGGATATCATGCCTGGACACGCTAACCGGGCTTCCCGGCCGCTTTTGTCCATCCTTGCCGCCGCAGAGGGGGGCAGCCGGCTGAGCGAGCGGGATATCGTCACGCTGTTCGACGCCGATCAGGATGATTTCGCTGCCATCGTCAGCCACGCCGACCGGCTGAGGCGACAAGCCGCCGGCGATACACTGACCTATGCGGTCAACCGCAACATCAACTATACCAATATCTGCCTCTACAAATGCGGCTTCTGCGCTTTTTCGAAGGGCAGCACCAGAGCAATGCGCGGCCCGGCCTACAGGCTCGACCTGGATGAGATCGGACGTCGTGCCGCCGAAGCCTGGGATCGTGGCGCGACTGAAGTTTGCCTTCAGGGCGGTATCCATCCCGATTATGACGGCAATACCTATCTGGCCATTCTGAATGCGGTGCGCGAGGCGGCGCCAGACATGCACATCCACGCCTTTTCGCCGCTGGAGGTGATGCATGGTGCGCGCACGCTCGGCCTGCCGCTGGAGGATTATCTGGCACGGCTGAAGGAAGGGGGGCTGTCGACGCTGCCGGGCACGGCGGCGGAGATTCTCGACCCGGAGGTCCGTGCCATCATCTGCCCCGACAAGGTGACGGCGGACGAATGGGTCGACGTGATGCGCGCGGCGCATGGTGTCGGCCTGCGTAGCACGGCGACGATCATGTTCGGCCATGTCGAGGCATATCACCATTGGGCACGCCATCTGCTTCGCATCCGTGCGTTGCAGGAGGAGACAGGCGGCTTCACCGAATTCGTCCCTCTGCCCTTCGTGCACATGGAATCGCCGATCTGGCGCAAGGGACTGGCGCGGTCGGGCCCCAGCTATCGGGAAGCGGTATTGATCCACGCGGTGGGGCGCATCGTGCTGCATCCGATGATCCCCAATATCCAGGTGTCGTGGGTGAAGATGGGGCCCGAGGGCGCCGCCGCGATCCTGAATGCCGGCGCCAATGATATGGGCGGCACACTGATGGACGAATCGATTACCCGCGCTGCCGGTGGCGTCAACGGGCAGGAGTTCGGTCCCCGGGAAATGCAGGCGCTGGCGGCATCGGTAGGCCGGCCTGTCCGTCAGCGGACTACGCTCTATCAAATGGTGGAGCCGCGACCCGCTGCCTTTTCGGAGGTGCTATGACCGGCATCACCGGCGCATCGACAGTCGCGGACGGCGGCTTCACTTCTCGCTCGGCGGTATTTGCGGACATGATGCGCTTTGCCGCCAGCCAATCAGGGGACAAGAAATGACATTATCTGCCATTGCCGTCGTCGGTGGCACCGGCAATCTGGGCGCCGCGATCGCGTGGCGGCTGGCGCGCGCGGGCTATCCCGTAACAATCGGATCGCGCAATGCCGAAAGCGCGGAAAAGATCGCCTCGGAATTGGGACACGGTCTGCGCGGCGGTGCCAATGCCGATGTCGCGGCCGGAGCCGATATCGTCATCGTGACGGTCCCTTTCGCGGCGCAGGAGGCAACCCTTCGCGATATCGCCCCCCATGTTACCGGCAAGTTGGTCGTGGACACCACCGTCCCGCTCGTTCCTCCCAAGGTGATGCGCGTCCAGCTACCCGGCGAAGGCTCCGCCGCCCAGAGGGCGCAGGGCGTGCTGGGCGATAAGGTGACGCTCGTTTCGGCCTTTCACAATGTGGCCGCGCATAAGCTGGCAAAGGATATCGACGTCGGATGTGACGTGCTGGTGTTCGGTGACGACAAGGGTGCCCGCGCGCGCATTGTCGCGCTGGCCGATGCCATGGGGCTGCGAGGATTGCATGGCGGCGCGCTCGTCAATTCCGCTGCGGCCGAGGCGTTGACCTCGATCCTCATTTTCATGAACAAGACGTATAAGGTTGACGGTGCGGGTATTCGTATCACAGGGGAGCTTGTCCCGCCGGAGGAATGAGGTTTACTCTCATGATCGAAATCGTGCCGATGACCGGAATAGGAGAGGTCCGCCCTGGCGACGATCTGGCGGACATCTTGAATGGAGCGCTTGACCGATGCGGTGTCGAACGCCGCGCGGGCGACATATTGGTCGTGACCCAGAAAATCGTGTCCAAGGCCGAGGGGCGCTTCATTTCCCTGCATGACGTGAAGCCGGGAGACGAAGCGCTCCGGTTGGCCGAGATCACGCGCAAGGATGCGCGGCTGGTGCAACTGGTGCTCGACGAATCCAGCGCCATTCTACGCGCTGTGCCCCATGTGCTGATCGCCCGCCATCGCTTGGGGCATGTCATGGCCAATGCCGGCATAGATCGGTCCAATATCGGTAAGGGGGATGCAGACCGTGCCTTGCTCCTGCCGGTCGATCCCGACGGCACGGCGGCGCGGCTGCATGCGCGGCTGGATATGCCGGTGGTCATTTCGGACAGCTTCGGCCGCCCCTGGCGGATGGGTGTGGTTGCGGTTGCCATCGGTGCCGCGGGATTGCCGGCCCTGCATGACCGGAGGGGAGAGGTGGATCGCGACGGAAGGACTCTGGAAGTCACTCAGGTCGCACTGGGCGATATCGTCGCGACCGCTGCCTGCCTTGCAACGGGCGAGGGGGCTGAGGGCATACCCGCGGCCTTGCTGCGTGGTTGCCCCCTGGATGGCCCGGCTCGCCCTGCTGCCGATCTGATCCGCCCCATTGGTGAGGATCTGTTCGCATGACCCGCATTGTCGTGCTGACCGGAGGCGTGGGCGGCGCGAAACTGGTTTTGGGCCTGTCGCACATTGTGACCGAAGGCGTGCTGACGGCGATAGTGAACACCGGCGATGATTTCCGTCATCTCGGGCTGTATATTTCGCCGGATATCGACACCTTGCTCTATACCTTGGCTGACAAGGCGAACAAAGTGCAAGGCTGGGGGCGGGAGGGCGAAAGCTGGGCCTTCATGGCGGCGCTGAGAGAGCTGGGCGGGGAGGACTGGTTTCAGCTTGGCGATGGCGACCTGGCGCTGCATGTGTTGCGCAGCCACGCTCTGGCGCAGGGACAAAGCCTGTCGCAGGTTACGGCCCGCTTTGCCGAGCGATGGGGAATAACAGCCCGGATTCTCCCCATGACCGAGCAGCGTGTGGCGACCATGTTGGACACCGATCAAGGCCGGTTCGACTTCCAACGCTATTTCGTCGAGCGGCGTTGCGAACCGGCAGTATGGCGCATAATATTTGAGGGCGCTGCGCACGCCGAACCTTCACCTGGTGTCGTTGAGGCAATCCAGTCCGCCGAAGCGGTGCTGATCGCTCCATCCAACCCTTTCCTCAGTATCGATCCCATGCTCGCCTTGCCTGCCATACGCTCCGCGCTTGAGCGAACGTCTGCGGCGATAGTCGCCATTTCACCGCTTGTCGGTGGCAAAGCGGTGAAGGGGCCGACTGCCAAGCTGATGCAAGAACTGGATATGCCCGTCGATAATGAGAATATCGTTCGTCACTATGGAGGGCTGATCGATGGCCTGTTAATTGACAATGGCGATCGTTGCGATGTCCCGGACATCAGGATCGCGCATTGCGCGACCCTGATGACGACGCTGGAAGACAGGAAACGTGTGGCGCAGGCTGCCCTCGACCTCGCTGCAAGCTTGCGCGAATGATGGGCTGGGCCGCGATTGTTCCCTGGAAACAAGGGGATGACAGCAAATCGCGGCTAAGCGGGGTTTTAGGGCTGGCAGCGCGCAGGGCCTTGGCGTCGGCGATGGCTGCGGAGGTCATTGCGCGCCTATCCGAAATTGACGCTATTCATTCCTTGTATCTCCTTTCGCCGGCGGCAGTTCCGGAATGGCCGTCACAATGGTTGCCGGATGCAGGCAGGGGCCTGAATCTGGAACTGGCCGCCGCGCGGGATCGGTTGGGCAAGGGTCCGTTCGTCGTCATTCACGCCGATCTGCCGTGTCTCACCGCAGATGATGTTGCTTGCCTGTTGGCCGCCGCCGAAACGAAGGGGTCTGCCTTCGCACCCGATCGTCATGGGCGCGGCACCAATGCAGTGGCGCTCACTGATGGCCAGCCCTTTCGCTTCGCCTTTGGACCAGATAGCCTCACCTCCCATCGGCAACAGCGCCCCAATGCGGCAATCGTCGAACGTACCGGACTGGGCTTTGATCTCGATACACCCGCCGATCTGGATCGGTTGAAGAATTCCGCACGGATCATGCCAAGCGTCTGAAGCATCCTTCCCAATGGAAGGTGTGGCTGGAACGATCCCAGTCATGCTTCCCGCAAATCAGTTGACAAGGGAGGATCGGTCCATGAAGCTCAACATTGGTGTGCCCAACAGCATGCATGTAGCCGCGATGACGCAGCCTTGGGAATATGCGCTCACTGGCGACGATATCGGACAGGCTGTGGCTGCCGCCGATCGACTTGGTTTCCACAAATGCATGTTGGGCGAACATTTCATTATACCACAAGAACATATTGCGTTATCGGGCGATCATTACGTTCATGGCACGGTTGCACTCTCCTTCCTCGCCGGCCGTACCAATACTATAAAGCTTTCCTCGTCGGTCTCGATCCTGCCTTTGCAAAGCCCGATCGTTCAAGCCAAGGCTTGGTCGACGCTGGACTGGCTGAGCGGGGGGCGGGCTACGGCCCTGTTTGGCGTGGGTTGGCTCAAGGAAGAATTTGACATGCTGGGTGTCGATTTCCACCAGCGCGGTCGCATTGCTGACGAATATGTCGCCGCGATCATCGAGCTTTGGACATCGGACAAGCCGGAATTCGAGGGCGAGTTCGTCAGCTTCAAGGATATCGGCTTTGCGCCCAGGCCAGTGCAGCAGCCGCGCCTGCCGATCTGGTTCGGTGGCGATGCCGAACCCGTGCTCAGGCGCGTGGCGAGATTCGGCGATGGCTGGTCGCCCTTCCGCACACCACCGGAAAAATTCCCTGAATGTCTCGACTTCATTCGCTCGCAGCCGGAATATGACGGTCGACCGATCGGCATGTTTTTCGCACTCGAAATGCTCAACGTCGGTGCGCATCACGAAATCATGGATGATCCGCGAGCGCCGGGCACGCGCGATGCGCAAAAGATCATCGATCAGGTGGGCTGGTTGAAGGAATTGGGCGTCAATGAAACCATCGTTCCGCTGCCGCCGGGCGTGTCCGGGTTGACCGAATATCTCGATCGGCTTCACTGGATTGCCGAGGAAATCATGCCCCGGATCTGAACCCTGTCCGGGGGAAGGGGGTGACAGTTTCCTGCTCCTCCATGACTGGCAAGAAACGAAGGATCGGGAGAACGTGATGGCCCAATATGACGTGGTAGTGGTGGGATCGGGCGCTGCGGGTATGACGGCGGCGATCAGGGCCGCGTCTGCCGGGCAGTCGGTCCTGGTCCTTGAAAAGGCAAAATATTTCGGCGGAACGACAGCGGTTTCGGGCGGAGGCATCTGGATTCCCGGTAGTCCGCAGGCAAAGGCCGCCGGGGTCGAGGACAGCCGGGCCGTCGCGCGTCACTATGTGCTGGACGTGATCGGACCGACGGCCAATCCCGCTCTGATCGACGCCTATCTCGACACCGGCCCGGAAATGGTTGAATGGCTGGAGCAAAACAGCGTGGTCCATTTCCTCCTCTCGCCGCCCAGCAGCGACTGGTATCCCGAAGTGCGCGGCGCCGCCACCCATGGCCGCCTGCTTGCCCCGCAAGAATATGACGGCAAGAAATTGGGCGATCATTTCACCGATCTTCGTCCGGCGCGGGAGGAGTTCAACGCTCCTGGGGGCTTCATGATCGATCTGTTCGATCTTCCCTATCTGGCTGAGATGCCATCGCCCAAGTCATTGCTGCATTTCGGCAAGCTCGCGGCGAAATTCGGTCTGGACAAGCTACGCCGCTATCCGCGCGGCACGCGTCTCACCATGGGTAATGCGCTGGCTGCGCGGCTGATGCGATCGGCGATCGATGCCGGCGTGACCTTCCGCAAGGAGTCCGAAGTCGACAAGCTTCTGGTCAAGGGGGGCCGCGTGGTGGGCGTGCGCGCGAACGGCGAGGATATTGAGGCGAGGGTGGGAGTCCTGCTCGCATCCGGCGGCTTTTCGGCGAGCGAGCAACTGCGCAAGGCTTATATTCCCTATGCAGAAGAGCATGTCTCCATCCTGCCCGATGAAAATACGGGTGACGGCATGAATATGGGGATGGAGGCAGGCGCTTCGCTCGATGGCGACAATCTGGTCAATGCGGTCTGGGCCGTGGTTTCCAAGATGACGCGCCCTGACGGTTATGTCGCGCGCTACGCGCATCTGATCGATATGTCGAAACCCGGCTGCATCGCGGTCAATGCGAAGGGCGAGCGTTTTGGCAATGAGGCGTCCGTCCATTTCGTGGAGGCCATGCACAAGAGCGGCACCGTGCCTGCCCACATCATCGGGGATGCCGCGTTCATAGGGAAATATGGCATGGGTATGGTGTATCCCGGCGGCGGCGGCCTCAAGAAACTGATTGCCGCGGGCTATGTCACCGCGGCACCCACGCTGCGGGAACTGGCCGACAAGATCGGCGTGGATGCCGATGGGTTGATGGCGACGGTCGCGAAAATGAACCGCTATGCCGAAATCGGCAAGGATCTGGATTTCGGCAAGGGTGACACCCAGATCGATGTCGAGATCGGAGATCCGAAGCATAAGCCCAACCCCTGCCTCGGCCGGGTGGAGAAGGCACCCTTCTACGCGATCAAGATCTATCCGGGCGACGGGTCCACGACGGTGGGTCTCAAGATCGACGCGCAATGCCGCGTGATCGGGGCGGACGGCGTGCCGGTAGAAGGACTGTTCGCCGCTGGTCTCGACGCCAATTCCATCTGGCGCGGCAAATCGCCGGCCCATGGCTGTAATGTCGGGCCGGCCATGGTCACCGGGTTCATCGCTGGCAAGACGATGGCCGAGGCACTGGTCCCGGCCTGATATGATCATAGCCACGACCGGGGCGCCTGCGCCCCGGTCGTGGCTTTCAAGGCTTTGCAGCTATTGTCGAATGGGGAGAGGAGATTATCGCGCAGGAGTGGTTGTCACGCCGGCCCGCGCCCGGGCGGTCACAACCAGCTTGTAGAGACCGGCATTATAGTCGGTCAGTTGTTCCATGCTCAGGTCGCGATAGGGCGTCATCGGGCATAGCGAGTCCACCACGTACCAGAACGGCTCGATCTTTTCGAGCACTTCGTCCACCGGGCCGCAGGTCACGAAGGCTTCGACCATCTCGTCCGACACATTGCCGATGACCTTGGCAATGTCACCATGCTCGCCCAGGCTCAACTGGCAGGCGCGCGCCTGATCGCCAAAACCGATGGCTTCGAAGAAAGGCTCATACTCCTTGTAGCCGGAATAGGCCGCGACGGTAGCGCGGCTATCGTCGATCGCCTTCTGCTTGTCGTCATTGACCGCGATCCATGGCCAGGCGTTGATTTCGATATCCTCACGCCGGCGGCCATATTGGGCCAGCGTGTCTTCGATGAAGGGCAGCTTGCTCTTCGTATAGCCAGCCGACCAGAGAGCATGCACCATGAGACCGTCGCCGACTTCCAATGCAAGCGCGGTCATCTTGTCCTGAAGCGCCGCGATCCAGATCGGAATCTTCTCCCTTACCGGGGCGGCGGTCAGCATCATCTCCTCGAAATCGGCGGAGAAATATTCCCCTTCGACTGGGTCCAGCCCCTTGTGCGCGTTGGCGATCACGTAGCGGATCACCTTCACGCTTTCGCGCAGATGGGAAAGCAGCTTGCGCTCCGGCTCGCCATACATGCCTGTGACGCAACTTTTGATGCTGGAACCAAGACCGAGCACGAAGCGTCCGCCTGAAATCCGATCCACATCCATCGCCGCATAGGCGGTTTCGACCGGGCTGCGTGTGCCCGCGATAGCGACGCCGGTGCCAACCTTGAGGGTGTTCGTCAGTGCAGCGGCTGCGGCCATAGGCGCAAAGGGCGGGCCGTAAATCTGCAGCGAGAAGCATCCCTCGAAACCTGCCTCTTCCATCTGCTGCCCGATACCGGCCATGGCGGGGGCAGGAAGGGTGGGCATGACGGCCCACCAGCGGCGTTCGCCGCCGACGGCATTGACGAGCTTGGACATGGCTACTCCCGAAACATGGAAAAAGGGCGGGCGCTGGTGCCCGCCCATGGGGAAGTTCAGATCAGAACTGGAACAGTTCCTTGCGCAGGCCGATGATGTCGCTGCAATCGTCGCTGACATTGTCGCGATAGGCGAAATCGCCCTTTTCCTGCCGGTCGGCCAGTTCCATCATCGCCATGCGATAGCGCTGTCCGGCCTGATCGAACTTGCTGTGCAGATCCTTGCGATCGGTATGACGCATGTAGCGCGGGCTTTGCGGGGAAGTCATATAACTGTCCTGCCGCGACACCTTATAGCCCGCCTTGGGCATGACGTGGCGGAACATGAGGCCCGCATTGGACGTGTTCATGACCATTTCCATCCGCGTCCGATCGCGCGTTTCGGGCGTACAGGGGTGGAACAGCGGCACATCATCACCGGGGCTGAACCGGCCATAGGCAATCGCACAGTGCGAACGCAGATAGATGCGGATCACCTGCCGCACATTCTGGGTTGGCTGCTTGATGCCGCTGAAGAATTTCATCACCGGCGCCACCGATTTGTTGACGCAGGTGCGGACCATGGTGACGGTCTCGCTGTCGTAGAAGGTTTCGACGGTTTCGCTGTCCGATCGCTCATCGCCGACGACATCGGCGTGCAGGAAGTCGGCATGGGTCAGGTCGATCAGATTTTCCAGGCTGATCGGCGCGGCGCATTCAAAGCGGACGGTCGCGGTCATGTGCCGGGGCAGGCCGCCCTTGGGAGGCAGGAAGGGCAGGCTGGGGAGATGAACCGGATCGGCCGCCAGCGGGTTGCCGAACCAGACCCAGACCACGCCATAATGTTCCATGACCGGATAGCGGCCGCGAACGTCGGTATATTCGCTCTTGTCGCGGACGATCCGTTCATTGGGGTGGAATTCGCTGGCAACGGCGACGCCATTGTCGCGCCACAGGAAGATAGGATGCGAATAGACGGCGCGGCGGATGGGCTTGCCCGTCACGGAATAATTATGCGCCACCGGAAACCAGCTGTCGCGCATCACGATATTGTGCGGCACCCAGTGATTTATGGCATTCATCGCAATCGGGCTGCCGCCCGGCGCGGTGGCTGGATTTTCGTTCCGGGAAACGGAATGATCGGCGACTTCGAACATCTTTAAATCCTCCTTCAGGCCGCTACGGTCTGATCATTGGTTGCCTGCGGGCCTTCCAGCATCGCATTGCGCAAATCCTCGCCATGCAGCGAGACGGTGGGTTTCGTGACGCGGAGTTTCGTCCCGTCGACCGAAGCCAGCACCGATAGGGGATTGATTCCACGCAACATGGCGCCACGCAGCCCCGGATGGCGAACGCCGAGTTCGGAACGCCAGCGGATGGCCGTTACGCCCCGCGCCGAGGGCACGGGGGAGAGAAGGGCATGGAGCAATTCGTTGAACTGCTCGTCGCGCAGCGTCAGCTGCGTCTCGCCGGTGAGCGGATGGGTCCGCGTCAGCAGGGTGAGGGGGAATTCGGCGACAAAATGCGACGGCCAGTGGAGCGGATGCCACTGGCAGTTGCGTTCCATCACGAGCATCCCGTCTTCCTCATGCAGTTCCGACATCAGATAGGGGCTGAAGCGGACGCCGCGAATCGCGATAATCAGGCTGGGATCGTCATAGAGCGCGTTCAGATATTCCTGATGGCTGCAACTGACGTTCACTGTGCCGCAATAGGTATATTTGGGATCGGCGCGCAGCGACGCTTTCGCCGCGGGATTGAGGCAGACCCGTACAAATCCGGCTTGTTCGCTGACGGCAAAGGCATTGGCCTTGTAGATCGGTGGGAATTTCTGCTGATCTTTCATGTTCGGGATTTCCTTGAGGCGCCCCGATTCACCATCATAGCTCCAGCCGTGATAGCCGCATTGTATCCAGCCATTGTCGCGGATGCAGCCCAGTGACAGCGGCGCGCGGCGGTGCGGGCAGCGGTCCTCGAGCGCGCGGGCGATGCCCTGATTGTCGCGCCACAACACGACTGGCTGATCGCCGATATCGACGGACAGCGGTTTTTCGGAAGTCACTTCCTCGGACCGTGCGACGGCCCACCAAAGATCAGAATCAAGACTCATGGCTATCCACTCTCCTTTTCATTAAATTGACGAATGACAATTTATATGTCAACGTCTTTTCGCTATGGATCAGTTCATGCTTGATCGTCCCCAACGCAGCCGCGGCCGTCCCGCCCTCAATGCCGCCCAGGCCGTGGATGAAGACAAGCTGCTCGGTCTGGCCTTCTCGACCTTTGCGGAGCGTGGTTATGAGGGGACGACGCTACGCGATCTGTCGAAGCGGCTTGGGATTAGCCACAATCTTCTGAATGTCCGGTTCGGCCGGAAGGAGGATCTGTGGGTGCGCGCGGTCGACTGGCGCATGGCGCAGGCATCGCCCTTTGTGGAAAACGTCTTTGATGAACCTGCCGATCCGGAAGTACGGCTGCGCCATTTGATCCAGCGCTTCTGTCTTTGGGCCACGCGCAATGGCGATATCGTGTCGCTAACCAATGTCGAAGGATGCCGCTCTACCTGGCGGCTCGACCATATCGTCGAACATTTCGTGCTGCCGTTCCAGCGGCGGCTCGACAGCTTGTTGGATGCGGTGCGGCTGCAGAGGCCGGTTCACGATCTGTCGACGGCGGCGTTGATGGCGCTGCTGGTCCAGGGGGTGGGCTATTATTTCTGCGCCGTGCCGATGCAGCAGCGGCTGGGGGCCGGACATGAAGTGGATGACGTTCATGCCGTAGAGCAGGCGGACCGTATGTCTGCCTTTCTGCTCGCGGCCCTTCTTCCACCTGTCGCCCGAACGGCCTAAGGGGAGGGCAGCGTGCCGCTCTTCGCTGGCCAATATGTGAATGCCGCCGACCTTGCCGACATTTCCTGGCCGGCACATGCCGATTGAACGGCACCGAGCCGGAGGCATGGTTCACTGATGTCATCAAGCGCATCGGCAGTCACCCTATCAATCGGATTGATGGCTTCCTGCCGTGGAAGTGACAAGCATTAAGGTTGACCAACGAGCTGGAAAAGGCTGCGTGAGCAACGGCACTGTCGTGCGGACGAAGATTACGCTGATCGAGCGAATCAGTCCTGCAAGCCCCATCTGACATATCCGCTCATCCTCGACGCGGTCGCCATGCGACCACCAGAGTCCTCTGGCGGGCCATGAGGCTATGCCGAAAGGCTCGAAGCGCTCGACGATCTTCAGCATGAATATCACGACGAGGTGCTGAAAACCCTCGGCGACGATCATGATCCCAACGCTAGGCCCGATAGCCCCCTGATCGAAGCAAGGCTGGAGGCACTCGCGAAAATGGGCGCCCCGGATACACCGAAAGCTTGACACGCCCATGTCAACACCACCTTCCGTCGACGTTTACGGTATTTGATGCGCCGGAGTCTGTGAATGCGATCGTCCAGGCGTTTGCGTATCCGGGGAAGGGAAATATCGACGTGGATGCGGTCGGGTGCTTTGCCGCGTGGCTCGACGATGGCGGTACTGGGGCGCTCGTCGCGGCGCGCCATGGATGAGTTTGCGCGCCGCCGGCCGAGGATCGCCGATTCATATTTCATGCACGCCACGTCAAAGTGGTTGTGAGTTAGGTGCCAGAAGCATGAGACAGGCTCCTGCCACTAAAGAGGAAGGCAGATCGCTGATCAACCTCCGGCCTTCCACCAAAGTCTCACACGAATCATCAAGATCAACAGGATATGCTCCTTCGGAAAGGCAATGAACCGATTCATTGCAGTCCATCCGGAGTATCTGAAGGGCGTTCCGGTAATCTTCCAAATCATCGAAGGTGCTGTGGCGTGCACTTAGGGTTAAAACCCAATCAGCCTCTTGAAATGGAGCCGCCTTCCTGATTCACGGTCAGGTGAAGAAGGGAGCGGTTGATGGCGTTGTTCTGGTTATCTGACGAGGCGTGGGCGGCGATTGAGCCGCACCTGCCGAAGAACCAGCCTGGGGCACGGCGGGTCGATAACCGACGGGTAATTTCGGGTATTCTGCATGTGCTGAAGATCGGTTGTCGCTGGTGCGATTGCCCAGTGGATTCCCCTCGATGACGATCTACAACCGCTTCAACCGCTGGTCGCAGCGGGGGTTATGGGTGAAGCTGCTCGCCGCGCTGGTCGATGCAGGCGTGGTGACGAAGAGCACAGCGATCGACAGCACCTACATCAAAATCCAGCGGGCTGCGTTCGGTGCAAAAGGGGGCGCTCGACGCAAGCGATCGGGCGTTCGCGTGGCGGCTGGACCACGAAGATCCATGCGCTCACCGACGTCATCGGTCATCCTTACGCGCTGATGCTGACGCCAGGGAATATCAGCGACATCAAGGCGGCGCCCGCTCTCCTCGAGCGCGCCGGTCGCATGAGATACCTGCTCGGCGACAAGGGCTACGACGCCGACGGCCTGCGTCGTTCGCTGCGCGATGCAGGTGCCACGCCGGTCATCCCCGGGCGCTGCAATCGGAAACGGGCAATCCGCTATGACAAGCAGCGATACCGAGGCCGGCACCTCATCGAAAATGCCTTCTGTCGGCTCAAGGACTTCCGCCGCATCGCCACCCGCTACGACAAGCTGGCTGCTAACTTCCTCTCAGCCGTCGCGCTCGCAACCGCTGTCGCCTTCTGGCTCTGATCGAGTCTGGACCCTAACCTTTGGAATGATATCATGCCACCGAATCGATGAGGACGACGTCGAGCCTGACGGGACGATATGACAGCCTTTTCGATGATTTGCCCAGGCAAGGTGCTGCCCGATCAAATTGCCCCGTTCCTCGCCAAGCATGGCATTATCTGAAGTCATTGGGCAATACTGGCTCTCGCCTGATAAAGCCTATCAGCGAGCGGCAATTCGAACTCTAGATTTCTGTAATGGTTCCCAGGTCCTCCAGCTTTTCCAAGTCTTCATTGTCCCACACGATGTCTTTGAACATCAGAAAGCCTGGCTCGCGAATGGCCAGCGCCTCAATCTCATCGCGATCGACCTGATATCGGCGGTAAGCGCCGATGGAACCTTTTAATTGCCCATAACTCCTAGCTGTTTGGTCCCGGCATTTGATGGTGCGGATTGAGTGTGAAGCGTTGGGGTTCGGCTGACCAGCATTTGCAGATGTATTCGTAGGGTGTACGGAGGGTCTTCAATCGACGGCCATAGTTGTAGGCGTTGATGAAGTCGTGGAGGTGCGTCGTCAGCTGGGCATGGCTGTCGTAATGGTAGCGTTTGACCGTTGCCTCCTTGATGGTCCGGTTCATCCGCTCGACCTGACCATTGGACCACGGGTGCTTCACCTTGGTCAGGCGATGCTCGATGCCATGGTCGTCGCAGACGCGGTCGAAGATATGATGGAAGGCGTATTTGTGGCGTGCCTGATTGGTGAACTGGATTCCGTTGTCGGTCAGTACCGTATGGATCGCATAAGGCACGGCCGCAACCAGGTTCCTCAGGAACTGGGCAGCGATCATCTTGCCGGCTTGCTCGTGCAGTTCGACGAAGGCGAACTTGCTGGTGCGGTCGATTGCCACGAACAGGCGCAGCTTGCCCTCGGCGGTCTGCACCTCGGCGATGTCGATATGGAAGTAACCGATCGGATAGGTCTTGAACTTCCGCTTCGGCTCCTTGTTGCCGGTCACTTCGGGCAGTCGGCTGATCCCATGCCGCTGTAGACAGCGATGGAGGGATGAGCGCGTCAGATGCGGGATAGTCGCCTGTAACGCATAGAGGCAATCGTCGAGCGGCAGCAGCGTGTGATGGCGGAAAGCAACGATGATCGCTTCCTCCTCGATGCTCAACACCGTCGAGTGTGCATCCTTTGGCCCGGTCGGCAGATCCTTGACAGCCGTGCGCTTCTTCCACTTGGCGACCGTCTTCTGGTTGATCCCATAGCGCTTCGCCAAGACCCTCAGGCTCTCTTGACTATGTTGTATCGCTCGACGGACCGCCTCTGTCGTGCGGGCGCTCCCGTGTAGAATCTGTCCCATAGCGCATCCTTCCATTCCTGCATGGATAATGCACCATCAAATGCCGGGACCAAACACCCTAGAGGGGATTTGAACCCGATCGAGATGTCCATAAGCCGCAGCCAGCCTCTCCACATCACAATATTTTTGGGCGGCGGGTCGTGACTTCAGGCAAGATATCCTCCGAGCCCCGCTATCTTTATCAGATACTTGCCAAGCGTGTATTCGGTACATGGAGTGCTGGCGCGGTCGGGCACAACCTGATCGAGGATTTTGCACTCCTCGGTGGTGAGAAGGAGCGTGGGCGAATCGGCGCGCAGGAAGAGACGTTCGGCAGGATCACGCTGCCGGGATTTTCTCGCTAAAGAGAATGATTTGTAATAAGTGGCTGACGGTGATCAGAAGCTCTGGACTTCGCTGAACGAAATGTGCCCGTCCCGCAGCGCGCAGAACAGGAGCTGCTGGCGGTTGGCGACGCCGTAGCGCCCCATCGCCTGCATCATATGGCTGTGCACGGTCGATTCCGCGATGCCGAGCACCGGCCGATCTCCCAGTCCGTCTTGCCCGCCGCGGAAAGGGCAATGCAATCGACATGCCGATCGGTGAGCTTGACGCGGGCCGGTTGCAGCTTGTTGCCGCGCAGGATCTGGAGCGCCGACTGGTAGGCGAAAGTCGCCACTACCTGCGCGGTCGCAAGCTGTTCGGGCAGTACGATCTTTTTCGTGGCGCTGGCGAACCTGCAGGTCGCGAGCCGCTGGCCTGGCATGTGAAGCGGCACGGTCAGGCCGTCGAGAATGCCGAACTGCCGCGCCTCGTCGAACATCCGGTGCTGGCGGCGCGTCACATGGATGAGGTCCGGGATGCGGTCCCAGGCAAAGGGCGCGCCGTAGCGGTGGCTGGTCGCGATCACCGGATCGAAGCGGAAATAGCGCCGCGCGATGATCCGGCGAACCCAGTCGAGATCGTAGGTCGTAAGCGCGACTGCGCCGTCGAGCGGTCCGGCCAGATCGATATGCTGGACGAGCGTGAAACGATCATAGTCCAACTCGCGCGTCGCGCGCTGGAGCAGGTCTTCCAGTTCCGCGATCGTGCGCGTGTCGAGGAACGCCCTGACATAATCCTGTAGCCTCACGCCCATACGCATCGGATGCGCGCCTATGTCCGGAAGCCCAAGCGAACCGTCGCGTTTGCGATACGCCTTGCCGGAAATCTCCACGGATCAGTGGATAGCGAATCGCTGGCCAGCCGGTGAATGTTCCTCCCATGATGCGGCCCAACCCTGAGCCTGGCCGCACAATATGTCGCGGGTGTTCCCGTCCGCGCACGCACAATGGCCCGCATCAACCGGGGGGAACCATATGACATCACGCCAGAAACAGGGCGGCCTGCCCGAAGCGAAGCGGACCAGCAAGCCGGCGCGCTCCACGCGTCATGCGACCATCGCAAGAGCGATCCTCGCTGCGCGCAAGAACGCCGGACAGCGCTTCGGTTTCGACCTCGCGGTCGATCCGATCGGCGACATGCTGCTCGATCTCTATATACGCGAGCATGACGGGCGCACCACGTCTCTCTCGAGCCTGTAGTGCGCGGCCGGTGTAGGCTACAGCACCGCGCGACGCTGCCTGATCGCGATGGAACGGCGCGGGGTCGTGCGGCGGCGGGCCGATCCCGCCGATGGCCGGCGCTTTTTCGTGCATCTGACGCCGAGCGCTGCTCTGGTGATCGAAGCCGGCATTGAAATGATCCTCCAGGCTGGCTGGAAAGCGCATGGTGACCATCCACCAAGGGCGCGGTGCCGCAGCTGACGTCACGCCCCACTATCGCCGGAACCCGCGCCCGTTGACTCTCGGTCGTTCGCCCATTCCCTGGTCTCCTCAACAGATGACGAACGGGGCTTATCCATCTTCACGGCCCTGGGAACGACATCCGCCGGAATTGTAATCAATCTGGACGATTTGCGCAAAGGCGCGCTGCTGGTTCGCCGGAGCACCAGGCTGCGCGTGCCGGGCGGCAAGGTCTGTCTCTTGACCGGCAACGAGGTTGCCATGGGGATCACCGGCGCGCGCCGCTATCTGGCCTTGATCGCGTAAAGCACGAGCCGATGATCGACGAGGCGCAAGCCAAGGCGTGCGGCGACGCGCCGCTGCAACTGTCCCCGTTCGGGGTCGACGAACTCGATCAGTCTCCACAAGAAGGCACGATTTTTTTGGCAGGAAATGCGCGCGGGCTTGGGCAGAGGCCCAGCATCGCAGCCCGCGCGGTATTGGAGGGAAGGAAGTGGGCGTTGGCGGAAGGAATTTCGCCATGCCCCCAATGCGCAACCTCGACCTTGAATCCGCCGCCGCCGAGCTCGTGAAACGTCTCGGCGGGCACTGGAACGGCAAGTTCGGCCTCTGCCGCTGTCCCGCCCATGACGACACCGATCCCAGCCTCTCGGTGCGGGCCGGAAGCCGCAGCCTGCTGTTCAAATGCTTTGCCGGGTGCGACACCGTCGCTGTGCTGCGCGCGATCCGCCGCCTGCGGCTCGACATACCAGCCAACGACAATGACGTCCCGCCGCTCCGGCGATCGCGCGATGACCGCCTAGCGCTGCGGGTCCGGGAACTCTGGGACGACGCACGGCCGATGCGGGGCAGTCCGGCCGAGATTTATGCGCGCAGCCGGGGCTTCGCCGGCACGGCCGCGACGTTGCGCTATCATCCGCGTACTCCGCTCGGGTCATCTCGGCGGAAATGCTGTCCTCGACCGCAGCCAGCTTCAACGTGACGGATGCCGTCAAGCTCACGCCCGGCGATATGATCGCGGCCGCTGGTTCCTTCGAGGGCGCGCCTGTCGTCGGCCTGCCCGATACGCGTCTCGTCCGGGTGCGGGTTAACGGCGAGCAAAGGCTCGAATTGCGTGGTTATCCGGTCGAGCGGCTTGACTGGCTGAAATCGCTGGGTTGCTTCACTGAAATCATCCGGTTCCGCACCCGTCTGTTTCTGCCGCCTGACGGGGCCGAGCGGATATTGACCGCGATCGGGTAAGTTACAGGCCGCGAAAGGGGTTCATATGGCGGCGGGCTTCTACCAGCACCTTGGACATGGAGTGGCTGCTGATACCGGATGCCAAGCGATTCATCCACCATCGCTTGCATCGCCATATTGGATGGTCGCCGCCTGTTCCTCGAACCACTCCCCCATCGCATCTTGTCCATCTCCGACCTCGGATTATCGTAGAGATCATCAAAAAATTGAGCAAGGTGATGCCGTTCTTGTGTTGTAAAGGAGAAATTGATACATACAAGCTATATATAGAGAGATACACAATGACCCTGAGCATCCGTAATCCCGAAGCCGACGCGCTGGCCCGTCGCCTCGCGCAGATCGATCAGACGAGCATCACCGATGCGGTGGTCGTCGCGCTCAAGGAAGCGATTCAATCCCGCATCCGGCAGGAAAGCCCATCCGAGACAGCGAGGCGACTGCTCTCTCGGCGCGGGCTGGCATTCAAACCGGACCGCAAGCCTGTGCCTGATAGCGTCTGGCATGATCTGGACCATGACATCGCCGGGAAAGAGTGATGTTCGTCGATGCCTGTGCCATTGTCTCTATCTTCGCGGAAGAGGAGACTGCCCCAGCCTACGAAAAGGCATTGGCCCGCGCCGATGCGCCATGGACCTCGGCGCTTGCCGCATGGGAAGCGATCATCGTCCTGTCGCGGCCTGAGCAATTGGGGTGCAGCTACCGTGACGCCCATGCCGTTGTCACCGAATGGCTCGAATTGCGGAACATAGCACTGCGAGAGACCACGACACCGGCGTCAGTTCTGAAGCTGGCCGTGGAAGTGGCCGAGGATCATGGGATCGGCAAGCGCGCCTTGAGCAATTTCGATTGTTTTCACTACGCTTATGCAAAGGTCGCCGGACAGCCGCTCCTTACACTCGACAGGCTGCTGCGCGAGACCGATATTGAGACGCTTCCCGCCAATCATTGAGCGCTCTGGATCTGCCCGCCGGCAAGGAGAGGAATGCCCATCGAAAGCGCTTCTGTTTGAATTTCGGCTGACGACCAATGGTCGCCTTCAGCCGCTGGCCCTGAACCGGTCATTCTCCACAGTGCCTTCAAGGCAGCAGTGCGTCTACCCGGCCCACTTGTCCTCATCCGTGACACGTGTGGGGATGTCGTAGAGATAAGCTGGCGGGACGTTGCGGTTATAAAGCTGCGTTAGAGCGTTCAGGGAATAGATTGAATCATTGGGGGATACCCAAGGGGGCCGGGATGTGATTCAAGGGCTGACTGGCGAGGGAGGCCAGTTTGTATGGCGCGAGCTTATTCGCAGGATTTGCGGGATCGCGTGATTGATGCGGTGTTGCATGGGGGCGAGAG
>Ga0182748_1000941_pt1 | contig 29425 bp, 18 predicted proteins | sample eDN3rd37CKraftOP_FD_128877 | JGI IMG/M metagenome (GOLD analysis project Ga0182748, IMG submission 128877) | Enriched Organic Plus compost microbial communities from Emeryville, California, USA - eDNA 3rd pass 37_C Kraft OP (version 2) (version 2) ...
AGGAAAATTAACGGAGGAGGATCGCATGTCATATGAATCAAGCCTAAAACATAAACGAGATGCCGAGAGTGTGTTTAATTCGGCTCTACGGTCGGGAGAAGCAATGGGGCATGCTAAAGGTCTCGCTAAAGGTCTTGAGAAAGGTCTAGCAGAAGGTCTTGAGAAAGGTCTAGCAGAAGGTCTTGAGAAAGGTCTTGAGAAAGGTCTTGAGAAAGGTCTTGAGAAAGGTCGTGCAGAAGGCCTTGCAGAGGGAGAACACAAACAGGCTATTGAATCTGCTCGGAAGATGTTGAGCAAGGGTTATAACGAGAAGGACATTAGTGACGTTACTGGTCTTTCCGTTGATGAAATCGAAAAGCTCAAATAGCCTAGCTATTACATAAATATTGCTGAAGCCATTTCCGAAGGGGAGTGGCTTTTTTCTTCTGATCCGGAATAAGATAATAGCTGTACGGTTGTCAAATTAAATAACTTCGCGATCTGGTTTAACCGTGAGAGATTAAGGTCTGTAATTCCTGCTTCTATTTTTGATAATGAGGGAATTGATATCTCTAATCGCTGTGCAACATCATGTTGGGTCCAGCCCCTTTGCTGTCTAAGTAATCGAATTGCTTTTGCTACCATGGTCATTTAAAAATGAATTGAATGTTAAGATACAAAAATCTGCGCTTCTGTTCGCTGACAAAATTCATTCAGTCATTCTTTGCTGAGACAGCATCATGCGAGAATACCAAAATAGAGGAGATTGGATCTAGCTGTTCCCTCTCACCTCACTAATCCGGCGAAAGCAACAAGTAAATACCCAACATGTGCTCATGTGGAGACAATATTTACCTTATAACCCCAGAATATACCCGGCACAATTGCTTGCGCCATCTCAGGGAGAATTATTATTTTTGGTAGACAAAAAAGCAGCAAAATATTTCCACGGCAATATTTAATATAAAAAATAAATATGATCACACATCATCTGAAAGATATTCAGCATAATTCTGAAAGGGCAATCACGCCCTTTCATATTTTTGAATTGGACAGGAATGCACTGGAGGAATATAGGGAACCGCATACAAAAGACCATTTTTGTCTATTATTTGTTAAAAAAGGCAAAATGAAAATGCAGGTAGAGGACCGCCGGTACGATGTGACGGAAAATAACATCTGTGTTATATTTCCTGGACAGCTATCATCAAAAGAACAGATCAGCAGCAACTTTGAGGGCAAGATGATCCTGTTTGATGAAGTGCTGTTCTGTTCGGATATCCTTAAAAATGAGCTGAGTATTTATAATCACAACATTTCTGTCAAACTCAATCATATTGAACTGCCCGTAGCGGAGACCAAGGAAGTAGAGTTGCTGTTGGATCAGATAGAAAAACTATACCATGACCTAACATCGGTAAAGAAAGAACAGGCACGGTTTTACATCAAGATAACGTTACTTAAGCTGGTCGAGTTTGTCCACACGAAGTGGGACAAGAATAAACTGACCAATGAAAATACAAAACTCTATGGGAAATTTTTAGAATTACTGGAGCGGCATTACAAGACAGAACGTACAGTAAGCTGGTATGCGGAAAAATTGCTGATTTCACCCAAAAAATTAAATGAGATCACCAAGAAAACCGCAGGGCTGACCTCGATCGAAACCATCCACGCAAGGATCATGAATGAGATCAAGCAGCTGTTGCTGCTCTCCAGCTATTCCCATAAAGAAATTGCTTTCGAACTTGGCTTCAACTCACCCGCTGCACTTAATAAGTTTGTTAAGGCTAAGCTTGATGAAACACCCACGGACCTGCAGCAGCAATTGGCGCAAATGTATAAGACATAGGTATAAGTTGGTTGCGTGACCGCCGGAGAATTGAACTAGGTTTGTAACATAAATCTTAAACATATGTTACCAACGGTTAATTTAAAAGATACAGCGGCTTTTCAGAAGCTTACGGCACATTTCCAGATGATAAAAGATGTGCAGATCCGCAATTTATTTATAGAAGATCCCCATCGCTTCTCCACGTTTTCAGTGCAATGGGGCGATGTACTGTTTGATTATTCAAAAAACAGAATTACTGGAGAGACGCTGAACCTTTTGCTGGAGCTGGCAAAAGAGGTGAAACTAGACCAGGCGATTGATAAAATGTTCGCTGGAGACAAGATCAATGCAACGGAGGGCAGGCCTGTTCTGCATACAGCACTGCGCCAGCCAAAAAATGCGGTAGTTACTGTGTGTTCTGGGACTGGGTAGGGGGCAGATATTCATTATGGTCCTCAATAGGACTATCCATCAGTCTTGGAATAGGATATGATAATTTCCAGGCGTTATTGGAGGGTGCCCATGAGGCCGACGAGCATTTTCAGCATGTTCCCTTTGAAAAGAACATTCCGGTAATCATGGCTCTTTTGGGGATCTGGTATATCAATTTTTATGGTGCTGATACCTTCGGATTTCATCGCGCCTGCTCAGAGTTTAAATCCGCTGGGAGAACATCATAAAATACTATTGTCCAATTTTTTTGCGCAGACCGAAGCACTGATGAAAGGAAAGTCAGCGGAGGAAGTGATAACCGAATTGCAGGGATCAGGAAAATCGGCTGATGAAATCGAGCCGCAGCGTAAATACAAGGTATTTCAGGGAAACCGTCCGACAAATTCATTTTTGCTGAAAAAGATAACGCCAAAATCATTGGGTAAACTGATCGCTCTTTATGAACATAAAATTTTTGTGCAAGGGGTCATCTGGAACATTTTCAGTTTTGATCAATGGGGTGTTGAACTTGGTAAACAATTAGCTAATGCTATCTTACCTGAACTTCAGGAGGATCACAAGGTTCAGGGCCACGACTCATCTACCAATGGGTTGATCAATCAATATAAGTCCTGGCGCTGATTCAGGATAGGTTTTACTCCGAGTATAAAAAGCAGAAGTTTATTACTTCTGCTTTTTATACTTAATACAGGACGTTATATGCTGTATGTCAGTGATTAAATGTATAACGATGAATGTTGTATTCAGTATGAAGTATTTGATTTTCAACAGTATAATGGTAGTTGTTTGCCTTTTTATTTTAATTTCAGTAGTTTATTCATAAGGGAGCAAATGTATATCATATAATATTCAATGTATAACATCAGCGTCTGTCATTGCAGTAATTTTGTATAAGAAATTTAAAATAAAAATATGAGCAAGTTATTTGTTGCCAGCGAAGTATTTCACGGAGCTGGAAGTTTATCAGAATTAAAGAACCTTTCAGGAAAGAAAGCGATCATTGTAACTGGTGGACAATCAATGAAAAGAAGTGGGACCTTAGATAGAGCACTTTCCTATTTAAACGAAGCAGGACTTGAAACTGCTGTTTTTGACGGTGTTGAAGAAGATCCGTCTTCGGAAACAAGTCTTAAGGGAGCTGCAGTGATGCGTGATTTTGAACCGGACTGGATTGTTGGTCTTGGGGGCTGTTCTGCAATCGATGCGGCAAAAATGATGTGGGTCTTCTATGAATATCCCGATGCCGATTTTGAGGCAATGACAAAACCTTTCACTGTTCCGACATTACGCCAGAAGGCTAAATTTGTAGCGATCCCTTCTACAAGTGGTACCGGAACAGAAACAACAGGTCTGGCGGTTATCACTGATAGAGAAAAAGGGGTGAAGTATCCGATCGTTTCTTACGAGCTAACTCCGGATATTGCAATTGTAGATGGAGAAATATGTGCTTCAATGCCGGCTCACATCACATCAAATACGGGGCTGGATGCTTTGACACATTGTGTGGAAGCCTATGTGTCGAATATTGAAGACAACTATGCAGATGTACTGGCAAAAGGAGGTCTGGAAATTGTTTTTCACAACCTGGAAGAAGCGGTGAATAATCCGGGCAATATCAAGGCTCGTCAAAACATGCACGATGCTTCATTTATGGGAGGTTTAGCTTTTAATAATGCATGGTTGGGTATTGTACACTCATTATCGCATCAAGTTGGTGCCCTTTATGGTATTCCCCATGGTGCAGCCAACGCGATATTCCTTCCAAATGTGATCCGTTACAATCAGACAGCAACAAACAGATACCCTGATCTGGCCAAAATTGTTGGCAGGACATCAGCAGAGGAGCTGGCTCAGGAAATTGAGAAACTTAGAGCGTCCGTCAACAACATAGGTTCACTTAAAGCATTCGGTATTTCCCGTGAAGACTGGGAGAAAAATCTGGATTTCATCAGCAAAAATGCTTTAGAAGATCCATGTACAGGTTTCAATCCGCGTAAACCGACTTTACAGGACTTAAAAGATCTTTACAATGCTTCTTTTGAAGGCGATATCTATCAGAATTAGACAAGTTTGATGAAGAAAGTGGTTTACCCTTTAATTTAGGGTGGATCACTTTCCTCCGTTTGATATTTTGGAACTATATTTATTAAATTGGAATCGGAAATTCTTATTTTGAATTGTATAGTAATAATAATGTTAAATAGAAAGTCCCATGATAATAAACCGCAGAGTTCCATTTAAATTTCTATTAAATCAAATTAAGGTACAATTGTTTACAGTTGCCCTTCTGGGGGTTACTTTTGGTCTATTACCATATTATTTACCTGATTATGCGCCGGATATTTCCATTCACATAGCGACAACATTGGGTATTGCGATCTCGATTCTGTTATCGTATAAAATCAACCAGTCCTATAACCGGTGGTGGGAAGCCCGTACCATCTGGGGAGCTATCGTAAATGACAGCCGTTCTCTGATCCTGCAGCTCCAGCTTTATGTGAAAACTGAAAACATAGATGTGGCTAAAATTTCCCATTATCAGATTGGCTGGTGTAGAGCCTTAGAAAGATCATTGAGGCGGCGGATATTTGGCCTGTTCTGGAAGATTTGCTCAGCGGAGAGGAAATGAAAAAGCTCCTAGAACATTCAAATGTTCCCCTTGCGATCAGTCAATTACAGAGTGGATGCTTGAAAAAACTTTATGATGAAAACCTGCTGAATGAATTTGCTAGGCTTCAGATTGAAAAAACATTAAATGATCTGGTAGCATCGATGGGAAGGGCAGAGCGGATTAAAAATACCGTTTTTTCACCGACATTTGGTCAGATATTGCATGCCGCCATCTATTTGTTTGCGGTTTTTCTAAGTCTGTCATCCTCGTTCCACTTAAACATTGTGCTGCAGGTTGTCATTCTTATTTCGGTTTCGATGATGTTTTTTTTCTTGGAAATGCTAGCGCATAGGCTTCAGGATCCTTTCAGCAACAGCCCTACGGATACGCCTATGACCGCACTTTCACGAACGATAGAAGCCGTGGAAGGATCTGCCGAAAAAGGATCGGGACTGGATACTATTTACCGATGAAACACCTACAGTACCCGTGTATTCAGGGCTGTCTGCAGCGGAGGTAAACCGCGCAGTGAAAATGAAATTGCCGCCAAGCTATATGGGAACTTTTACCGGTGCCAAACGCTATGTTCTGCAAACATTTGCAAATACCAACAGTCAGATGATGAAGAGGCGGGTATCACAGTATATGCTGAATACGGAATGTTCGGAATGTCACGGAAAGAGATTAAAAAAAGAATCTTTGGCTGTAAAATTTGAGGGATTCGACATCGCTGATCTTTCCAATCAGTCGTTATCTCAGCTGATGGCCATTTTTACTCCATATGCGGAGGGTAGATTTTTATCTAAAGATAAGGAAAAACATCCTGAGAAAGCGATCGTTGCCCAAAATATTGCGGTAGATCTTGTTGCACGGCTAAAAATCATGATTGATCTCGGTCTGGGCTATCTTTCGCTGGAGCGGAGCACGCCAAGTATTTCTCCCGGCGAATTACAGCGGTTAAGGCTGGCGACACAGGTACACCTTACGGAAAAAAATAACTGTTGAAAAATTGGCAAGAGAATGCTGTTTGAGCCAATCATCTTTTTATCAATATTTTAAAAATATACTGGACATAACTCCTTTGGAATTTGTTCTGCGTACGCGCATAGACCATGCAAAAAAAATAATGGCTGACAGTTCCGTTACTGTGACTGAAGCCTGTTACGCATCAGGTTTAATAATGTGAATCATTTCATTAAAATTTTTAAAAGGCTTGTGGTGCTTCGTCAAGGCTGATAACCTGCGGGTTCATGATCGTTTTCATGGAGATACGGCCCCTTAGAATGGCCTGCATAATTTGATAATTGTAACGTCCAATTGGAGCCATTCCCGTTTGAATATGAAATGACTTAAGCCAACCTTTTCCCCAGTCGACAGTCAGTTTACCGTGCTTAGCATTCTCATCACGTCCTCCTGGGTCAGAAGGAGTATAGATACCTGGAATCCCTATACCTCCGCTTGCGCGAACAACATCGAAAAGATCATTGATAACTGCGTTGGGATTTTCTTTTTTGTAGTCTTCATCACCATGTCCATGTGCCTCATAACCTACGGCATCCACACCGGCATCCACTTCTGGTACTCCGAGAATCTGATCGATCTGTTCTGCTGCACTGGCATCAAGGGTAAGATCAACAGTTTCCATTCCCGCCTGTTTGACAAGTTCCAACCGCTCCTTGTTCATAGGAGGCGGTGGACTGGCATTCGAGATGGTCAAGCAACCCGGCCAGCTTCCCGCATGAGTTTGTAATAGATCTGGGGGCAGCTAAAACTGCTCAGGGTTTAAGTTATAGACACCGGGACGGATTGTCCCGTGCTGTCAGGCACATAGAAGTGGCCTACAGTATGGATGGCCTGACCTTTACATCGGCCGGAAACTTTGAGGTACCTAACCTGAACGGACCGCAATACCTGGATTTTATTGGGCCGGTATCTTTTCGGTTTTTGAAGATTAAAGCGATGGACGCTTGGGATGGCGAGCCGTTTGCATCAATTGCTGAAATAGGGCTGTACTGATTAAATTACCGATTATTGTTGCTCAACGCTGATCAATCCCGGTCAGTGTTGAGCAACAATTTAAGCTATTCGGCTTTTTTGCCAAACAATTCTAATTCCCGTACGGCGGGTTTACTATTCTCGGGGCGAATGCCTTCGATTCTAAGCCGTAAATATCGGATCTCCGACTCAGGAATGTTTTTTATGTTATAATCTTGCCCCGAAGAAGCTACATGACTTTCAATTGGTTTCCAGTGTTGACCATTTATCGAGGATTCTAGTGTATAGACATACCAGTCACTGTCTTTGCCCCAATATATACGATAAGCATCCACTTTATATTTTGTTTCCAGGTCAATTGAAAGCGTGATCGGCAGAGCAGACTTGTCTTCTTGCCAGACCGTGGATAGATTGCCGTCAAACAGTGGTTGAATCTGTTCATTTGCTTGTCCATTGACTGTGACAGACGTACTGCGAAGATCGATGCTCGTTTTGAGCTGCTTTTGTGCGTCTGTATTGACGGTTTTGGTTCTCCGATGGTCATACTCACCTACCCACCGGGCATGTTTTCCATCCGGCACCGGCGTGTTAGGGTTGGCGATGGATTTGATTTCAGCAGTCGCGGACCGGAGGCCTGCACTGCTTGCTTGAATGACCATCGGCCCTGCCGAGTAGGTGGTCCGTATCAGAGCGTACGCTATTCCCCCTTCGGTAACCTGTGGAGAGACGCCGGTCTGTGGGTTATTATTGCCAATCAGCTTGCCATTTCCGGATACTGTCAGCTTGATGGAAATAGCCGCCGCACGGCTTGCTGAATGGACGAGATTCCCTCTTTTGTCGCAGACTTTAATGTAAACCGGAACCATGTCGGAACCTCCCGCAATGGGAGCAATGCCCTGGTCTGCAAATTCAATTTCTAAATGATGCGGTGGACCGGGCGTTTCTACACAGTGCGTAGCAACAATATTCCCATCCAGAATGCCTTCCGCTTTTAGCGTTCCGGGCTCATAATCGGGTAATGAAAAGCGAAAATAGGGGCTGCCGCCTTTGTTGTAAATAAAGGGTGCAGTGCTGGCGTTGCTTTTTCTGTCCTGTACTCCCACAAGGATGCCGTTTCTGAAAAGCCTGACGGTATCACAATTCGAAAAGACAATAATTGTTGAGTCAAGATCCTTTCGTGCATGATAACTCGCGATGTGTATGGTGGGCCCATAAGCGGGATTGCGGGGATCCTGCATGGCCTGCATCTGATAATAGCCGAATTTTGGGTATCGGTCCAGATCAACCACTCCGCTAAATGCGGTTATGGGATCGTATCCACGGGTATAATCGTTGAAACTCCAGAGAAAATAACCGCCGATTCGTGGATTGGCATCCAGACCTGCATGGTCCCAATACCCACCAAGGGATTCGTCTTTTTCTCCATTGAGGGCATTTTGCCGCAAGATACACTGATTGATTAATCCTTTCTCACCGTAGATTCTCGAGGCACGTAAACCGTTTTCCTTGCTCGGATCGGCAAACCATGCGTCCCCCCATTCCCTGGTGAAAGAGGGGAGGCCGGGGAAGGGGTCGGTTCCATCTGGATGGATGACTTTGTAAAAAACGTCGTAAAAAGGACGGCTTCTCTCATTCAGATCATCTGCCGTAAACAGCTGGTCGCCGGGCAGTTCATCATGGGCTATCTTTACCGCCTCTTTCATCCATGAAGAGGGCGTAGGGGATTCATTGAGCGAGGTTTCCCATAAAAAGATGGATGGATGATTGCGGTCTCTACTGATCATTTGACGGATATCGCGGTATGTCCGTTGGATGAACAAAGGGTCTTCACTGAAGTACTGCCACCCGGGCTGACATTCGATGACCAATAACCCGAGCGAATCACAGGCATCCAGAAAGGCTACTGATGGAGGGTAATGGGCCGCTCTTACAGCATTGAAACCTCCTTTTTTCAGCTGTATCACATCACGGACTTGCATCGAATTGCTTGCAGCATCGCCCACATAAGGGAAAGCCTGATGCCGGTTTGCTCCTCTTATGTAGAGTTTCTCACCATTCAGATACAAGCCGTCGGCTTCTCCACGTGATGAACGCATATCTAACCGCCTGATGCCTATCCATGTCGTTACCTCATCCACCAACATATTGTTACGGTAAATCCGGGATACTAGCCGGTAGCGAAAGGGATGGTCGGGGTGCCACAGTCGTGGATCGGAAACCTGGAGATGTTGTGAAAATGTGGTGTCGGTATGAGGTAGCGATGTTGTATCGTTTGCTCTAGTCACCACATTTCCTGTTTCGTCCAGGACTGTGGTCTCTAAGCGTAGTTGCGCACCTGAAGCTGCTCTTCCATTGACTACATGGGTACGGCAGCTGATCGTGGCCTTTTCTTTGGTAACGGTGGGAAAGCTGACCAGAATCCCTCCTCCTGCGGGAATATCCGCTTCCAGGGGATCCGAAATGTAAGTGCTGTCTGTAACGAGCATTTTGACATTGCGGTATATGCCTCCATAATAATTAAAATCGAGCTTTCGCATCGGTTTACCCGGAGGTGTCTGTGCGTCATCTTTATTTGTTACGCGAAGGGCAAGGACATTGTCACGGTCATAGCTTATATAGGGGGTTACATCGACTGAAAAACCGAGATATCCACCGGCATGTGCCGCTATTTCCTTCCCATTGAGGTAGATGACGCAACTGCTCTGGACACCCTCAAATTGAAGGGTGATTCTTTTATTACGGTAGCTGTCTGAAAGTCGAAAGTAACGACGGTACCAGCCTGTCCCCTGGAAAACAGCGCCACCGTTATGTTTACGTTCTACACGCATGATGTGCGGGATACTTACAGCCTCCCACTGACTATCGTCATAGTCTACTGTCATTGCCCGGTCTACATCGCCCGGATAAAAGGCCCATCCGGTATTCATGTCCAGTAGAACCCTTGGGGTTGGTGTCTTTGCGGCAAGGAGAATGGATGTAATAGTACATAGAACGGATGTCAATAGGGTATAAAATATGTTGTTCATGTGATGGGTATGATGTCATCTTTTTAAACCACCAAGATCACCATAAAATGCGTTGATTGATGGCAAAATAGGGTTAAAGAAAAGCAGCCACTACAGGATGATGCTTCTTGTAATGGCTGCAGTGGGTTAATTCGGATAGCCCGGATTTTGGACCAGGTTTTTGTTTACGTCAGTTTCTTTCCGTGGGATAGGCCACAGATAATCTTTGTCGCTAAAAGTTCTCGATTCGGCTTCAACAGGGTCTCCAGTTAGGGTTAATGATCCGTTCTTTGGATCTACAGTTCCCAGTCGGGTTCCATATACGGTCCCCTGGCGTACTTGAGGTCCGATTTTCCACCGTTTGATGTCAAACCAGCGCAATCCTTCCAAAGCGAGTTCTGCGCGTCTTTCTCTTCTCAGCAAAGTACGTAACGAATTTTGGGATGCATATACCGCGCGGTTCACTTTGGGCATTCCAGCACGCTGTCTTACCGCATCAATGGCATCATATACGCTGTTATCAATCGCTCCGGTTTCAATTTTTGCCTCGGCATAGTTCAATAATACCTCCGCATAGCGGATCAGGATCATGTTTAGCCCGGTATTCCATAAATCCGGATAGTCCGAAAGATCTGCGGTGAATTTCTTATACAGATAGCCTGTTTTGGAATTGTTCGATCCGTTGTAATAATCACCTGAGTTTTTCTCAATCGGATTATAGTATTTGCCTTCATACAGCTGACCGGGGTAAACGATCGTGGCCTGCAGACGCGGATCTCTGTTTTTATAGGGATCATTTTTATTATAACCTGAAGCGGGGTCATCTATGGTTTTCCCGTTAGCCATCTCATAACTGTCAACGAGGGACTGCGTCGGGTTTAACGAGGCCCATCCGCCAAAAGTGGAAGATGGCATGGTCCCGATATTGCCATTCGAATAATCATTTTCTTTGTATTGGATATCCAGAATGACTTCATCGTTGTTTTCATTCTGGATCCGGAAAAGGTCCCGGTAGGAAGGGTAGAGTGTATATCCTAGTTTCATGACTTGTTCGCTCGTTGTGATACAGTCAGCGAAATTGCCCATGTACAACTGCAGACGTGCCAGGAGCGATAATGCAGCTCCTCGGGTGATTCTACCGAGATCACTGCCGGAATATTTAACCGGGAGCCCGGGAGCGATAGCTTTGAGTTCGTCGATAATAAATTTCTGGACTTCACTGATTGCAGTCCGGCTGACGCGGTTTGCTTCATCCTGATTAAGTGATTTTGTCACCAAGGGGACATCGCCATAGAGCTGAGTCAGGGTAAAGTATTGATAGGCCCGTAGAAAACGAGCTTCTGCCTTCATTCTGGTCTTTAGATTTTCAGCCATGGGGGTATTGTCCACGTTTTCCAAAAACCAGTTGCATTTCTGTATAGTACTGTATGATGGTGTCCACCTGTCTGATATCCAGGTGTCCGACGGGCTTGCCGATCCATTGCCCAGACTGGTGTAACCTTCCCAATAATACTGGCTGTACACGTTGTCCGATAATCCATCCATGTAGATGACATGATAGCCGTCGCTCCATGAATTATAACAGCCGTTCAGCGCGGTCAGCGCATCGTTTTCCGATGACCAGAGCGAAGAATTGCTATAGGCATCCTTTGGATTTCTGTCAAGAAAATCCTTCTGACAGCCGGTGAATGCCATGGAAAGGATCAGAGATAATATAAGAGGTGTATTTTTCATAATTTAAAGCGTTAAAAAGCAACATTTAATCCGATGGTATGCACTTTGACCTGGGGATAATAGTATATCCCGCTACTATACGATGCTTCGGGGTCAATCCAGTCCTGAAGTCCGCTGAAGGTGAGTATATTCTGCCCACTGTAATAGATCCGTGCCCGGCTGATCCCCAATTTTTTAACCAGGGTAGTAAAATTATAGCCCACCTGTAGATTTTTTAGGCGGATATAGGACGCATCTTTGACCCAGAAGGAAGAAGGATTGTCGATGGCGTTATTCTGATTTTGGGCGTAAAGGATCCTTGGGAGTGAGGCATTGGGGTTATCTGGGGTCCAGGAGTCCAGGAGGGCTGAGGTCGGTTTTCCGGCAGCATCGCTCACTTGCCCGAGTTTTCCTTCCAGATAGGTATTTACTCGCGCAGCACCCTGAAAGAAGAGTGTAAGATCAACATTTTTGTAAGATCCTCCTATGTTCAGTCCAAAAGTTGTTTTTGGATAGTAATTCCCCAAATATTGCTTGTCGTCGCTGTCAATGATTTTATTTCCGTCGATATCTCGGTATTTGAGGTCTCCGGGAGCAGTGCGATTGCTCTGGAAGGCATGCTTCTCTACTTCTTCTTTGGTCTGGAAAATTCCTTCAGCAACATAGCCATACAAGGAGTTGATCGGCAGGCCCACTTGTTGTATGGTGGTGTTTGTTAAGTAAGGCCCTGTGCCATACAGGTCTGTTATCTTGTTGTCGATGAAAGCGATATTAAAGGAGCCGTTATAAGATAAATCACCCTTATGGTCTTTGTAGCCGATCATAAATTCCCAGCCTTTATTTTGTACAGCGCCTGCATTCCGGGTGGGCGGTCTGAGTCCATATACACCGCTGACAGGGACATCCAATATCACGTCATTGGTTTTGCGGTTAAACCAGTCGACCGTCAGGTCGATTTTACCTTTTAAGAATGACGCGTCTATACCAGTGCCGTAAGTCGTGGTGCTTTCCCACCGCAGATCAGCATTTGCACCGCTGGTTGGCGCTACGCCTGTAGCGATGGTCGGTGTAGTACCGCCAAAAGTATAGTTTTGTTCTGAACTGATAACCGTGATATAGGGGTAATATGGTGCGCTGGGAAAATCGCCGTTTGCCTTCACTTCCTGATTTCCCAGCTTTCCCCAGGAACCGCGGATTTTGAATGTGGACATCAGCTCATTTAGCGGCGTGAAGAAACTTTCTTTGTGGACATTCCATCCGGCAGAGAAGGATGGAAATGCTCCCCAGCGATGTTTGGGTGAAAATCTGGATGTACCGTCATATCTTAAATTGGCTTCGAATAGGTACTTTCCGGCAAAATCATAGTTGAGCCGGCCAAAATAGGAGCGCAGCGCCATCTCATAACCATAGCCATTTGCGGTCTGTCCGGCAGTCGATCCGAGATTAATTTCGCTCAGCTCATTGTTTAAGAAACGTTGCCGGTACGCGCTGTTCTCCGTATACTGGGTCAGCTCTTGAAAATAACCGCCCAGTACCTTAAAGTTGTGGTCTCCAAAGCTTTTGCTATAATCTAAAAGCCCCTGCAAAGTGGTTCTGCGAAATGTGGTGTTTTTGTCGGTCAGTTTATTGGGACCCTGGTAAAATGTTTTGTCACCCGCCGCATTGTAGTATTGAATATCAGCGATAAAAAATTTATTCTGTGCGATCGATGAAACATATCCCAACGTAGGTTTAAAGTGTAGTCCCTTTATAATTTCCCAATCTGCACCAACGTTGCCCACGAAATCATAGTAGTTTTCACGGTTGAATGATGGCGATTCTAACCAGGCCATCGGGTTTCCGTCTGAAATACTTCCGTAGTGCCCATTTTCGTATTTATAGGGAACCATGGGGACGATCCGGTTGATCTGACGGATGATCTGTGTAAAGCCCGGAACTCCGGGCATGCTTGACTGCGGTTCCTGTAACGGAGAGAAGGTATAAGCGAGATTGCCATGAACGGTCAATTGATCATTGACTTTAGATTCTAGATTAAAACGGGATGTATAGCGTTTGGCATTCGTTTTTTTGACGAGACCATTTTGATCAAAATAGCCAAGAGAAAGCATATATTTCGAATTTTCATTTCCGCCGTTCACACTAAGGTAGTGGTTTTGTTGTATGCCATTTCCGTTATAGGCCAATCCAAGCCAGTCTGTGTTCGGATAATTAAAGGGATCGGAACCGGTTCTAAACTTCTCGATTTCCTCTGCTGTATAACGGGGCTGTCTGCCTTCGTTTTGCAAAGCTTGGTTGTAAAGGTCAGCAGCCTGCCATGAAGGAAGGTATTCAAAGAGGCCGGTTGCGCTTTGTTTGCCCACATAGCTGTTATAAGAAAGTGTCGTTTTTCCTGCTTTGCCTTTCTTGGTCGTGATCAATATGACGCCATTAGCAGCCCGCGAGCCATATATGGCAGCTGAGGCGGCGTCTTTCAGTACAGAAATCGTTTCGATATCGTCGGGGTTGACGTTGTTCATCGTCGAAATCATACCGTCTACGACGACCATTGCGCCGGCGTTGTTCAGTGTTCCGATACCCCTGACCCGGATGGTCGCTGCATCACGTCCCGGCTGTCCCGAACTGGCCGCTGTCACGGTCACACCTGCCATTGTCCCCTGCAGTGCATTACCTACGCTGGTTACCGGACGATCGGTCAGCGCCGAGGAATTGACTGTTGAAACAGATCCCGTCAGATTTTCTTTTCGTTGCTGGCCAAAACCGACCACCACGACTTCCTGTAGGCTGGCTTGATCGGACTGCATGGTTACGTGGATGGCCTCCGGACCCTTGACGGTGATTTCTTGTGCTTTGTAGCCCACATAGCGGAACACAAGGGTGCCTTCATGAGGGACCTTCAGCTGGAATTTTCCGTTAGCATCGGTTGTTGTGCCTATTCCGGCACTCCCTTTCAATACAATGCTGACACCGGAAAGGACTTTGGATGAATCACGAACTGTTCCTGTCACCGTGAAGTCCTGTGCTTTGGTGATGGTAGGTAACGCTTTGCGCTGTATCACGATCGTTTTATTTTTGATCGTATACGTGACCGGCTGATCTGCAAAACAGATGTTGAGTGCATCGGTGAGCGGGACATGGGTCACATTGATAGCAATAGGCTTACTTTCCATCAATACTTCATTTTTGTAAATGAAGTCATAGCCCGTCTGCTGTTTGATCGTATTAAATATTTCCAGGAGTGTTGCATGTTCTTTTTTCAGTGTTACCTGCTGGCCATTGACAGCCAGCGACGACTGCAGAAAGGTAACCGTGAGAATAATACAGGTTAGGCATATTTTAACCAGGTCTCTTTTTAAGATAAAACCGCATGATTCGCGCAACAGGTTGCAGGCGATTCTACAAAACGGAGTGGGAGAACTTTCTCCCCTTGAGTTATTCAACATTTTTTTAAATTTAGGGTCATCAATTGAAGTTCATTTGATCAGGATCATCTACTTTAAAGGATTGGTACAAGTAGTACATGCTTTTTTTTGATCCATTCGTAGTTTTGTCTAAGGAGTAACCATAATCCTCCTTCCTTTTAGGTCAAAGTGGATACCGGTTAACTTAAGAACCTCCAGCACTTCATGAATGTCCTTGCCACGCGATATTGATCCACCAAATTTTACCTTTCCTATGTTGCCGTCGTAGACAACCTCAACGTCGTACCAGCGGGATAGCTGCCGCATAATCTCTTCCAGGGGCATTTCATCGAATGTGAAATCGCCCATTTTCCATGCTATAGACTGCCCTACATTCACCTGCTGTATGCTGAATTTCTCGCCGTTGAGCACGCTCTGTTGTCCGGGCTTCAATAATTGTGGAGCGAATAGATGGGCCGGTGAGACCTTTACACTGCCCTCAATTAGGGTTGTTTTCACCTGCTCTTCTTCAGGATAGGCACTGATGTTAAAAACTGTCCCCAGTACCTCTACCTGCTGTTTGTCCGTTTCCACAATAAAAGACAGCCGTTCCTGTGGGTTGCTTTTCTTTGTCACTTTTGCTACGTCAAAGTATCCTTCACCGATGAGTTTGACACGCCTGTTATCCTCAGAAAAGTAGCTTGGAAACGTTAATGAAGAAGAGGCATTGAGCCACACTGTCGTACCATCCGAAAGCTTTACTTTAAACTGGCCCCCGCGCGGAACTGTAATCGTATGTAAGTCCGGTTTATGACCGACGCCTTCGATATGGCTGTAATCCAGTTCACCTTTGCGCGACAGGCGGACAGCATCGCCCGATGCGAAGCTGATTTCTCCCGAGGCGGTGCTGTCGAGATATACTCTACGTCCGTCGGCGAGTTGTAACACGGCCCTGTCGGAGCCGGGGACAACAGTTGCACGTTCAGTGATTTCTTTTTTTTCAGTGCTCTGATACAACCATAGCATCACACCCGCTAAACATAGGACAATTACCGCCATAGCGATTTTTAGCCGGCTAAAAAATGGATCGGATGTCTTGCGTATGGTCTGATCATCGCTGATGCTCCGATTAATTCTCTGCCATAAAATATGCTCCAGCACTTTTTTGTTCCCATGTATCTTTTCGTCCCACTCGTCCGGCTGAGACTCGATATGGCTATAAAAAGAGAAAAGCTGTTCTTCCTCTCTCTTGCTCGCTTTGCGTTTCAAGTATTTTCTGATAATGTGCTGTATGGTCTTTTTAGTTTTCATCGTTCTGTTATTGTATGTGCAATAAAAAAGCACCAACCCCTAAGGGTGGTGCTTTAATTTTTTTCAGTATAAATTAGTTGAAAAGGTTCAGTATTGTCGATAGCAAAACTGGCAGGGTCCAGGGAGACAAGTACTTCCTCAGCTTTTTTATAGCTATGGTGATCTGGTTTTCAACTGTTTTAACAGAAATATCGAGGTGTTGCGCGATTTCCTTATTACTAAGCTGCTCTTTTCTGCTCAGGTAAAATATTTTGCTGCATTTTTCTGGTAATTGTTCAATACCATGCTGTAATGCTTCTTCGATCTCTTGGTAAGAATGTTCTGGCTCAAAGAATTCCGCAGGTAATTTAGTTAGTGTTAAAATTAAGTTATTTCTGCATTTTTGTTCATTTATGCTACGAAACACCTGGAAGCGCACGGCCGTAATGAGATAGGACTCCAGGTTTCTGATATCCAAATAAGCACGTCTGTTCCACAATTGAGAGAAGATATCCTGTACAATATCTTCACACGCCTCCTTGTTCCGGAGGATGTTATAGGCGACGATGTACATTTTGTGCCAAAAACGGCTATATATCTTTTCAAATGCTGCTATCGACCCTCCGGCAAGGGCACTAAGAAGTAATGCATTATCAAATGGAGGATCTTTCTTTTCTGGGTCAGATAAGTAATTACTGTGAACTATTTTCATCATTGGTTATATAAAAAGCAACCTATCGAAATAGGCTGCTTTTCCATTATCCATTAAAACTGTCCAGATAACTATATTATCATGTAAGGAGGACGCAAATTAATTCCTTACACAGCGGACATTCTTGAGTTGTGTTTCAATGAAATCTACTCCGATGGCAGATACATTGAGCAGGTTGGCTGTAAGGTCATCGTTGTGGATACCGAGAGCTCCCCGTTCCGCATGATAATACCATGCGCCGAAGCCGAATAGGCCACCAATATTTAGTCCCGAGGTACCAGTCCATAATTCGGCACGGTTGCCATAGTTCGCTAGATTGATCTGTAAAACTCCATTGACGAAAGCAAAGGAATCACTGCCTCCATTGAAGTTGAAGCGAAGTTTATTACCTGGATAGGGAGCGGCTGTTCCGGTGGCGTCATATTCAAAGTAACCACGGCCATTGACTGACCCATAGGTTGTCTGCTTTCCACCGATACCTAATACTCCGGTAAGTTTTCTGAAATCGCTTTCACTGGCTTGGCGCCATACGCCTTTAGGATACACTTCAGCACAAGGATCACTATTTTTGCCGAACTGATCCGGAACTAATCCTTTGAATGAAAAATACGTATTTCTGGCATTGGTATGTGCGTACGTATGGTGGAAACGATACGGATTGTGCCCCGCCTGGTAATAGATATTTTGTCTGGCCCAACGAGTTCCTTCGATTGTTAATGGAGATTCGATCAGATTAACCAACAAGTGGTGACTATTCCCCAATACAGGCGTAATGTTGAAGGCAAAGTTGACCGGAGTGGCTGAAAATTGGCGGATCGAATTATCATCAATTCTCAACGCCAGATTGGAGACGTTTACTTTGATTCCTCCGGGTACTGCTACCGGATCGGCTGTATACGTGTAAGCAATTTTAGCATCTTGATACAAAGGGTCAATGTCCGTAAAATTGGCAAACGGTATCTCATGATCTGCAGAGACCAAGTCGCTTAGCGTGCCATTGGCGACATCAATAGTTGCGGTCTTGATCCCGGCCACGGCGACTTTTGCCCCCGTCATGTTGGCAAACATACCTTGTGTGTTGAGTTCAACGGCTAACCGGGCAAACTTGTGTGCAAACATAATGTTGATGGGGACATTGACTGTGGATCCGCCGGTCGGTACCGTCACTTCTCCCGAAGCATATAAGATGTCTTTACCACCAGGCAGACTAATTTTAGTATTGGCTGTCGTGACATTTGGAACATCGTCGGCCGAATTATACGAAAGGGCTACCCATTTGTAGGTTGTTCCTTGCGTAACATCAATTGTTCCCTGGGTGCCGGCGATGAACTGCTCGGAAGATAGCAATTGAGTACCGTCCTGTGAAAATAAATAAAGACGATATTTCACGCCGTTTTCTATCGCTGCAGCACGTTTCGAAGCTGAGCTGCCGTTGGCCGCCGCCGTTTTAGCTAAAGATTGCGAAACTGAGGCTGGAAGATTATTGCTCGTTTCCAGGACGGCGTCAAATTCGGCAAACTCCAATACTTTGGTTCTTGTTGCTTCTGTTCCATCTGTATGTGTAGCGCCTTTTGTGGAGATACGTTGATTTTCATCGATACCCGAAACGTTCAACACTAATTTGGTTCCCTCGATCTTGGTTGTTTCTTCCGTTGGTGCATTGTCTTTGGAGCAACTTGAGAAAGTTGTACTTCCTCCGATCAGTAAGGCAATGGACGCAATAGTCCAATGCAATGGTCTTATATTAAATACTTTCATGACAATTCTAAGTTTAGATGTTAAATAGCCTATTGTGTTATAAATCCCCATTACCACTACCATCCGATCCATCACCCCAGTCACCTACCCCCGGGTTGGGAGTTCCAGTTCCTCCAGAACCAGCCGCAATCCCTTGCTCCAGTTCAATTGTAAGCACGTGAATATTTGGTGCTTCATACATTTTCTTTTCTGTTTTCATTTTTAATTTTATTTAAGTTTCAATCAATGTTGATGATTAGTAACGTGGCCTGAAATGCGAGCTATGCCGGCTTTAATGACATAAGCTGCCCATTGCAAATCCGTTACAAACTTGATTAATTCGCCAGATAGAAAAGAAAAATTAGTCCCCCCAAGAACTCCTCTGTGTTTATTAATTTATTGGTTATTAGTGTTTTAATTTTTCGTTGGCGTTTTTCTATAAGCCTATGATTACTGGATTCGGGATCTTTATTCTCGAAAGTATTTAATATTAAATGATAATAAATATTCTGTATTGAGGCTATTGATGTTCTTTTGGGTGCGAATTATTAACCTCCCGTTGGGGTATTGTCGTCGACATGATTGCGAAGCCAGAGAATGAGGTCTTCCTCCGGCGTAAGCCCCAGTTTTTTTCGAAGATTATATCTGTTGTTTTCGATCGTCTTTGTTGCTTTGTAGGTATAGTCTGCAATTTCCTTTGTCGAAAAGCCTAAATAGATATAGGCGCACAAGATCAGTTCCGTCGACTTAAAGTTCGTATCGATGCATAACATCCGTTTCAAAAATTTGGGGTGAACTTCCTGGAAACGGGCCCAGAATGTAGGCGAGTTTTTTTTGGCCAATCCGATAAGTTCTGAAAAGGACTCATTGACTTTCATTTCCAGAGTTTCGATTAGCTGGGCTTTCTGTTGTAATTCGGTCTCCTTTTCGAGAAGCAACTTTTTTCTATGTAACCGAAATTCCCTGTATTTCAGTAAAGCCAGTATTAAGGTCATCGAAAATACCAGAGCAATATATAATTTCCATTTGGTCTCTTGCTGTCTTAGTATAATTTCTTCTTTCTCTATATTCTCTAATATAGCCTGTACTCTTTTTCTGTTGTTGTTTTCGTCAATGAGCCGTTCCGAAGCAGATAGTTTAAGATATTTCTCCTCTTCTTTAAACTTTTTGATCCTGGCATAGCTTTTAGATATCTTCAGGTATAAGTCTGCCGATGTTGACCTGTTCCATATCCGTTTTTGTTTCTCTCTTACGGCATCTAAGTAGAAGCCGATTGCTTTATTATTATCGTCTAGCTGTGTATAGTAATCCCCAAAAAGCTCGAGAAAGAGACTTAGCGGCCGTTGGTCGATTTGCGCCTGTTTGTAGGCTTTTTGAATGAAAGGATAGGCTTCTGAGGGCTTAAACTGTTCAATATAGGTCATGGCTCTATAATAGAGCAGGTTTGCTTTCGTCTTGTAGATTTTTTTTAGCTTCTGGTACGTGCTGTCGTTTACCTTTTCCGCATGATTAATTGCCCGCTGATTGTGAAAGTGTGCTGCCGGATAATCGTGAGGAATAGTATACGAAATTCCCAGGGAAGCAAGCGCAAAAGCGGCAGTCATGATGGATTCCGGCTGCTCACTAGCGCCTGTGAGATCAAAGACTTCTTTGGCCTGTTTGGCCTGCAGTTTATATAAATGAAGTCTGGAATAGTGAAAGCCCTTGAGTGCTAGCAGACGAGCTTTTAGCGTTTTGTCGCGCTTTGCCGCTTTTTCGGCGAGACCCATTTCAATGTAAGGCAATGATCTTTCATATTCTTCCAGAATGTTCAGCGTATAGGCGATGTAATAATACGCTTCGGCTTTTAGTCTCGAATCATGGGTCTTTTCAGCAATTAAACTTGCCCGTTTTGCGTATTCTAAAGATTCAAAACAATTGTTGTCCAGTGAATTGTCTGCTTGACGTAATAATCTAATAATCTCGGGTTTTTCAGTGTTTTCCTTTTTACATCCGAACAAGACAAGTGAGCAGATCAGCAAGGATACAAAGAGCCAGTAGGTGCTGTAAAGTACTGCATCGTATATTGAAAAGTGTTTGTTATCGATATTTCTAATCATGTCAGGAAAATATGATAATAGGTTTCGTTAAGCCAGTAGGTGGCTCATGACGTTTCTCCGTCCTCTATCTCCAATTTATGAAATATAGTCATAATCAAAGATAATTTAAGTTACAATTTGAGTAATTTTTAAGCAACAGTGTTAAATTCAGTCATTTTAAAAATCAAAATTGGAAAATGAAATGATGTTATGAAACATTTTTGTATAAAATGGAGCCAACAGGGCAAACGAAGCGGTTTAAGAATATTCAACTTACGCTTTTAGCTTTTTCTCTTAAATGTTTCCTTAGCCATGTGATAACGGTTCTTCTTTCTTGGATATCATACTTTTCCATGGCTTCTTCCAAAAATAATTCACCATTTATAATTGAAAGGACAACGAGTTCTTTACGTTCCTTAGAAAAACGTCTTGAGTAGTTCTTTTTCATAATTAATAGGAATGTTGTAGGTTTCTGCTGGTCAGAGTGAATCTTCCTATCCGGCTCCTTTTCCAGCCACTACAAACTTGGTATTTTTTTGTAAAGTGCAAAAAAATAGCACCCCCCAAGAACTACCCTAATGTTTGTTTTTTTTGTCTCAATCCTAAGAAAGGTGTTTTTCAGTTCAGATAGGTAAGCTATGTAAAACATTCAAGTTGTACCATCTTTTGGCTGTCCAAAATGAAAGCTTCATCAGCTGCCAGGTAGTTTGTAATAGCGCTAAATAAATAAAATCTGTACAGTGTTAACCGAAAGATAGGCGTCTGTTAATCTTATTTTGTTAATACTACCTTTACCTGTAGCTAATATCAGCTTCTTTATTTTGGAGCAAATTCAAGATAATGAACCCGATTAAGCTACCTCAATTTAGGAAAACAGCCCAAGTTACCTTAGCCATAGCATTACTAAATGCTGCAAGTGTTGACGCGGTGTGGGCAAATCTAACAAACAAAACTATTGCGATCGAAATTACCGGCCAGTCTGTTATCAAAGGGATTGTCAAAGACCAAGAAGGCAAGCCCATAGACGGTGGTACGATCATCAACGAAACCAGTAAGCAGAGTACGCGTACCGAATTTAACGGTAAATTTAATCTGAAAGGACAGGTTGGAGACCAGCTCCGTATTTCTTCGTTGGGCTATAAAACAGTCACCATATTAGCTCCAGACAGTCCGCTTGAAGTTGTTTTGGAAAAAGACGATTCTAAACTGGACGAGGTTGTCGTGACCGCAATCGGAATCAAGCAGCAGAAAAAACAGATCGGTTATGCTACACAGGAAGTCAAACTGGACGTGCTCAAAGAATCCAAAACAATGAATATTGGTACGGCTTTGACGGGACAGGTGTCTGGGCTGATCGTCAATAATCCAACAGGTATTTTTCAGGCACCATCATTTCAATTGCGTGGTAAAACGCCGTTAATTGTTGTGGATGGTATCCCTGTTGAATCTGATTTTTACGATATGTCCAGTCAGAATATCGAGAACATCAACGTTTTGAAGGGAACGGCAGCATCTTCTTTGTATGGCTCACGTGGTAAAAATGGAGCTATCTTAATCACGACCAAAAGTGCAAAAAGTGATAAACTGGAGTTTTCAGTCGGAACAACGAATATGTTCTCGGCGGGATTTACCGTCTTTCCTGAATCGCAAAAAGAATTTGGAAGTGGATCTAACGGTAAGTATGAATTTTGGGATGGTGCTGATGGGGGCATCTCAGATGGTGATATGACCTGGGGCCCCAAATTGAATTCCGGAATCAAGGTTGCCCAATGGAATAGCCCCATCCGTGATAAACAGACCGGTGAGGTGATCCCTTGGTGGGGAGATGTCAGCGGAACGAAGTACAACGATAAGTCGCGCTATGAGCGTGTACCTATTGACTGGGTAGCCCACGACAATCTGGAGGACTTTCTGGGAACAGGATTGATAACGGAAAACAATGCAACCTTGTCCTACCGATCCGAAAAAGTGAGCATCTTTGGAACTGGAAAGTATGCTTACCAAAAAGGGCAGGTGCCCAACACCAAACTTTCTACAGGTGGACTGAACCTGAATACGTCATACCGTTTTACTCCCGAAGTGCAATTGGATCTCAATCTCTCCTATAATAAAGTGAAGTCTCCAAATTATCCGAGATACGGATATGGGCCTAAAAATCATATGTATACGATTTTATTGTGGATGGGTAATGATGTGAATGGACAAGAATTAAAGAATCATCTGTATATTCCGGGGCAGGAAGGCTATCGCCAGGCAAACTATAATTATGCATGGTACAACAACCCATACTTTGCAGCCTACGAATTGAATCAGGTGTATGACCAGGATATTTTGCATGGACAGACTGCCCTGACCTGGCGCATTTCTCCAGAATTTACGATAAAAGGCCGCGCTGCCGCAAGGCAGAAGAACCTGTTTCAGGATATGCAGAGTCCCAAGTCGTATATGAATTATGGCGATTCACGGAATGGTGATTATAAGAACTGGGACAGTAAGCAGCTTAATTTTGACGCGGATGTGCTTGCCACTTATATCAAACAGTTATCAGATGATTTTGGGCTGACTGTGAACGCAGGTTCCTCAACTTTTAAACGAGATTATCGCGAACTATATCAGACCACGGATGGTCTGGTCGTTCCGTTTGTCTACAATTTGGGAAATACCCAAGGTCCGGTAAAGGCTACCAACACCACCACGGAGAAAATCATCCGAAGCGCCTATGCATCTGTCAATCTAAACGTGTTTAAGTCTACCTATTTGAACTTTTCAGGGCGGAATGACTGGTCATCGACACTGTCGAAAGCAAATCAATCTTTCTTCTATCCATCTGTTTCGTTGAGTAGTGTGATCTCGGACTATTTTACATTACCTCGGCAAATAGACTTTATCAAATTGTATAGCTCATGGGCATCCGTATCTTCTGATCTCGATCCTTACAGCATTGCTGCCACCTATAAGAAAGACGTCACGTATGGCTCGACACCGTCTGTGACTTACCCGGCAGGAATAATAAATCCTGATATTCTTCCTCAACAATCAAATTCTTTGGAGGTGGGTGCTTCACTAGCCCTGTTTAAAAATAGGCTTTCAGCGGACGTCACCTACTACAATGTTGTCGACAAAAATCAAATTATAGATTTAAGTGTTTCTCAGGCATCGGCATTCACTTCACGTAAAGTCAATGGAAATAAATACCGTACAAAAGGTGTGGAAGTCTCTTTAACGGGAAATATCATCAAAAATGACCAATTCTCGTGGACATCGACCGTAAACTGGTCCCGGGCGGTCCAACGTCTCGAAGAGATCTATAATAACCAGGCGAAATTTGGCAACCTAAAAAAAGGAGATCGTGCGGACAGTTATTACGCAACAGTTTGGGAAAAATCTGCTGACGGTAAAGTCATCCTAAATCCGAATACCGGCATGCCGACAAAAAATCCTTTTCCACAATATTTGGGCTATTTCCAGCCGGATTGGCAATTTGGTTTTGCCAATCAGTTTAAAATTAAGGGATTTCAGGTTAATCTCGATATTGATGGATCTATTGGTGGTGTGATGAATTCGACCACAATAGAAAAGATGTGGTGGGGAGGAAAGCATCCATCTTCTGTCTTATATCGCCAGGAGCAGTACGATGCTGGTAAACCTGTGTTTGTGCCGGATGGTGTGATTGTAACAGGTGGAGAGCTTACGCGCGATGTGAACGGCAATATAACTTCGGATACACGCACCTATACCAATAATACCACAGCCGTGGATTGGCAGGCCTGGAGCCAGAATTATCCCTATCAGGCCCGCGTGACAGAAGCCGAAAGTAAACTTTTTGCCAATGTATTTGACCGTTCATTTGTGAAATTACGTCGCCTTTCGGTGAGTTATGATGTCAACAAAGTATTCAAACTAAAGCAGCTTACCGCTTTAAACGCATCGTTATTTGGATACAATTTAGCGATGTGGAAGAAAGTACCTTATATCGACCCTGATTTTGGCGTTGGTAATGATGGCAACCTTCAGGATCCGTCGACCAGGTATATCGGTTTTTCACTCGATTTCAAGTTTTAATAAGATTGCAAGATGAAATTTAATAAACACCTATTTTTTGGATTGTTTTCGCTCTCAGTAATGACCTCTTGTCAGAAATTGACCGAAGTAAATATTAATCCCAACGAAGCGACCTCAACCCACCCACAGGCGCTGTTAACCAAAATAGAATGGGACGCTTTCCGTACTTGGCATGGTACTTCGCCCTTGTACACCTTGAAAATGATTGTACAGACGGATGGTGAAAATGCCAATCAGATTTATAACTGGCAGCGCGGTAGTTTCGAGCAATATGGGTTTCTCCGGGACATCACGAAGATGACTGAAGAAGCGGAGAAAATAGGGGGCGAAAGCTATTTGGCACTGGCTAAATTTTTCCGCGCCTATTACTTCTATAATCTTACCCTGACTTTTGGTGATGTGCCTTATTCAGAGGCAGCAAAAGGCGAAAGCTCAGGCGTTTTTACACCAAAGTACGATGCACAGAAGGACGTTTTGGTGGGCCTATTGAAAGAGCTGGAGGAAGCAAATGCGATATTGAAGAAAAATAATAATACCATAAACGGTGATATTATTTATGGTGGAAATAGTGCGAACTGGAATAAGTTAGTCAACTCTTTTCGCTTAAAAGTATTGTTAAGCCTGTCAAAGAAATCAGCCGACCTTCCGTTTAACCCAGCGACAGAATTCGCGAAGATCTATTCGAGCGAGTCCAGGATTACTGATGTGAGCGGAGCCGAAGATGGACAGTTGGTCTTCCTGAATCAGGATGGCAACCGCTACCCCGAGTTTAACTCCAGTGGCTATGGCTCGGGAATGTATATGGACTCGACCTTTATCCAACGGTTACAGGACCTAAAGGATCCCCGATTGTTTGTGGTCGCCACGCAGACACGTTTGGGGAAAGAAGCAGGTAAAACCATCGACGATTTCACTGCATATGAAGGCGGCGATCCGATTGTGCCTTATGCGCAGGTCAATGCGAAGGCCGTATTGGGAAAGCTATCCAAAGTGCACGAACGTTTTTATCAGGATCCCACTGCAGAGCCCTTGGTCTTATTGGGCTGTTCGGAAATGCAGTTTATTTTGGCAGAAGCTATATGGAGAGGCTGGATTACAGGTGATCTAAATACAGCCTATGCCAAAGGGGTGCAAGCATCCTTCAAATTTTATGAAAAATATGCGAAGAATGTAGGCAGCTATACCAATGAGAGTCAAGCCGCTCAATACTTAGCACAAAATACGGTAAAACTCGATGCTGTCAGTTCAAACGAACAGAAGTTGGAGCGTATCCTTATGCAGAAATATCTGCGATCATTTCATCAAGGAGGTTATACGGCGTATTTTGACCACCTGCGCACGGGCTATCCCGGGTTGCGTAAAGCTGCCAATGTAAAAACAGCCTATCGATGGATGTATCCGCAAGATGAATACAATAACAATACCGCCAATGTTTCCGATGCGATCAAATCACAGTTTGGTGGGAATGATAATATTAATTTACAGACCTGGTGGCTAAAATAATGGATTCGAGAAGGGCATTTTTAAAAAAGGCAGCCATGCTGGCCGGGAGTACGGCAGCTATAAATTGGTTGCCGGAGTCTATCCAAAAGGCATTGGCCATTGAAGCTCCCAAAGGATCCACATTTTTGGATGCTGAGCATGTCGTCTTTTTGATGCAGGAAAACAGATCATTTGACCATTGTTATGGCACATTAAAAGGCGTGCGTGGATTTAATGATCCGCGAGCGATGAAATTGCCAAACGGCCTGCCGGTATGGATACAAGGAAATAAGGAAGGTGCCTATTTTGCACCTTTCCATTTGGATATCATCAATAGTAAATCTACCTGGATGGGCTCACTGCCGCATGGCTGGCGTGATATGGTTGCGGCCCGCCACGACGGAAAAATGGATAATTGGCTAGAAGCGAAGAGCTCGGGTAACGACGCATATAAGTCCATGCCGTTGACCATGGGTTATTATAACCGTGCGGATATTCCTTTCTATTATGCCTTTGCAGATGCATTTACCGTTTGTGACCAGCATTTTTGTTCCTCATTAACCGGAACGAGTGCCAATCGCTCTTATTTTTGGACCGGCACCGTACGTGAGCAGCCCCGTAATCCCGAATCTGTTGCCCATGTGGATAATGGACAGATCAATTACAAAGACGTTAGCTGGAAGACTTATCCCGAGCGGCTACAGGAAGCTGGGATATCGTGGCGGGTGTACCAAAATGAGCTGAGTATACCTGTCGGCTTTGAAGGTGAGGAAGAGGATTGGCTGGCCAATTTTACGGACAACAATCTCGAATTTCATAAGCAATATGGTGTAAGATATCACCCGGCGCATTATCAGTGGATGAAAAAGCGGATAGAGACGTTGCAGCGATTGGTAAAAGGCAATGAGAAAGCCGAATCGCTTAGGAAAGCCAAAGCGGAGTTGGCACGTCTACAACGCGATGTGATGCAGTATTCTCCGGAAAACTTCAAAAAGCTATCCCAGTTTGAAAAAGATATCCATCGAAATGCCTTTGTGACCAATATGGGCGATTCAAACTATCACAAACTGGATAAAATAGCTTACACAGCGGATGGAAAACGACAAGAAATTGAGGTCCCTGCGGGCGATGTTCTCTATCAATTTAGAAAAGATGTTGAAGCAGGAAAGCTGCCGACAGTATCCTGGCTGGTCGCTCCCTGTCGATTTTCAGATCATCCCGGCTCACCTTGGTATGGAGCATGGTATGTTTCGGAGGTGTTGGATATTCTGACCAGAAATCCGGAAGTCTGGAAAAAGACTATATTTATTTTGACTTATGATGAAAACGATGGGTATTTTGATCATATAGCACCATTTGTTCCGCCATTGAGTTCTAATAGCGATCACGGAGCCGTGTCAGCAATTGATACAGCGGATGAATATGTAACACAGGAGCAGGAGAGAAAGCGTACCAACAATCAAAATGCGACCTTGGAAAGCCCTATCGGTTTGGGGTACCGTGTGCCGATGGTCATTGCATCACCGTGGTCAAAGGGCGGATGGGTCAATTCAGAAGTTTTTGACCATACCTCCTGTCTGCAATTTTTGGAACATTTCTTAGAGCGGAAAACTGGGAAGGTGGTTAGGGAAGAAAATATTAGTTCCTGGCGCAGGATGGTCTGCGGGGATCTGACCACAGCTTTCCGTCCGATAGACAACGTGTCCAAGCCCAACGTCCTTTCTGTTGACCGGAATGCATATGTCGAACGAATATTCTCTGCACGGAACAAAAAACTTCCGACGGATTTTGTACAAATTGACAGTCATAAGATCGCAGAGATCAGAGCAAAAGGCAGATATCACAGCGATGTACAGATGCAGGAACATGGATGGAAAAATGCCTGCGCGCTACCATATGATCTACAGATCAAGATACGCAGCACAGCTGCTGTTTTTTCTATCAGCGCTACATTGGACAAAAGGTTAGACCGTATTAAAGCTGGTGCAGGTATTCCTTATTTTGTTATCTCTTATGTCCCCTATGATGGTCATGAAAAAGGTAAAGTGTGGAATTTTGCCGTTCAGGACGGTGACCAATTGCAGTACGATTGGCAGCTTGATAAGGTATCAGGAGATCGGGTATCCTTTGCCCTCCATGGTCCTAATGGATTCTATCGTTCGGTTGAGGCTAAGAAGGTAGATATACCGAATATCGATGTGTATACGAAGGTCGTTTCGGGTAATCCGGTTCTTTGTGTGGAAGTGCAGCCGTCCGGAATAGATCTGCAGGTAGTGGATAGTGCCTACGGTACATTTGAGTCGCAAATACTTAAAAGTGGTGCGCACAAAGTGATTGAAGTAGATTGCAGTGAAAGCAAAGGCTGGTATGACGTCGAAGTAACAAGTCCTGCAGATCCACAGCTAAAGCTGCGGTACGCAGGGCATATTGAGACAGGGCTATCCAGTTATACGGATCCGCTAATGGGGGGAATGATCCGTTGAGGGAATCGAAAAGCTCAAATAGCTTGGCTATTACATAAATATTGCTGAAGCCATTTCCGAAGGGGAGTGGCTTTTTATTTTTCATAAAGACTGCTCTATCGTTATTAAACGATTAAGAAGTAGTTTCCTTTAAGTGTTATTAAATGGTATTGGGGGAACCAGGTACAAAGTTTACCTAACTGTGTGCACTGTATGCAGTATGGTTATTTTTATACAAAATACTAATAAAATTAGTATTTTGTTTTAATTTTTCCTATATTTGTGCTATTAGCCGATTTAAATAACTAATGATCAGACAACGGTCAAGACGGGTGATGGTTCCTGTAAAGCTGTCTGAAAAGCCTCTTTTGGGTACAGCCGTTATGGGGTATGGTAACTTTACCTTGGGGAAAGAGGCAACACTTTGCATGTCGAGAGGGAATAGGTGATTTTACAGATTTTATTTACTAAATATTTTAGTTTTCACTATATTTGTATGGATAACCAAAAACTTAATAATGATGGCCAAATTGAAATATATTGGTAAATACGTTGATCCCAGTACCGACTTTGGTTGGAAGCTTTATTTCGGGCGTGAGGAAAATAAAATCCTC
>Ga0182748_1000942_pt1 | contig 29415 bp, 26 predicted proteins | sample eDN3rd37CKraftOP_FD_128877 | JGI IMG/M metagenome (GOLD analysis project Ga0182748, IMG submission 128877) | Enriched Organic Plus compost microbial communities from Emeryville, California, USA - eDNA 3rd pass 37_C Kraft OP (version 2) (version 2) ...
CCAGCTGGTTCCACCACTACAACACCGTCCATCCGCATCGCGCACTTGGCTACCTCGCCCCGCGCGAATACATCGTCCAATCAACCAGTGAGGAACTGTCCGGAAATTAAGGGGCAACGACAGAATGGCGTCATCAATCGGGTCTGATCCACCCTCATCCCCCGTTCACGGGGAAGAGCCGAAAAAGCTTACAGCTTTGGCGGTCAAGGCCGCCTTGGCGAATCCTGGGACATAGCAGGATGGTAATGCCCTGTTCTGGAAGGTGGACAAACGCGGAGGCGCGTACTGGCTTTTTGCGCTTGCAACGCGACGGCAAGCGCTGCGCGCGCCGCCGTGCGTCTCATCTCGAGCTGGGGCGGGCCGGTTTCAAGTACAAGGAGCTGCTGTCGAACCTCTCCTTGCCGGCCTCGGTTCGCTGGTGAGCCAAGTCTCTTTTGGAGGTTCCATAAAACTGACGAATCTTCAATTAAAAAGTTAAAAATAAAAGCATTGTGTGGTCAGATTGCAACAGCTGTACTCTATTTCTTTAAAGTCTCTGGTGCTTTCAATTGACAATCAATATCCGACACTCAATGGAGCCTCCGCCTAAAAGTAGGTAATATTGGAGGATATTCAATGAAAAAAGCTGTAATTCTGGCTCTCTCGGCCTGTGTCGTTTCCGTCCCTGCCCAGGCCCAGGAGAGTGCGTCAAAGGGTGGCGCCAAGATCGGGATTCTCGCGGGATATGACAGCGTCCGCCTGAGCCTCGATGGAGAGAGCGGCTCAAAAGGTGGCGTTGTTTACGGAGGCACTGTTGGCTATGATTTCGAAATCGGCACCGCGATTGTCGGTGTCGAGGCAGAACTCGCTGATGCGAGCACGAAGGAATCGGTAACAGACATTCTCGAAGCGGGCGATGAAGCGTCGGTTTCTGCTTCACGCGACCTCTATGTCGGTGCGCGCTTTGGCTATTCAGCAGCCTCGAATCTTCTCCTCTACGCCAAGGCTGGTTACACCAATATCCGCGTCAAAGCGCGCTATGCAGGCACTGCCGGTTCGTTCAGCGAAAGTGACACGCTGGATGGCTACCGCCTCGGTGCTGGCGTTGAACTCGTGGGTCAGATGAACTTTGCGCGTATCGAATATCGTTATTCGGACTACGGCAAATATAGCTACCAAGGGTTCAATACCGGGATCTCGGCCGCGCGCCACCAGGTCGTCGCGACTGGCGGCTTCCGCTTCTGAGCTCAGGGCGGGGAGGGGACGAAGCCGAGCTTCGTCCCCTTTGAAGATGCAGTGCGAGATCGACGCTGCCCTTTAAGCCTCGCGCGTTCCTGAAGCGATCGCGCTTCCCCTGCTGCGCTTCGCGCTAGTTGGCCTCCTCTGGCGCTTGGGTGAATCCAACGTGGTGGAGGGGAGCGCGCTCACGATTCATGCCCGCAATACACCGCGGGGCGCTGTGCAGCTTTGATCGGATGCTCGCTATTGCTCACCGGCGGTGTCGCGCGGCAGTTCGTGCGCTCGTCATCTCTCGGCTCGCCCCTCGAGCATTTTGCCGTCGAGGATATTGAGGCGGCGATGGCACCGCGCTGCGATATACTCGTCATGGGTCGAAATCAAAAAGCTGGTTTGTGTCTCCCCATTGAGGCTGAGAAGCAGTTCCATCACCCGGTCGGAGGATTCACGGTCCAGATTGCCTGTGGGTTCATCGGCGAGGACGAGGGCAGGCTGGTTGATAAGCGCGCGCGCCACCGCGACGCGCTGGCGCTGCCCGCCCGAGGGCGCCGCGGGGCGATAGTCGCGCCGGTCGGCGAGGCCGACCGCATCCAGCAGGTCTTTTGCCCTTTCGCGCATAGCATGTGTCTCGCGGCCCGCGGCAGCGGCGGCGGGCATCATGACGTTTTCGAGCGCGGAAAGGTCGGAAAGCAGGTGATGAAACTGGAACACGAAGCCGAGACGCGTGCTCCGAAACCTCGTGCGCTCGGCGTCCGACGCCGCGAACAGATCGGTTCCGAGCATTTCGTGCCGGCCTCCGGTTGCGCGCATCAGAGTTCCAAGAATGTTGAGCAACGTGCTCTTCCCCGATCCCGAGGGACCAAGAAGCGCGACCATTTCCCCGGCCGCGATCGTCAGATCGATGCCCTTGAGGACGCTAACCTCCTGCTCGCCGCTGCCAAATCTTTTCGTCAAATCTTCGACAATGAGGATCGGGTTCTTCGTCATGTGCCGATCGCGTCCACAGGATCGATCTGCGCCGCCCGCCGGGCGGGGAGGAGCGAGGCGAGCATGGCGGCAAGCGATGTCAGCAAAATGGCGAGGAGGAAATCGCCTTGCGCTCGGTCGATGGGGAGGGCGCCGACCTGGACGTCATCGACGGGCGGGAAGGGGAGCAGTGCGAGCCACGCCAGGGATGCGCCCATCAGCCCGCCAGCGACCCCTAGGAGCGTGCCTTCGATAAGGTAGATGGTGACAACAAGGGTCTTGGAGGCGCCCATTGCACGCATGATCCCGATCTCCGCCTGACGGCGCGCGATCGACAAGAGCATCGCGCTCGCGATGCCGACGACGATCGTGACAAGCGCAAAAGTCTTGATGATGAGCCCGGTGCGCGCCTGGGCATCGAGCCCCTCGAAAAGCTGACTATTCTCGCGCGTCCACGGGATGGCATCGAGCCCGGTCGAGCGGTGCAGCTGCGCGGCAATGCCGTCAGCGCGGGTTGCGGGGCTCACCTTGATCTCGATGCGGGTGACGCCGGTCAGAAGATCAAAAAGCGCGCGCGCTGCCGTGAAGTTTACGTAGGCAGTCTGCCGGTCGGCGCTGCCGATTCCGAGCGTGAAAATCCCTTGGACGCGCAGCGAACGCGATCGCCCGCGATCCGAGGCGATGCGGATGACCTGGCCCACCCTGAGGTCGAGATCGTCTGCAAGGCGGCTTCCCACCAAAATACCGTCGGGGGGTAAGTCGCCCCCACCGCTGACGATAGCGCCAGCAATGTCGGCGATCGCCGTAAGCCTGTCCGGCATAACGCCGACGACGCTGACGGGTTCGACCGCCTGTCCGCGCTCGATAAATGCACCGCCAGCGATTTGCGGCGACACCGCGGTCACATTCGGAGTTCGTTCGATCACCTCGATGAGCGGTTCCCAAACCGGTATCTGGTCGCGGCGCCCGAGATCCTTCTGGCGGACAATCTGGGCCGCATCGCCGCCCCAGGAGCTTTGCGGCCCGTGCTCCGCTGCTTCGAGGACGATGTGCGGTATGCTGCCCACTGTGCGCGCCGTGAGCAGCTCGGCAAGGCCGCCGATCAGCGCGCTCATGAAAACGAAGACGCTCACGCCAAGTGCGACGCCCGCCACGAGCAGCGAGGTTTGGCCGCGGTGCGCGAGCAGGTGTCTGATCGCGAGCTTGAGGGCGTAGAGCGGCACGTCAATCGGCCGCCCGCACCTGCTCGCCCGGACGTACGGCGGAGGGATCGAGGAGGATGCGGTCTCCTGCGGCGAGACCAGATGTCACGACGACCTTCTCGGACGGCCAATCGATAAATTGAACTGCGCGCTCGGTGACACGGCCGTCGCGGCCGATGAGGCGGACGCGCGCACCGTCACCGGTCCGCAGGATGGCACTGCGCGGAATGCTGATCGCCCGCTCGCGGCGCTCGATGAGCAAATCGACGGAAACCGTCAGGCCCGAGGGAACCACAAGGTCGGCGGCATCGAGCCGGATCCGGACCTCGCGCGCGCCGGTTTCGGGGTCTATGCGCGGCTCGACGTGAGCGACCCGCGCCGCGCGCACGCCAAGCTCAGGGATTGTGACCCGCGCGGTCATGCCGGGCCGGATCGCGGTGGAATAAAGCTCGTCAACCTCGATCCGGATCTCGGGGTTCGCAAGGTCAGCAAGGCGATAGATGATCGACTCGGTTCCCACAGTCTGTCCTGGGTCGACGGGGCGTTCGAGGATCACGCCGCTGAAGGGTGCCCGCAAGGTGCGGCGATCGCGCAGTTCGCAAGCCTGGACAACGCTTGCCTCGCGCCGCTTGAGCTCGCGGTCGCCCTCGGCGACCGCCAGTCGCCGCTGCTCAATCTCGCGGCGCGTCGTGAATTGGCCGAGCGCCTCGAATCGCTCGAGGTCGCGCCGGGCCTGGGCGAGAGTCGCTCTTTGCGCCTGAACCGAAGCTTGGGCCTCCGCGATGGCCGCGGTTTCAGGCCCATCGTCGATACGGGCCAAGATTTGGCCCTCCGTTACGCGATCGCCCACATCGAATGGGAGCGCCACGAGTTCGCCGCCCGCGGTCGGCCGGATATCGATCTCGAGCCGCGGACGGATGCGCCCATTGAGCGTGAGAATACGCTCGGCGGGTGCGATCTGCGCTCTTGCCACGGCAACCTCGGGCTCGCGCGGCGCGATGAGCCAATAGGCCGCCAGCGCGAGCAGCAATGCGATGCCCCCGCCGACGATTAACTGGGTCCTTCTAGCCATCGCCGCTCCGTTGCATGTCAAGATCCTCCGCCAGGTCTTGCGGGCTACCACGCGAGCGAAGCCTATGGGTTGCAGCGAATCTCACCTGTGCAGCAAAAGTTGAACCGATAGATTCTCATGTCGGTAGGCAGCGAGGACATTTCGCTGATTGTTCGCTGGTTCGTTCGGGATCGACCCTTGAGTTCGGAGGCGGCGAGCGCGAGCAGAGCCATGCTGCCATTGTGCCAAACTGGCGCAGAAGAATTTTCGTCGCTGTTTCGGCTCAGATGATCGCGGATTGTCGTTTTCGTCCAATAGTATCGGCCGCCGGGACGGCATCAAGCTCGGCATAAGCGGGGTGGTCAATCGTCCGGTAGGGCGCAGAGTGAAAACGTTCGCCTGTGATCCGTGCCAAGACCCTTTCCCGAGGGCAAATCGTTCAGGTCGCACAGGTTGGTTGCTCTTCGCAGGTTCGCAGGGCCTGCACATGATTTGTGCGAAGTTTTCGCTGCGGCCGCGGCGATGCGGGCGTGCGCCTGCGGCTTCCACCAAGACCATAAGCGGGTCGTAGCCGCCCGGTTCACGCGGCTCAATTGTCGAAAGTTCGCCAAGTGCGCTGCCACCCCGCTCGGATGAGCGGGGGAGGGTGCCTTGCGGCCTCGCCGCAAGCGGTTGGCGGGCTAGTTCCTCAAAAACGTAAGGAGATTATCATGGCTGGCAAGCATAGCGCGGAAAAGCTGAAGCGTCTTGAAACCGTCTCGACCGAGCGCCGCAAGCTCATCGGACAAGCGATCATCGACGGGCTCATCTCGCCCGGCGAGGCCGCCTTTTCGCCGATCGCTGCCGACCCCGATTATGACCAGGGGCAGGGCGGCTATACGCAGAAGGGCGGCGATCACCGGCAGGGTGGCGGTGATTATAACCAGTCGCAGGCGCTCACCAATATCCGCGATCTCGTCACCAACGTCATCCAGCCCGGCCAGGTTCTCCAGCCGGGAAATGTCGCTGGCGGCGTAACGCGGGGCGGGGGCCGCTGACCGACACGCTTCCCCCAATTTTCAACAGGTCGATGAGGAATTGCTTGTGACACAGCAAATCAGCATCGCTCCGGCGGCGGACAATCTTGTCCGTCGCCGCGAGTGGCGGGCGAGCGAGCCCGATTCAATCGAGGCGCTGCAGGTCGTCTACAAGGTCGCCGAGCGCTGCAACATCAACTGCAGCTATTGCTATTATTTCCATATGGGCGACGAAACGCCGCTCGAGCGCCCCGCCTACGCGCCGCACGCGGTGACCGAACGGCTCGCGCACTGGATGGCAGAGGGCTGCGCGGAACTGCGCATCCCGCGCGCCAAGCTCGCCTTTCATGGCGGAGAGCCCGCGATGATCGGCGCCGAGACATTCGGCAAGGCATGCCGGACGCTTCGCGACATCATCGAGCCGGTGGCAAATCTTTCGCTCGCCATCCAGACCAATGGCGTGCTGCTCGACGAGCGCTGGACGGACCATTTCGTCGAGCATGCCGTGGGCGTCGGGATCAGCATCGACGGTCCCCGAGGCGCAAATGACCGCTTTCGGCTCGACAAACGCGGCCGCTCGACCTTCCAGCGGACCGAGGACGCAATCCGGCGGCTCGTCGCGGCGCGGCCCTATGGCGCCCCGCTTCCCTCGACGATCAGCGTGCTCCATCACGCCAACGACTATCGCGAGATCTATCATTATCTGCGCGATCTCGGTGTCGAGGAGCTCAATTTCCTGCTCCCTGATCGCAATGTCGATGACGCTGAATTCCAGCTCTCGGGCGAGGCCGAGCGCTATGGCCGGTGCCTTTCGGAAATCTTCGAGGAGTGGCTCGCCGAAGACAATGACCAGGTGCGCATCAAGTTCATCGATCAGACGCTCGTTCATTTTCGCGCCTCGGTGACCCCCGGCGCCATATTCCGGCGGGGGCGAAAGAGTAACCAGGTCGTGATCGCGCGGAGCGACGGGACCGTCGCGATCGACGACAGCTATATTCCTGCGCTCGACTGGTATTCTGAAGCGCCCGTCCGCTCGATGGAAACGCACAGCCTGCGCGATTTTCTCGACAATCCCATTTTCGCCGAGATCGAGACCACGTCGAGCAGTACACCGACCGGCTGCGCGGACTGCCGCTGGCGCAATATCTGCCGTGGCGGCGATCTTGAGAACCGCTTCTCGGCCCAAAACGGCTTCGACAATCCCTCGGTTTATTGTGCTGCTTACAAGGGCCTTTACGAGACCGTCTGCTTGCGGCTCGTCGAGGGCGGTTATCCCGCCCGGCTCCTTTCAGAAAAATTTGGTGTAGCATGACCCGCGATCCCACAGCCGAATGGCTCTTCAGCCCGCTGCCGGTCGACCGCTTCCTCGACGACTATTGGGGACAGGAGCATTATCTCCTCCGACGCGGCAATGCGGGTTATTTTACCAACATCTTCAGCGCGCGCGCTCTGGAGGAGTTCCTCGAATATGGCCGGCCCGATCCTGCAGGCGTGCGGCTCGTCAAGGGGAAGCAAAGGAAAGAGCTTGCCGCCTACCGTCTTGGCAATGGCGCGATCGACATGGTGGCGCTGCGCAATGATTTTGCGGCCGGATTCACGATCATCCTCAACGGGCTCGAACGCTATGTCGGCGCGATCGCGACGCTTGCCCGCGGGCTCGAGGTCGATCTCAATTTCGAAACGCAGGTGAACGCCTATATCACGCCGCCCGGATCGCAGGGGTTTCTCCCGCACTATGACGATCATGACGTGACCATCCTTCAGATCGAAGGCTCGAAGCGCTGGCACATCTATGAAGGCGAAGGGGATGTGCCGACGCGTCAATTGCAGCAGCGCGATGTATTCGTGGGCGAAGGCGTGTCCCCCGCGACGCAGATGACCCTTCACGCCGGCGATCTTCTCTATGTCCCGCGCGGACGCATCCACGCCGCTGAAACACTCGATGAAACGTCCATTCACCTCACGCTCGGGATCCATCCGCCCAACATGCTCGACCTGATCAAGGCGGCGCTCGATACGCTCGCGATTCGTGATGACCGCGTTCTCGAGCGGCTTCCGGCGCGCTTTCTGAACGACCCCGCGCGGCGGGGGCAGCTCGGAGCGCAGGTTCGCGGCGTCATCGGCTTGATCGACGACCAGGCGATCGGCGATGCGATCGGTGCCATCGAGGACTGCCTCCTCAGGCGCGGTCGCTGCCAACCTGCAGGGCGCCTCGTCGCTGACGTGACGAGCCGGGACGGGATCACGCAGGAGAGCCGGCTTGCCAAGAATGAGCCGCTTTACGCGCGTGTGCTCGCGCTCGGTGGCGGGGTGGCCCTGCAGTTCGCACAGACACTGGTGACGGCCGACGATAGTCACCGCGAGGCCCTTCTATTCCTGTCGCGGCGGCGCAGGCCGTTCCGCGTCGCGGAAATACCGGGCCTTGCCCCCGAGGACAGGGCCGAACTTGCACGCAAGCTGCTCGTCGATGGCTTCCTTGTCCAAGCGCCCGCCTGACGTGGGGCGGCTCGCCGAGAGCGGCGCCATGGACGCCGCGTCGGCGGTTGCTCTCTACCTTGCGGGTCTTGCACGCGAAGGCGAAACACGCGCACGTCTCGGCCTCGGTCGCGGTGAACTTCGCACTCTGCTCGAGGAGCTGTCTCTCGCTGGCTGCGAGCTGACGCCGGTCGATGTCGATCCCACGCTTCGCGTTACCTTTCTTGACACGCGCACATGCACATTCGGGGACCCCACATTCGACGGAGCGATCGAAGCGATTGCTGCAGCGCGGTACCCACCGCCGGGCTGGCGCATCCCCGCGCGGGTCGTCCTCGAGGGCTCCATCGAGCCCGACATGCGAGCACCGGCGAGCATCATTTTGCACGTCGGGCGCTGTGGATCGACGCTGCTTTGCAATCTGCTTGCAAACAGCGGGGGCTGGACGGCGCTTCGCGAGCCTGAGTTCCTCAACAAGCTTATCCTCGCGCGCACGGCCGCGATGCGCGAGGATGAGAAGGTCCGGATCGACGCTCTGAGCGATCGGCTCTTCGCCTGTCTCGCGCGCGGTGATCGACGCGGACGCCGCGCTGTCAAGCTGAGCTCGTGGACTGCCGCGGCAGCGGCGGACCGCTTGGCGCGCAGCGGGGTGAACCGGTTCGTCGGACTGGTGCGCGACCCCTCGGCAACAGTCGCCTCCTTCTTGGAACAGCCGCCTTACTGGACGGGAGACCGCGGCTCGGCGGGCAAGGAAGACGATGTGCGCTTCTTCGCCCGGGCGTGGGTAAGCGCTGCCGAGACGATGCTTCGCCTGCCGCGTGCGCAGTGTCTCCTTCTTCGTTATGAAGAGATGGTTGAGAATCCTTTTGGCGTATTACGTCGCGTGCGCCTGCATTTTGGTGACACGCGACCGCTGGGAAGCGAGGCCAAGATCAGGGTCGCCCTTGCTTCCTATTCGAAGGGGCGCACCGGCGAGCGATTTGAACCTTCGGGGCAGCATCGCCGCTTGGTCTTGGAACCTCTTCTGCAGCGCATCGTCGCTGAGATCACCACACCCGCGTGGCGCGCGGTCCGGCACCGATTAGACTAGGCCGCTTCGACGCCCGCTATTTTGAACCCATGCGAAATCGCCGGATTTCAGACGCCGTCTGCCCCCCATTGGACCGTCAAGCGAACACCTGGCCGTCCATGAGTTTTCGCGCCGTCCGCAAGAGCGCAGCGCTCTCGATGGCCCCGTCGCGTCCCATTGTCATGACGCACGTCAATTGCCCGGTCGGATGCTCCACAGACAATTTTTTCTCTGCTCCAGCTTCAATGATCGCTATCTCTGCAGCCGGGCTCCCAGGCAAGAGGCATGCCGTTGCCACGCTCACCGCGCCGAGCACGCCGACCGAGGCGTGCGCGCGGTGGGGGATGAAACTTCGCACCGTGACTGCGCCGCCGCCGCGCGGCGGAGCGACCAGCATGATCTTGGGGACGGGCTTGTCCGTGACATTGCCGAGATTCATAAGCGGTCCGGCCTCGAGGCGGATCGTCTCGATCCGGCTCTTGAGTGCGGCAGAGCCGTCGAGGGTCTCGCGATCTTCGTAGCCCGTGGCGCCGAGCGCATCGGCCCGCATCACGATGCACGGCATCCCATTGTCGATGAGCGTGCAGGCGACGCCTTCAATCACATCGACGATGTTCCCGGTCGGAAGAAGCGCGCCACAAGTCGATCCAGCCGTATCGCGAAACTCGAGCAGAATCGGCGCAGCCGTCCCCGGTACGCCGTCAATCCGCGCATCGCCTTCATATGAGGCCATACCGCCAGGGGTCTGCACGGTCGCGATCGCGGATTGCCCGCTATTCTCCATGAAGATCGAAACGCGCGTGGCTTCGGCCTGCGGTGTCACCAGACCCCGCTCGATTGCGAAGGGAGCAACACCCGCAAGGATGTTCCCGCAGTTCTGACTATCGCTCACGAGTGCCTTGTCGACGAAGACCTGAAGAAAGAGATAATCGACGTCGATTCCGGGACGGGACGAGCGTGAAATCACGGCAACCTTGGACGTGAGGGGGTCGGCGCCCCCCATCCCGTCGATCTGTCGAAGGTCGGGAGACCCCATGACGCGGAGGAGAAAGGCGTCGCGCGCGGCGGGGTCTGAGGGAAGATCCTCCTTCAGGAAGTATCCGCCTTTCGAAGTGCCGCCGCGCATCCACATGGCGCGCACGCCCTCAGACATAGCGCAATCCGTGCGCCTTGAGAGTCTCGCGCATGTCGTAGATGTCGAGCCCGAGCTCGCCGGCCGCGAGGCGCTCGCGCTTTTTCACTTCATTCGCTTCACGTTGACGCCCGGCTTCGAGTATCTCTGGCGCGCTCGCGCGCTCGACGACGCAAACGCCGTCGTCGTCCGCGACAATCACATCCCCCGGCTTTACCGAGGCGTTGCCGCACACGATCGGGACATTGACGCTGCCCAGTGTCATCTTGACGGTTCCTTGCGCCGAGATGCTTTTAGACCAGACCGGAAAATTCAGCCGGGCAAGATCGCTGACATCGCGCACACCGGCATCGATGACGAGGCCCTTGCAGCCGCGCGCCATCGCCGAGGTCGCGAGAAGATCCCCAAAATAGCCGTCTTCGCACGGGCTCGTCGGAGACAGCACGAGAATATCGCCCGGCTGCAACTGCTCGATTGCAACATGGACCATCCAATTGTCCCCGGGGCGCGCAAGGATCGTCACGGCGGATCCCGCTATTCGTGCACCCGAATAGATGGGGCGAAGCCGGCTCGAGAGGAGTCCGGTCTGCCGCTGCGCCTCGTGCACGGTCGCGACGCCAAGCTTCTCGAGACCGGCGATAACTGCCGGATCGGCGCGCGGAATATTCTGAACAACGATACCGGACATCTTCGTCTCCCTGGGATGATCATGGCGGCGGGAAGCGAGAGCGGGCAACGTCGATTTCGAATATCGATATAAGTTTTTGTGATAGAGGGCGCTCATGCCTGATCCCTTCGACCTCAATCTCCGCCACCTTCGCGCCATCCCGCAAATCGTCGCGCGCGGAAGCCTGGTCGCGGCGGCCGAGACCGCGAACCTGTCGCAGTCGGCGCTCACACAGGGCCTCGCCAAGCTCGAAAGGCAGCTGGGTGTTGTCCTCTTCGACCGCCGGAACGACGGGATGATCGCGACGCGCGAAGGGGCAGCCTTCTCCGAACGGCTCACGACAATGTTCCATTATCTCGGCGAGGGCGTGCCTCCCGCGCCGCGCAGCGCTCGAGGCTTTTCCCGTCCCGATCGGCTGTTGACCTCGGCGCAGCTGCGATCCTTCGTCAAGCTCGCCGACGCGGGCAGTTATGTCGAGGCCGCGCGTCAGAACGAGGGCGCGCCGTCGGCAATCCATCGCGCGGTTCACGATCTTGAACAGATTGTCGGTGCCCGGCTCGTCGAGCGGCGAGGCCGCGGTCTCGGCCTGACAAGCGCGGGCAAGCGACTGGCGCGAGGGATCCGGCTCGCGCGCGCTGAGCTCGAGGCGGCTATCGAGGGCGTTTCGCCGGGCGCGGGAGAGCGCGGGCGCCTCGTGATCGGCGCGATGCCGCTTTGCCGCAGCTGGTTACTCCCGGCAGCGCTCGCGACTCTCATTTCTGAGGTCCCCCGTGCGCAGATCGACATTGTCGAAGGCTCGTGGCGAGAACTCATCGATCCGCTGCGCGACGGGCAAATCCACCTCATGATTGGCGCGCTGCGCGAGGACCCGGTTCCTTACGGACTCCTTCAGCAAACGCTTTTCGTCGACCGGCTTTCGATTGTCGGGCGCGCGGGCCACCCGGCGCTGAAAGCCGGAACGGGGCTAGCGGAACTCGCCCAATATCCCTGGATCATCGGCCGCGATCGCACTCCGCTGCGTGCCCACTGGCAGATGATGTTCAGCGGGTTTCCCGAGATAAGAGCGCCGATTGCCTGCGGGTCGGTGATGACGATCCGCGGTATCCTGCTGGCCAGCGATTGCCTGACCCTCCTTTCGCCCGATCAGGTCGCAACCGAAATCGAAGCGGGGCTACTAGAGCATCGCGATGCAATTGGTGAGCGTCTGACCCGCCCGATCGGCATTGCGAGCCGGCCGGCGTGGCGGCCGACGGATCTCCAAAAACGATTTCTCGAAATATTGCATAGCGTCGCGGCAAACCATCATTCCTAAAAACTTATGGCGCACCGTCGCTTTGAATTGGCCGGTGCGCACCGCGCTGCGCATCAGGGAGGAATGATCGCAAGATTGTCCTTCATTGGCTTTGGGGAAGCTGCCCAGCAGTTCCGGCCCGCGCTGCGTGCATGCGAGATCGCAGCCTATGATCGCAAGACGGACGACGAGGCCACCCGCGCGACGAAATTCCGCGAATATCGTGCAGCGGGCGTCGTGGGACTGTCGTCCCCGACCGCGGCGCTCGGGGGCTGCACGGCGGCGCTCTCATTGGTCACCGCCGATCAATGCGTTGCTGCGGCAAGAACCGCAGCGGCCCTTCCGGCAGGCTCCTATTGGTTCGACATGAACAGCGCCGCTCCTCACACCAAGCGGGAAGCTGCCGCCGTGATCGAAGCACGCGGCGGGCGCTATGTCGATGTCGCGATCATGGCACCGGTAGCCGGCAAGGGCGCCGAAGTTCCGCTTCTCGTCAGCGGTCCCTGGGCCAGGGAAGGCGCGGATATGCTGTGCGCGGCAGGTTTTGGGGACATCACGCTCCTCCCCGGGCCCGTGGGTGCGGCCTCATCGGTGAAGATGATACGCTCGGTGATGATCAAGGGCATTGAGGCGCTGAGCGCAGAATGCGCGCTCGCCGCGCATGCGGCAGGGGTGCTCGAAACCGTCATCGCCTCGCTTGATGCAAGCTGGCCTGGTGCCGATTGGGGTGCCCGCTTCGACTATAATCTTGACCGAATGATCCTCCACGGAACGCGCCGTGCTGCTGAAATGGACGAGGTGGTAGCGTCGCTCGAAGCGCTTGGCGTGGCTGGCAAAATGAGCCGCGCCACAGCCGCCTGCCAGCGCGCCGCCGGCGCGGCTGGCGGGGACGCGCCCGCAGGGCTGCCGGCGAAACTTTCTCTTTTATCGGCCCATCTTCGACAATGACTGGAGGCGTACCTGCCATGTCCCTCGTGATCGATTGCCACGGGCACTATACAACCGCCCCTGGACCGCATGCTCTTTGGCGGGAGGCGCAAGTTTCGGCCTGGCGGGCGGGGAAGGCGCCCCCCGCCTATCCGCAGATCTCGGACGACGAAATCCGCGAAACGCTCGAAGCCAATCAGCTGCGTCTCTTGCACGAACGCGGCGCCGACATGACGCTTTTTTCTCCGCGCGCATCGGCGATGGCGCCCCACGTTGGGGACGAGGCGGTATCGACCGCCTGGGCACGCGCGAACAATGATCTTATTGCGCGCTGTGCTGCGCTCTATCCCGACATTTTCGTCGGGGTATGCATGCTGCCGCAGAATCCCGCCGCCGACATGACGGGATCCATCGCCGAGCTCCGCCGCTGCGTCGAGGAGCTCGGCTTCGTCGGCTGCAATCTCAACCCCGATCCAGGCGGCGGGCATTTCAGTCACCCGCCGCTGACCGATCGCTTCTGGTATCCCTTCTATGAAGCGATGGTCGAGCTTGATGTTCCGGCAATGATCCATGTGTCGGGGAGCTGCAATCCGGGCCTTCATGCAACGGGCGGCTATTATCTCGCCGCCGATACGATCGCCTTCATGCAGCTCTTGGAGGGCGATCTGTTCGCTGACTTCCCAACCCTGCGCTTCATCATCCCGCACGGCGGCGGCGCGGTTCCTTATCATTGGGGGCGCTATCGCGGGCTTGCCGACATGTTGAAGAAACCGGCGCTCGAAGGCCATTTGATGAACAATATCTATTTCGACACCTGCGTCTATCATCAGGCCGGCATCAATCTTCTGGCGGACGTGATCGACAAGAAGAACATCCTCTTCGGGAGCGAGATGGTCGGCGCTGTCCGGGGCATGGATCCGGCGACGGGCCAGTATTTTGATGATACCAAACGCTATGTCGACGCGCTCCCCATCTCGGATAACGAGCGCCATGCCATTTATGAAGGCAATGCGCGCCGCGTCTTTCCGCGGCTCGATGCGATGTTGAGGGGGCGGGGGCTTTGAGCGGCTTCGTAATGGATGCGGACTGGCTTCCCTTTCATCCTGAACCTGGAATCCCCGCCTATGTTCCGCCGCCGGGGGCGGTCGATGCGCATTGCCACGTCTTTGGCCCGGGCGCGCTTTTTCCTTACGCGTCCACGCGCAAATACACGCCTTGTGACGCAGGGCGCGATGAGCTTTTCGCACTTCGCGACCGCATGGGGTTTACGCGCAGCGTCCTTGTGCAGGCGACGTGCCATGGCGAGGATAATCGGGCGATGCTCGATGCGATCGCGCATTCGGGAGGGCGTGCCCGCGGGGTTGCGTCCATCGGGCCGGACGTAAGCGAAGATGAGCTTTCCGCGATGCACGCTGCGGGCGTGCGCGGCGTGCGGTTCAACTATGTAAGGCGTCTCGTCGATCCCAGGCCTGATGCATTTTACCGCCGCCTGATTGACAAGATTGCTCCCTTCGGCTGGCACGTCGTGATTTATTTTGAGGCGGCAGATCTTGCAGAGAAGTGGGATTTTTTTGTGTCGCTCCCAACGATAGTCGTTGTCGACCATATGGGCCGCCCAGATCTTTCAAAGCCGGCAGACGGGCCCGAGTTTGCGCAGTTCCTGCGCTTCATGGAGCGCGGCAATATCTGGTCCAAGGTGAGCTGCCCGGAACGCCTCTCCTTGAACGGACCCCCTGCCTACGATGATTTCGTGCCCTTCGGGCGGGCGGTTGTCGAACGCTTTCCCGACCGCGTTCTTTGGGGCAGCGACTGGCCGCACCCCAATCTCAACCTGGTGGGCCATATGCCCGATGACGCCTGGCTCGTCGACATGATCCCGCGTATCGCACCCACCGCCGCGCTGCAGCACAAGCTGCTCGTCGACAATCCGATGCGACTCTACTGGCCGGACATTTGAAGCGCAGCGGCGCACGGGGCCTTGCTCCATTCGCCCCCGGGCCACGGCCCCGGCGCACGAAGCTGCGCGCGAAAGCAGACCGAGGCGGGCCTATGGTGCGAGCCGCCATGTATCCCGGTGCGGGGACAGACGCGTGATTTTTCCCATGATACCCCTAGGCAAAATAACCGCTCCAGGGAGGGATATGTGAGAAGAATCAATGCGAGCCATTGGCTGTCGTCGGTAGCAATCGTCAGCCTCGCCTCGTTGCCGGCCCCTGCGATCGCGCAGGATGCTGCGGCCCCGGCTGCCGGCGAGACGCAGGATAGCGCCGCTGACGGGGTCCCGGGCGAAGCGATCATCGTAACCGGGTCGCGCGTCGCCCGATCGGGGCTCAATGCCCCCACGCCGATGACTGTCATAGGCTCTGACCTCACCGAAGATCTCGGGCAGAATAACATTGGCGAAATGATCCGCCTTATTCCGCAGAACCTTCCTGCGCAGTCCGACACAAATGTGGGATATCTCAATAGCGCGAACGCAGGCTCGTCCTTCGTCAACCTGCGCGGCCTCAATCCAGCTTCGGGAACCCGCACGCTGACGCTCGTGAACACACGGCGTTTTGTGCCAAGCTCTGATGGCGGCGCTGTCGATCTCAACGTCATACCCTCGGTGCTGATCGAACGGGTCGAGACGGTCACCGGCGGTGCCTCGGCTGCTTACGGCTCGGACGCGGTGGCGGGGGTGGTGAATATTATCCTCGATCAGAAATTCACGGGCTTCAAAAGCGAGGTTAACTATGGCCAGACCTCGCGCGGCGAGGGGAAGAGCTGGTTCGGCTCGGCCGCCTATGGTTCATCCTTTGCCCAGGATCGCGGGCATTTTGCGGTCGCACTCGAATATCAGAAGCAGGGGGGGATCGGCGCCTGTTCCGAGGTGCGCGACTGGTGCGCTGAAAGCTGGGACATCTTCACCAACGAAGAGAATCTTCTGACCGACGGATCGCCATCGGGCTACAATGTGCCGGGTTCACCTGGCTACGGGCTTCCGAACTTTGTCGTCGGGCCCAACTCCAAACTGGCAGCAAATGACAGCCGCGGCGTGACCCGAAATCGTGGCCCGGCGCCCATCGGCGCGCGCAACATGATCTTTTCCGAAGATGGGCTGTCGATCCGCCCGTTCGACCAGGGGCGTTTTGTCGCCGCGAATGGGCTCAATTCGCGCCAGGGCGGCGAAGGCGAATCCATCTATGCAGACTCCGCGCTGCGCGCCGAAGTCAAACGCGTGGTCGGATATGGCTATGGCAGCTTCGAGGTGACGCCCGACTGGACGCTGTCGACCGAGCTCACCTACGCCCACCGGGAGTCCAGTGCGCGTATCGGGACGACCGGCATCCGCTCGACCTATTTTGTGAATGCCGACAACGCGTTCCTGCCCGAGGAACTGCGAACCCTGCTCAACGGCGCTTCGTTTAGCCTGGGCAAGGATTTCGACCAGCAGGTGAAGACGACCAATTCGATCGAAGCGGATATTTTCCGCGGCCTTCTTGCCGTCAAGGGCGATCTCGGCGGCAGCTGGGTTGTGGATGCCTATTACCAATATGGGACCAATACGCGCAAGCAGGTGGCCGACCGGGCGCGCGTCAACACACCCTTCATCTACGCCCTCGATGCAGTTGTTGATCCCAATACCGGGAATATCGTCTGCGCCGAGACGCTCGAAGCCGATCCCGACCCGGTCTCGCAGGGCTGCGTGCCGATGAACCTCTTTGGCACATCCAATCTTTCGCAGGAAGCCATCGATTACGTCTACCGGCCCATCTATGAGGATTTCAAGTTCCGTCAGCACGCCGCCTCGGTGTCGATCCGCGGGGCGCTGTTCGAGGGGCGGGATGCTGGCCCAGTTGGTCTCGCTGCCGGCGTCGATTTTCGCAGCGAGAATGGCGACGTTTATCACCACGACATTCCCAATTATGAAGACTATGGCCTGACGTTCGGCCTTGACTATGCGGGTTCGATCAAGGTCATCGAGACCTTCGGCGAGATCAATGTTCCGGTGTTCCGCGACAGTCCGATCGGACGATCGCTCGAGATCGACCTTGCCGGGCGCTGGACGCGCAACACGAGCCACAATCTTGTCACCGACGAGAAAAAGACGATCAACGCCTTCAGCTGGAAGATCGGAGGTATATACCAGCCCTTTGACATGCTGCGCTTCAGGGCAACGCGATCGCGCGACATTCGTGTAGCGGGCTTTCGCGAACTGTTCGAAATCCAGGCGGTTGCGGAAGCGGGTTCTCCCCAGGGCATCGTAGACAATGGCAATATTCCCGGCTCGCCGGGCCTCGGCGACGACGATACCGAGGTCATCAACGGCGGAAGCTTCGCGCTCGGCGCGGAAAAGGCGGATACGACGACCGTGGGCGCCGTATTCGAACCTTCGTTCATCCCGGGGTTGAGGCTCGGCGTCGATTGGTACCAGATCAAGATCGCCAATGCGGTCACTGCGGTCGCCCGGCAGCAGATCGTCGATTACTGCGAAGACTATAATGTCTTTTGCGACCGCATCACCTACGCGAGCCCGACTGATATCACCTTCATCGATGCGCGCCTTGTCAACCTCGGCCGGTTCACCGCGCGAGGGGTCGATATCGAGATGGAGTACCGGATTCCCCTCGACAAGGTTTTCGCGCGGGCCGCGGGGCAGCTCAACCTGCGCGTACTTGGGACCTATCAATATGATTTCCTGATTCAGCCCTCCACCGACGCGCCCGCGATCGACTTCGCCGGCCAATCCGCGCAGCAGCGCGACAATAACGACTTCAATCCCGCCCCCAAGTGGCGCTGGACCGGATTCCTGTCATACAAGAACGGCCCTTTCACCGCGACGACCGCGGTCCGGCATGTCGGCAGCGGGAAGCTCGACGTAACCAAGACGGGCCCCGAAGATCCTGGCTATGATCCCTCCCTTCCCGACAGCATCTCGACCAATCGGGTCAAGTCTGCGACGTACGTCTCGATTGGCATGAGCTATGCCTTGCCCGCATTCGGGCGCGCAGAGGCGCTCGAACTGTTCGGCGTCGTTGATAATCTTTTCGACAAGGACCCGCCGGTCGCACCCGGCGGGGGGGCGCAGCATTGGGATCGGCTTACCCCACCAACCCCATTCACTTTGACACGCTGGGGATGCGGTGGAAGGTGGGCGCGCGGCTTAAGTTCTGACACCGACCGCTGCCGGCGCCCATCCCTCCTATTGCGGCTTGATAAGGGGGGGAGGGCGTCTTCTGCCTTACATCCCAACGGGAGCCGGCCCATGAAATTGTCCTTTTCGCCCTTTCGCGGGGTCGGCTTGGCAGCGCTGGCGCTCTTCGCGCTGTCGCTTGCGGCCTGCACGTCGACGCGGCCCCTCAGCGAGGGAGCCGTGCCCTTGGCCGTATATGGCGCCGAAGGCGTAATCGAAGTGGCGCCGGTGCGTCTCACCCATGAGAAGCTATATCCGGGGGCCGGCGGCGTGCGCCATGGCGGGGTGCGCAGCCTGGTGACGGAAGAGGATCCCGGGGACCTTGCGACCAACGCGGAAACCCAGCTCCTCATCTATTCGCTGGATCGGCCCGATCTGCGGATCATCGGGCGGATCGCCGAAGGGCTTTACCGGATCGTCGGGCGCAAATCCCACGGCATCTCGGGCGCCGCGAGCCTCAAGGGCAAGCGCATCGCGACGATGACTGACAGCTCGTCGGGCTATTTTCTCCACCGATTGCTGGAGAGCGAGGGCTTGTCTTTCGATGACGTCGAGCTTGTGGACCTGCGCCCTTTCTCGGCAATCACGGACGCTCTCATCGAGGGCAAGGTCGATGCGATCTCGATCTGGGAGCCGCACAGCGAGAACGCCATTCGTGCGCTCAAGGAGGATGCCGTGATCATTGAAAGCGATCTCTATCGCGAGCAGTTCAACCTGAATACGACCGCCGAAGTGCTCGCGAACCCGGACAAGCGAGCCGCCTTAGTGACTTTCGTGCGCAGCCTGATCATCGATACCGAGACCATGAACGGTGCACCGGCGGCCGCGCAGGAGATGGTCGCAAGGGCGGGCGGTTACGCACGCGAAGAGGTCGCTGCCGCGTGGCCGCACCACCGCTTCGACTTCACCTTTCCCGATGCCATGCTCGATATCCTTGAGCGAGAAGAGGTTTGGCTCGCGGGACTTCAGCGGCGCGCGCCGCGCCCGCGGGGGGAGCTTGCCTCGCTGATCGACCGCAGCATTTATGACGAAGCGCGGGACAGCCCCCGCTGAGTTAGCGTCGCCCGCGGCGGTGGCGGCCTCGAAAGAGACGCAGTCCGGTGTGTCGGAACACCATGCGCCGTTCTGCTGGCGTCAGGTGGACGCCGGCGCGCTGAATGGCAGCGATCATTTCGGCATAGGGTCCTGCGGTGTTGCCAAAATCGGATCCCCACATCATCCTGCCGGCCCCTAGAAGATCCACGGCCCGGCGCAGATAGGCCGCGCTGTCTCCTCCTTGCTTTTCGAGCATGTCGATATTGATCGTCGTGAATTTGAAAAAGACATTGCGCCGGCCCGCGAGGACCCGCGCGATAATGTCCAGGCCGTAGTCGGGAGCGGGACCAAGCGCCCAGCCGATATGATCGAGAACGATCGGAACGTCGGGATAGCGGTCCGCAACCGCGGCGACAGCGGATAGCTGTTTAGCCGACATGGCCGCGGGAAGTGCCATGATCACGACGACGAGCCCGAGATCGCGCGCTGCGTCCCAGCACCGGTCGGCTTTGCTGGAATTGATCCAGGGGAAGTCGCCCTCCGCACTGGCAGTGCCAGTCAGGCGAATACCCGCGATCCCGGCGTGCGCGGTCATGCGGGCAAGCGTTGCGGGTGTATCATCGGCCAAGGGATCGAGGATCACCACCGCGGCGATATCGCGCGGATGCTGCGCGTGGACCTCCAGGAGATAGCGATTATCCCTTTTATACGCACTCGCATATTGGACGCCGACGCCGCCCTTGACGTGATGCGCGCGCCATTCGTGCAAGACCCGAGCGGCATCATTGGGGTGCGCGCGCACCCGCTCGATCAACGTCCCTTCGCCCTCGCGCGCGCCCTTGGCGTCGATCGGGTAATGCTGCGTGTCCGCAGTGAAAAAATGCGCATGCGTGTCGTAGAAGGCAGGGTTCGCCGCCCGTCCTGCGCACCCTGCCATCGACAGCGAAGCGGCGGCAAGAATTGCGCGAAGCGCCGTCAGTCCAGGCTGTGATGTCGCGGCGGACACGGGCTGGGTGCTGCGCTTGGCGACTAGAGCTTTGCTTCGCCGGTTTGTTGAACCTTGCGGAAGAGCGCCATGGCGCTCAGCGCGCGGGGAAAGCCCGCATAGGGGATCGTCTGAATGATGATCTCCTCGATCTCCTCGTCGGTAATTCCAAGCGCGTGGGCATTTTTGAAATGCATGGCGACGCCGGGCGCCCCGATCGTGATCAGCGTGGTCATGCAGATGATTTCGCGATCCCGAAGGGATAGTCCCGGGCGCGACCAGATGGTCCCGAAATTGATTTCGGTCGTGATCCTCCAAAGATCCTCGTCGAGCGCGCGAATACCTTCGTTCGTGCCCCATCCCATTTGTTGCATGACCTTGAGGCCGATCTCCATCCGGCCATCGCTGAAATCGACCGCCGCAGGGCCTTCGCCCACCCCCGGAGCGGCCGCCCCCTTGACCGCTGGCTGCGCATTGGCCGCGATCCCCGCTCCGGCGAGAGCTGCTCCCCCTGCCGCCAGGCCGCGCAGTAGGCTGCGGCGATCATTCGCAGTATCGATATCGCGCGCCGCGCTGGGTTTCGGCTTCTCCATCTCGACTTCTCTCCTTGAGGCGAAGGCTATTTGATCGTCTTGAGATAGGCGACGAGGTCCGCGGCCTCGGCTGCCGAAGCCGCGCCCGCATACGCCATCCGGTTGCCCTTCACTTCCGCCTGGGGCCGCAGGAGAAAGGCGGCGAGGCGCTCCTCGCTCCACACTCCCCCATGGCGCCGGAGCGCGGGGGAATAGGCAAAGCCGTTCTCGTCCGCGACCTTGCGCCCGACGATGTTGCGCAGCCCCGGGGCGAGATCGCTTCCTTGCCCCCGTGCGCCATGGCACGCTGCGCAATCTTGATAAGCCAGTTTTCCGCGCGTTGCGCTCCCGCCCGCTGCATGAAGGGCGTCCGAACTCCAGAGAGCCGCAGCCATGATCACTGCGGCCACGACGATTGTCCCGCGCATCATGAGGGATCCTTCAACATCTCGATGGAATCGGGCGTGGGCTGCGGAGGAATTGCCTTGAGAAAGGCATAGATGTCAGCCACGTCCTCGTCGCTCATCGTCTCGGCGCCGTAGCGCGGCATCCGGCCAACGGGTTCGCGCAATTGAGCGGAAAAGGGCTCGAAAGCCATCAGGGGCGGCGTGAGTTTGGGGCCTGCCAGAAAGGCGCCGTGACCAATGGTTCCGTGGCACGCATAACAGCCGGTTTGAAAATAGAGATAGCGCCCCCTCGCGGCGTTCGCCTGCTCCGTGGGGCGTTCAGCCTCGTCTGACGGCTGCGCGATGACGGGGCCTGTTGCAGCGGCGAGTGCGAGGAGTGCGCCTGCGACAAATAACGACCGCATCTTCAGCGACCCTGCGAGACGATGTCGATGAGCGCCGGCTCGCCCGATGCGACCACCTCCAGCGCGCGCGCTATCGCGGCGCGCAGATCGCCCGGCTCGACGACCCGCTGCGAGGCCACCCCCATGCTTGCGCCGAGCTTTGCATAGTCGGCTCCGGGAAGCACATTGCCAACATGCGTCCGCGCTATGCCGCGCGCGCGCGCGTTGGCCTGCTCCTGCACTTTCATGATCTCCTGGTGATAGCCGCCATTGTTATGGACGAGGTAGAGGAGGGGGATGGTGTGATAGGCCGCGGTAAACAGCGCTCCGGGCGCCATCAGCAAATCGCCGTCGCCGCCGAACACGATGGGCAATCGTCCTTCGCTCCGGTGCGCGTAGGCCGCGCCCACAGCGGCGCCCGGCAAATAGCCGAGACCATAGCCCCCTGAATCGCCGATATATTGGTGATGCTGGCGTGCATCCCAGAGCTGCTGCGGCCACTTGCCCTCAAAATGGCATCCCCCCACGATCGCCCAGTCCATGTCTTTTACCTGGTCATGGACTTCCGCCCAGACGCGTCCCGTGGTGATCGGCTTGATGCTCCAGCCGAGCGCGGCTTCGCGGCGCGCCCTTGCAATCTGTCCTTTGCGATCCTCGGCCCACCTTGCCCCCCGATCGGCGATCGCGCTCCGACTGCGCCGCGGAATCGCTGCCCGAAGAGCTGCGAGGAGGGCCGGCAAGGTCGCCTCGGCGTCGCCCGCGATCGCGAGGTCGACTTTGGGCATCGCCTGAAAGCTCTGGTAATTGCTCTTGAGATAATAGTCGTACGAGCTGAGGCTGATCAGCCTCGCGTTCGGCGCCGGCCGCACCGCATTGCTGAGGTCCTGAACCTCCATTGCGAGGATAACGTCAGCCTCGCGAAGGACCGCGCCTCGGTTGAAACTCTGATTGAGCGGATGCAGCCAGGGAAAGTTGAGCCGGCCGCCCATGTCGATAACGGGCGCCTGCAGCGTTTCGGCAAGCTCGATGAGCGCGCCAAATCCCTCGGCTGTCCGCGCGGTACGGTCAGCGATGAGGACGGGATTCTCCGCCTGTGCGAGCATCTTCGCTGCTTCGGCGACGCCCCCGCTATCGCCTTGCGGAGCCGAAATTCTGGGTTTGCGCAAAGAAGGGAGCGCTTCATCCTTTGCGATCCTGCGCTCCTGCAGGTTCAAGTCGATCGCAAGCACCACCGGACCTTGCGGCGGGGTCATTGCCATCTGGTAGCCGCGCACAAGGCTCTCGGTGAAGTGAGGCAGCGATCGGGGTGTTTCATCGAATTTGGTGAAATCGCGCGTCAGGGCCGGACCATCGCTGACCGCGTGCATCCAGTCGACCCAGTTCTTGCGCGACTCGGGATCGGTCAGCGATCCGGTAAGGCAGACCACCGGGGCGCGGTCGCACCACGCATTGTAGAGTGCCATCGACGCGTGCTGGAGCCCGACCGTCGAGTGGACGATCGTGGCGGTCGCGTCGCCTGCGACCTTCGCATAGCCATGGGCAAACGCGACGCCGATTTCCTCGTGCGTGACCGTCAGGAGATCGAGCGGCTTCTCGCGCAGCATGCCGCGGTTGACGATCGACTCATGGAGCCCGGTAAAGGTGCTCCCGGGAACCTGCGGAATCACCGTGAGGCCAAGGTGTTGCAGGCAGTCGGCCATATAGTCGCTGCCGTAAAGCGGTTGGGCCCTCGCGGAGGCGCTGAGGGCGGCATCGGAGGGCGCGGTCTGGACGCTCTCGCTGGGCTCAAGGGGGGCCGTCTCGAGCGCGGCCGCCGGAATGGGCGGCACGCTCGAGGCGACCTTGCTGGTGCCGCCGCGGGACGCTGCAGCCCGTGCCTTGCCCGATGCCGCGACGGCGGCCAGCCCGCCTGCGGACATGGTTTTCAGAAAATTCCGTCTACCGCCCGTCATCGTCCGTCCATTCCTGCCGGCCGCGCGCCGGTTGATGGCCTGCTTCTAGCAGGAGCACGACGCATCGGTCTGTCTCGTGCCCAGGGGACAGGATGGGAGCGAGCGGCTTTCAGCTCGCGTTTGGCGTGCCGCGAACCGGAACGTGACGGCGGATCGTCCACAGCGAAAGCACGACGCAGACCATCCCGAAAGCCATCGCGATGAAGAACAGCCGGTATCCCCCTGCCGCCAGCGCAGAGGTTGCCACAAAGGGGCTGATGACCGAGCCGATACGTCCCATCCCGACGGCCCAGCCGATGCCGGTCGAGCGGAGCGAGGTGGGATAGACGTGTGTCGCGACCGGATAGATCATGATCTGCGTTCCGCCGACCAGAAAGCCGACGAGCGTGAGCAGAATGAGAAGCGGCAAGGGGGAGGAGGCGGGGTTCATCGGAAATTGGGTGAGGCCAAGCGTCAGAATGACTGCGCCGGAGGCCATGCCCATAAGCGCGACGCGCGACCCGAGCCGCGACAGGGCATAGACCCCGAACACGCTCGCGAACATCCCGCCAAAGGCAAGGCACGAGGAGGCGATGCTGGCGATCTCGATGCCATAACCTCGATCGGTGAGGATCGTCGGCATCCACTGGGACTCCATGTAAAGGACCATCAGCGCGAAGAAGAAGGCGCCCCACAAGCCGAGCGTGTCGAGCCTGAAGCGCTGCGCGAACAATTCGCTGAAGGCGGCCGTTCGCGCCGCGGAGACTTCGCTCGCGTCGACGATCCGCCCCGGTCCGGGCTGGAGACCCATCCGGGAGAGAATCAGCCTTAATGCCTGCTGATCCTCATCGCGGCTCGAGCGGGCGAGATAGCGAGGAGATTCAGGAAGGATTAGAAAGAGGATCGTGCCGATCGCGAGCGCGATGAAGCCGCCGATCACGAAGAGCGCGCGCCAGCCCATCGTCGGAAGCACCGCCGCTCCGAGTAGGCCTGAAAGCACCCCGCCCACGGGCACGCAGACCATCCCGATCGTGACCGCCAGGGTTCGCGACCGGCCGGGGCTGAGTTCAGCGAACATCGAGGCGGCCGAAGGCATCAATCCTCCGAGCCCGAGCCCGGCCAGAAAGCGCATCACGGTCAGTGTCGGAACGTCGCTCGCGAGCGCATGGAGGGCCGTGACCGCGCCAAATATGAGCACGCTGCCAACAATCGTCCGGCGCCGGCCCCACCTGTCTCCCATCATCCCGCCGAGGGTCGTACCGAGTACCATTCCCGCAAGACCCACCGAGGTCGTGAGGGCAAATGCCTCGCGGGTGGTTGCCCACTCCTTCAAGAGCGGCGGGATCGCGAGCGGAAGCAGCCGGTTTTCAAGGCCGTCCATTATGATTGCAAGGCCAACCAGAAGAAGGATGAGCAGTTGGTACCGCCCGACCGGCTGGCCGTCGATCAATCGGGAGACGTCGATCGTTTCGCCGCCGGTCGGTTCTGATTCTGCTGTCATCGCCTGAAGATGCCTGCCGCGATCATGCGGAGCCAGCGTCTTCACCGCCCAGTCCGAAGATTCGCCGTGCTTCTGCAACGCTTGCCGGCTCGCGGCCCCAGATCTTCGCAATCTCGACAATCGCATCGACCTGGTCGGCGTTGGTTCGGGCAGGGGTGCCGTCGGGCATATAAATATTGTCCTCGAAACCGACGCGGACCGAATCGCTGCCCATCGAAATGCCGAGCGTGCACATGCGGAACATGTCCTTGCCCGTCGCGGTCGCTCCCCACAAGGAATTGGGGTAGAGGCGCCGGCTTTCCTGGACGGCGAAGGTGAAATGCGAGGCGAGCGGCGGGCTGTTGCCGAACCCTGAACCGTGCAGGATCCAGAGATTGGATTGCTCGGGATCAAAGGCCCCAGTCGCGGCTACCCTCAGCATCCGGTGGAGGACCGCGGCGTGCGGCACCTCGAACTCGACGACGGAACCCATTTCATGAACCCGGCGGACGGTTTCGCTCACCAGCTCGAGCGAGTTCACAAATGGCGTTTCGGTCGTATAGCCGCCTTCGGGATTGTAGAAATCGCCTGATCCGCACGCAATCCCAAACAGGTCCTGCCGCGGCTCGAGATCGAGAAGGCCGAGCCGTTCCTCGTCGCGCGGCCAGATCAACTGACCGGTTGCCTTGTCATAGCGCACGCCGATCCCATTGGTGGTCTGGACCAGGATGTCGCATTTGTCGCGGATCCGCGCGATGATCTCGGCGAAAATCTTCTTGTCGCTCGAATTGCGCCCCTCTTCATCGCGCGCGTGAATGTGCACGACTGATGCACCGGCCTGCCAGACGCGATAGCTTTCCTCCGCGATCTCGGCGGGTGTGATGGGAACCTTGGCGCCCTCGCGATCGCGCTGCATGCCACCGTTGAGAGCCGCGACGACGATCAGCTTGTCTTTGTTCTGCATTGAATTTTAGTCCTTCGTTCAACTCGCTCCTGCGGTACCCCCAACGGCTGATCCCCGTCTGTCTACTAAACAGGGGACGCCTATTGATTCTGGCGGCAAACTGGGCGACGATGCCTCGCAAAACGGTTATCGGAGAGGATTGCCGATGGAGATGATCAGCCTGTCGCAGGCCCAGCTGACGAGCCCTGTGATGAATGCCTATCGGCATGTCGTCGACGGGATGGATGGCCGCGACCGCAAATCAGGGATGGACGACGCGCTGAGCTCGCTTGCCCCTATCGACCGCTTCTACGTCTCGGAGCGCGCGGCGGCGCTTGCGCGCCCCACGCTGCTCGCGCACCGCACCGAAGCGCAGATCGCCAATCGAATGGGCGATTATTTCGATCAGTTTTTTGCCAGGGACCCCGTCGTTCGCGCGCTCGAGAACGCAACCGAAGGGGGCACGACGGTCGTCTTGCGCATCGCCCCCGAGGACATCGAGCAACCCGAATACCGCAAGGACTTCTTCGAGAGATCCGCGATCATCGAACGGATATCCTTTGTTGAGCGTCTCAAGGACAAATGGTTCATCCTCAACGTGGCCCGGCGCGCGCCCTCGCCGCGCTTTACCGAGGAGGAAATCCAGTCACTGGCGACCTTCAGCCGTCTTCTGTTCCCGCTCGCAGCGCAGAAAAATGCGTCGGAGCAGCTGAACTATCGCAAGGGGCATCTGACGGTCCAGCAGCTGGAAGAGAGGTTCGCGCACGAGTTTCCGGCGCTCAGTCCGCGAGAACGCCAGGTGTGCGCGCGCACCGTCGTTGGCATGACGTCCGAAGCAACGGCGCTTGATCTTGGCGTCGGGATCGGTTCGGTCCAGACTTACCGCAAGCGAGCATTCCATAGGCTCGAGATCTGCAGCGCCTTTCAGCTTGCCCACCTGATCCTTCATTGATCGGCGGCAATTGGCTGCGAGAGCGAGACGGCTTATGCGGAGATGATTCCCCGGGCTTCGCCGAGGCCGATCCGCGCAAACCCGTCGCGTTCGCACCAGCCGCGCAAGATCACCTCGTCCCCATCTTCGAGGAAAAGGCGGCTTTCGCCGTTGGGAAGCTCAATCGGGCTGCGACCCCCACCCGTATGTTCAAGGAGGCTGCCGTGGCCATCGGGGGCCGCGCCTGAAACTGTGCCCGATCCGAAAAGGTCCCCCGCGCGCAGGTTGCACCCGTTGGAGCTGTGGTGTGCGATCATCTGGGCAACCGTCCAATAAAGGTCGAGGCCCGAGGATCGCGTGAGGACCGCGGGCTCCTCGCCCCGCTCGCGCATCGCCTCCGTTGCAAGGGCAACCTCGAGCTGGATGTCAAAGGCCCCAGCGTCCTGGTCAGCGGGATCGAAAAGATAGGGCAGGGGCGCAGGGTCGCCCGCATCGCGGGCGGGCTGCGGCGCGCGGAAAGGAGCCAGGGCCTCCGCGGTGACGATTGCAGGGGAAACGGTGGTGAGGAAGCTCTTGCCGAGAAAGGGGCCAAGCGGCTTGGTTTCCCAGCTCTGGATATCGCGGGCCGACCAGTCGTTGAGCAGGCCGACCCCGACCAGCTTGTCGCCTGCTTCGGCAATAGGGATGGGCTCGCCCAGGGGATTCCCCCCGCTGATCCAGAATGCGAGCTCGAGTTCGAAATCGAGCCTGCGGGACGCGCGCCACTCGGGAGCGGTCGCCCCATGGGCTGCAACCTGGCCGCTCGGACGGCGAACGGGATGGCCCGATGCGACGACCGATGAGCTGCGCCCATGATAGGCAATCGGCACATGTTTGTAATTGGGAAGCAGCGGTTCCTCGGGCCGGAAAAACCGTCCCGCGGTCAGCGCATGATGAATGCCGGCAAAAAAATCGGAGAAATCCGTAACCGTCGCGGGGACAGTGAACTTGACCTCGTCCGAGGCAAACAGCGCCTGTTTCGCGGTCGGGCCGGGATCGCTGGTGAGATAGTCTGAAATCAGCGCGCGCACGCGTGCGCGCCGATGTGAAGGGAGCGCCACGAAGCGATCAAGGTTGCGCGCAGCGAAAACCGGCCGAAGATCCGCGTCGTCATCGCCGAGCGTCGCGCCGAGGCATTCAAGGCCTAGCACAAAATCGCCGATCAGCACCCCGGCGCGAGATCTTCCGGCCGCAATGAAGCTGCACATCGGCAAATTCTGCACGGGAAAATCCTGGTGGCCCATGGCACCTGGAACCCAGCAGCGCAGGCGCTGGTCATGGGTGCGATCGATACGCGGGCCGGGCATTATCTATCCTCTTTCGCTTGGGGGACGCTGGTCTCGCGCGGGTGCCGGTCGAGCCCATGGAGGGCCAGGAATTGCGAGAGGAGATCGGCGACGGCGCCATTGTTGAGATCGGCAAAGGGCAGATGCGTGTTTCCATGAAGGCCGGCGTCGGGCAGGTGCAGCACTTCAGCGGAGCCGCCGCGCGCGTTGATGAGCTCGGCGAGCCGCTCGGTCTCTCTCGCAAGTGGCCCCCAGGTCGCCGATGCGCGAACATTGTCACCCCATACGAACTGGATCGGGATCCGGGTGAGCTTTGCGAACTCGGCAGAAGAGACAAAGGCTGGCCCATATTTTCCGGCACGGCGGTTCTCGCCGACATCGTCCGGCCAGACGAGGCCGGGCGTTTCATACGCGACGATGCCGACGACCTTGTCGCTTTCGAGCGCGGCGAGCATGGCCCGCAGGCCCCCGGCCGAATTGGTGACCAGCACCGAGGGACCGATCCTGTCGATCGCGGCAGCGGCTGCCTTCGCTTCAAGCCGGGCATTTTCCACCGTGTCGAATTCGTCATAGCGCGCGCGCATGGCCTGATCCCAGGCGTCCGCATCGCGGGTGGGAAACTGGACGCCGTCGAACCAGACCCCGGGGCTCGGCCCGAAGCGCCAAGCCCTGAAGCTGCTTTCGTCCGCGCCTTGCGGCGGCGTATAGCTATAGGCCACGCAGCCGAAATTGGCTCGCCCGACGCGTGGTCCATCCCAGATGTACACCGGAAACTTGCGGCGAAGGAAGATCGATTCAAAGCCTGGTCCCCCGTCCCACCGGCGCTGCCAGGCGGCCGCGCTGGAGCTATGCCATAGGAAGAGCGACGTCTCGCGGCGGCCGAGCGGAATTTGATATTCGACATGGCCATGATCACAGTGCGTGGTCGCGCCCGCAGTCCCGATAACGCTGCCGCCGGCTTCGAAGGAACCCTGCCTGACAAGCGTGATGACATCGTCCGATGGCGGATTGCCTGCCGCTGGCGGCTCCGGCGCCACCGAGCACCCCTGAAGGCATGTCGCAGCGATCAATGCAGCCCAGCCTCTCAAGAACCTCAACTCCTTCCCGTCCGCATGTGCTCGCAAGGTCGTATCATCATTTGCCTAGAAATTGGCGTTGAGCCTTATGCCATAGGTTCGCGGCGCCTGGAGAACGGCGATGACCGCGCCGTTGGCGTTGAATGTCGAGGAAGGCCGC
>Ga0182748_1000947_pt1 | contig 29349 bp, 32 predicted proteins | sample eDN3rd37CKraftOP_FD_128877 | JGI IMG/M metagenome (GOLD analysis project Ga0182748, IMG submission 128877) | Enriched Organic Plus compost microbial communities from Emeryville, California, USA - eDNA 3rd pass 37_C Kraft OP (version 2) (version 2) ...
ATGGCCGAACTCAACCAACCCATGATCGAGGAGGAAAATCAGCCCCTACACATCACCGCCAAAGCCGCCTGACGATGGCCCACGGCCACAGCCGAAATTACACCACCTTGACGGACGCGACCCACGCCAAAACTAACCGCGCGCGCCTCGATTCAATGGTCGCAGGATCTCGCCGGGGATGTGCGTGCATCATTGGGAGGCAGCTATACCTATCGAAGCAAGACTTATCTCGACGTGCCGAATACCGAAGCAATTGCCCAGGACGGCTATGGCCTGATTGACCTGCGCGCATCACTGGGTTTCGCGAACGGAATCGAATTCGCCGTTTATGGGAAGAATCTCGCAAATAAAATTTATCGAATGAACGGTGCGGACTTCTTCTCGAGCCTGGGAGCCTCGGTGGCATGGTACGGCGCGCCGCGTACTTATGGCGCCGAACTGAGCTGGAGATTCTAGTTCCGGATCTGATGACGGCATTCGTACTGGCGTCAAATGGGGCTGGCCTCTGAAAGCATACGACCCGCCATCCGTTTCCGGATGGCGGGTCGTTGCTCTTCGCGGTGCGACCTCTACCTAGCGCAGAAAGGCTCCGGCTTCGCTGCTACGCGGAAATGCTCTCATATAATCGAGGAAGCGCGCGAGCGTCGCGTCCTGCCGCGTTAGCGAGCCAACCTTGAAATGGATCGTCGCGGCAATATCGGAATCCTCCATCGCAATCGAAATCTCGTGGTTCCGCGCGGTTTCGATAAATTGCCGAACCTCTGTTTCATCATCGCTTCGTTCGGCTGCGAACACGGAGAATAGGCGTGTCGTTCCGGGTTCGGGCAGGCCCATCGCCGTTATGAATCCAAACCAGCGACCATCGAGTGTGCCGGTCTGATAGAATATCGACGTTCCGATGATGCCGGCACGAATGTTCATGTCCGAGCCCTTCACGCGAGCGTGGACCGAATAGAACATCGAGGTGTCTGTCCACTCGACCGCTTTTGCCGGATCAGGGCCCAGAAGCTCGAATTTGTGCAGCAGCTTGACGTGCTGAATGTCAGGCGTCTGCGCACAGATGATCCAGGGATCGACGGGCATGTCGACCGGGAAAGGCTGAGTATCACAAATCAGCGGACCGATGTCCGACGGCCAGTCGGGAATGTCATAATGCGGCTGCTGCCCATTATATGCCCAGATCAGGCCGTGCTTCTCGCAGGTCGGGAAAGCATAAAGCGACGCGCGGCGCGGAGCCGGATCGCCGCAACCCGTCTTCTGGCAAGCCCCGCTCCTGTCGAACTCCCACATGTGATAGGCGCATTGCAGGCGACCATCGACAACGCGGCCGAGCGAAAGATCTGCGCCGAGATGAGTACAAAACGCACTGGTCACTTGCGGAAGGCCCGCCTCGTCGCGGAACACGACGACACGGCCACCAAGGAAGGGGAAGCCCTTCACGCTGGCGGCCAGGACGTCACTCGACTGGCAGATTGGGAACCAGCTTTGCGTGTAAAGTCCATCGTCTCCTTCGAATGGGACTTGCGGACCGAATGTTCGTTGCCGCTGCGCCGATGTGTCGATTACGGGGGCGTTCATGCGATCTCTCCCGGCGTCGTGAACTTCGCGAGCAGTTCGACTTCGATCTTCATGTCGGGGTGCAGCAGACGCCGGACTTCGACGGCGGTCGAAGCCGGGTAGGGACCGTCGCCATAAAAGGTCTTGCGGCCGGAGATCGCTGCAACAAGTGCGTCCATGTCGGTCACGAACATGCGTTCCCGCACGACATCCGCGAAGCCCAGGCCGTGAGCAGCAAGTGTCCGGCCGAGAATTTCGAATATGTTGCGCAACTGGTCGTCGAAGCTGTCGGGATAGGCGACCACGAAGTCTGCATCGACGCTGACGGTGCCCGAGATATGCAACTCATCTCCGCTGCGGACCGCCTGTGCAAATCCCATTGATTGCTGGACGCCTTGCCATTCGTCGAGAAAGTACCGGCCATATTCCATTTGCCATCTCCTTGCTGTCTGGCTGTCTGACAAGTGTATTTGCAGATGTCAATGTTGCCCTGTGGGCATTAAGCCTGTGCGGCTCTCTTCAAGAGCCGCAGTCGCGTCGTGAGGTCGCGTTCGTCACGGCGAACTTCGGTTTCGGCGGCCTTGGCGTTCCCCGCTTCGATTGCCGCAAACAGCCCATCATGCAGGGGCACGAGATCCGTTCGCCCCGTTTCGAGTGGGCGTCCGAGTTGAATGATCGTCGCGGCGGCACGCTCAATCAGATCGCGGTTCTGCACATAAGCCATATATCCAAGCTGGAATCCCCCGACACGCATGATCCCACAGTGGAAATCCGTATCTGACGAAACGAGGCGCGCAATGTCACCTTCAATCAGAGCTTCTTTCGCCTTTGTGAGGGCGGCGCCGAGGAAATCGATATCGGCACTTGTCCGCAGCTTGGCTGCAGAAGCCGCTGCATCGGGCTCCAGCGCAAAACGAAAGCGGTATACATCTTCGATCTCCGCAATCGATAAAGGAGACGTGGAGGGGGCGACTTCTCCTCCAACCACGAACGAGCCCCGACCCGTATATGTTTCGATCAGGCCCAGGTGAGCGAGAACGCGAAGCGCCTCGCGAATCGTCGATCGACCCACGCCAAATTCAACGGCAAGATTGGTTTCGCCAGGAAGCCTTGCGCCAGCTGCATATTTTCCTGACGTGATGGCCTCACGCATGGAGTCAATAATCTGGTCGACGAGATAGTTCCGGCTGACAGCGCGGGGTGATTCGATCAAAACTGGCCTCCGTCCCGTCCGCCCGACGGGGATTTCCATATATGGCAGCATCCCCGAGTCTGACGCAAGCTCCCTAAAAAGCTGGACAACATAGTGCGGATCAATGTCATTTTTGTGGACCTTGGGACAACCTGTTGCCTTTTCCGTCATTATGTGGGAGCGTGCGTAGCTGTCTGACAGCCATACAGATATAAGGGGAAACTGACATGAGAAAAATCAGGGATGGAGCAGCGCGCCGAAAATCAAAAATGCTGACGGCATCCGCGTTGCTGGCACTTGGTGCAACCCTCGCCGCGCCGGGCCAGGCAGCGGCACTGGAAGCGGATGGTGCGCCAGCTGCCGAAGAGACCGATGATGGAGCGATTGTTGTGACCGCACGGCGACGTGACGAGCGACTGTCGGATGTTCCGATCGCGATTTCGGTTCTCACCGACAAAGAAATTGCGCAGGCCGGCATTGAAAGTGTCGATGATTTTGCCAAATTGGTCGCTAACGTCAGTTTCGATAATGCTCTGAACCTGGGTGGTAATTACCTCACGATCCGCGGTCAGACCCAGTCGCAATATGCACCACCTCCGGCTGCCATCGTGATCGACGGCGTGCTCACCATTTCCCCTCTGCAGTTCAATGTGGATGCACTGGGTCTTGAGCAGATCGAAGTTCTGAAAGGCCCACAAGGGGCGATTTACGGTCGCAACGCGATCGCTGGCGCGATCAACATTACCACGGTCAAGCCTGGCGATGAGTTCGAAGTTCGCGGAACCATTGGGTACGGCCGCGGCGACGACTGGAAGCTGAAGGGGCTGGTTAGCGGCCCGATCGTGGAGGGCGTTCTCGCCGGTAGCGCGGGGGTCTCCTACTCCGACCGTCGAGGACAACTCCGCAATATCACGACCGGCAAATTCGTGGACGGCGGCGATGATTTCGTAGGCCGGCTGCGCTTTGTGTTGACGCCGGCCGATGACATCGAGCTCGACGTAAAATACACCTATTCGGACGGCAACGGTCGCGATCCCACCTATGTCACATCGCGTTCGGGAAATCCTGCGATCGACAATGATCCGGTCGATTCGGACCAGCCGGGCAGAAACCCGCGTCGAATTCACGATCTTTCGGGCAAGTTTGAGGCCGGAACCGGCTTTGGGACTGCGACCGTCACCTTGGCCTATGTCGACGTCAAGGAGAGCATCGTTTCCGACTTCGATTTTTCCCCACTCGACATCATTCGCGTTACGCAGGGACAGGCCGAGAAGGGGTTTTCACAGGAAATCCGCTTCGCATCGGACCAGACGCAACGCCTGCGCTGGCTTGTCGGCGGCTATCATGTCAAAGGCCATCGCGAACTGGGCGCGGAGATTTTCGTCGATCCGTTCTACTTTGGCCTGACGCCGGCTCCGATCGGCGCGGTGTTCCCATTGCAGGATAGCTCTGACACCAACTATTATGAGACATGGTCGGCATTCGGTCAGCTCGACTATCGCATCAGCGACCAGCTCGAACTGGCACTTGCGCTTCGTTACGATGACGATTCACTGCGCCAGGTCCAGAGCAGCGGCGGGGAGCGGCGCGCCAGCTTCTCGAAATGGCAGCCCAAGGCGACCTTGACCTACAAGCCGGTGAATGGCCTCATGGTCTACGGTTCGGTGGGGCAGGGGTTTCGTAGCGGCGACTTCAATGCCAGCGGCTCGAGCTTCGGCGATGCCGTGATCCGCGCCGAAAGCGCAACGACCTATGAGGTTGGCGTCAAATCGACCCCCGTCAGCGGCTTCGTCCTGAATGCCGCTCTATTCAGCACCGACCTGAAGAATGGCCAATTCAAACTGTTCGATGCCGTCGGCGCCACCAATGTTGGTATCAATATCGACAAGACGCGACTGCGCGGTTTCGAGCTGGAAGCTTCGGCCCGCCTGTTCGATGGTTTCACCGCCAATCTTGGCTTTGGTTATACCGATTCCAAGGTTCAAGCCTTCACACCGCCGCCCAACTATGGCGGCGGAACCGCGATCTATATCGGCAATCGCCCGCCGCGGGCACCGAAATACTCGTTTAATGCGGGCTTCAGCTATGAGGCGGACATTTCCGACGATATCTCCCTTTTCCTTCGCCCGGACTATCGCCGCACGGCGCCCTATTTCTGGGATCTGGAGAATGATTATCGTCGACCCGGAGCGGACTATCTCGATATCCGGCTCGGTGTTCAGCAGGCCGACGGACGTTGGTCCGTGACGGGCTGGGCCAGCAACATTCTGGGCGAACGGGTGACCGGCGATTATCAGCCCTTCGCCATCTCGGGGCACCCGCTCGGCATTGATGCCTATTATCCGGCGATCGGCGCCACTTATGGCATCGAGTTCGGATTCCGCTTCTAGATTGCCCCGGCCAGCCTCCCGTCGATCCATATCGACGGGAGGCTGCACCGTCCGTCATGAGGTGGTCGGCGCTTCGCGCGGCGTTCCGGTCACTTCTACGATAAGGTCGTGAGCCTTGTCGAATAGCTCCGAGACGGGACTGAGATCGCCCTTGACCACCAGATGGCCCATCGCAATGCGATGCGCCTGAAACCGTTGACGTTCGGGCCCCTTCGGCTGCCGCGCTGAAACGGCGGCATCTGCCCAGCGCGACAATATTTCAACATCTGCCGTGAGGGCGGCATCCACGCCGCGGGTGAGGGTGACGGCGCCATCGCGTAGTTCAAACCGGATGCCCGGCAAAAGCCCTGTGGCATCGACTGGACCATCTGACATGATTTCGACGAGCGAGAATGCGGTTATGGGAAATTGGCATTCCCGGGCAACGCTGTTGAATATTTCGCCGATGCGCAGAAACCAGGCATCGGAGTAGAATGGTTGCATCAGGATTTCCTAGCTCTCAGATTATCTTATGCTGCATGATGCCAATTGGGCATCAATATGCCCAGATAGCAATTTTGGTGTTGTCGGCAAGGCATGCCGATACAAGATGTTTTCCCATAACGGGCAAGTTGCAAGTTGATCGGGAAGCGATGTGATGCTTCAAGGGCAACATTAACGAGCGCCGCAGCACAATCATCGCCGCGGCATAGCTATGGGGAACTCAGCATGGCCGTCGCCGCGGAACCGCAATTCGAAGCAGAACAGTCGGGTGCCGGCGCGCGCGTCGTCGCCAGCAGCATCAGGTCGCTCCGTCAACGCAAGGGCTGGACCGTCGCCGCGCTGGCGGACAAGGTTGGCCTCGACAAGGGATATCTGTCGCGTCTCGAGCGAGGCGAAAAGTCGCCGTCGGTCGGCACTTTGCTCAAGATCGCGGAGGCGCTGGGCGTCCAGATCGGACATCTGTTCGGCGAGACGACGGTGGACGAGGCGATCACGGTCGTACGAAGTAGCGAATTGCTCTCCTTTTCCAAGGGCAAGTCGCCCAAGTCGCAGATCATCCTTCCCGCCGGTGGCCACCGCAGGCTCAGCGCATTCATGATCGAACCAGGGCTCGAACGAGAATCGAGCAAGACCGAACACCCCGGTGATGAGTTTCTTTATGTGCTTGAAGGCGTGGTCGAAGTCGCGTTTCCCGATCGCACGATCACACTCGATGCGGGCGACTGCCTCCATTTTGACGGGCACCTCCGGCACCAGCTTCGCCGTGTCGGCAGCGAGTCGCCCAAGGTGCTTCTGGTTGTGGCTCAGGATCTTCCGCGGGCAAGCGCCGAAGCTTGATACGGACTTAGGCGATGGGGCCGGTCAAAGACCGTTGGCGGTGGAGACCGGCTCGATGATCAGGACGCGGCTTCGTTCCGGATGCGAAGAAGATATTGCGTCACCTCCTCGGGATGCGTGAAGGTTGCCATGTGGGGCAGGTCCATCTCCTCGACAATCCAACCTTCGCTGCGCGCCCTTTCAAAGGTCGCCTCGAACAAGGGGAATCTGCTGAACCGAAGATAATAGCTCGGACAGCGGATTTCGCTCGCTGTAAATCGTGCCGGCTGGTCGTTGCAGCCGACGGGCGTCGGCGTCATCTCGGCGCAGAGCTCATCTCCCCCGGCTACACCCCCGAGACCGAGCATGGATGCTGGAGCGGGATTTATCATGGACGGACGTTCCGGGTCGATCAGGCCGCTCATGATCGTCGGCAGTTCGGGATAGGTTTCGTTGAGCGATTCGCCTGACTTGGCGAGAAATCCGTCCAATATGACGAGCGCGAGCGTCTTGTCCGGGCGAAGGCCTGCGAGCTCCGATGCAATCACCCCGCCATAGCTATGTCCCACCAATATGACTGGCGTCGGCTGGGCATCGATCGCGCTCAAGAGATCATCGACCTGCGCGGTGAGTCCGACTTCTGCAGATTGTTCGGCTTGTCTTTCCCCAAGGCCCAGAAGCGTCGGATTTCGGGTCTCGACACCGGCCTGTTCCAGATAGCGCAGCATCGGGTTCCAGCTCGTCGAAGACAGCCAGGATCCGTGGATGAGAAAGAGGGGTGGGTATCGCATGGACTTTAGAATCTTCCGTGATGCCTTTTGGGCAACAAATTGTTATATCTGCGAAACGAAGATATCAACGATCTTCGCGGTCAGACGACTTACCGCTCGGTCGGCGCCGCTGCTGATCGCGTCCATCAGGACGAAGCCGTGGACGAGCTCCTCTTCCCGCAATTCGTGGACAATGGTTCCGGCCGTCCGCAGGGCGTCGGCATAAGCTCTGCCCTCGTCGCGTAGCGGATCGAAGCCGGCAGTCACGACGAGCGTCGGCGGTATTCCCGGCCATTCGGCGGCGCGGAGAGGCGACGCTAGGGGGTCGAGACGCGAACGGGCATCAGGAGTATATTGATCATAGTACCAACGAACCTCGTCCATCGAAAGGAAGTAGCCCGTCGCAAAACTCTCACGCGACGGGAAGTCTCCGTCGAGATCGGTAGCGGGATAGATCAGCAGTTGTCCGGCAAGCGAATGGACGGCTTCGCGGCCGAATTTATTGCACACAGCTGCCGCCAGGGTCGCGCCGGCCGAGTCTCCGGCGACAATGAGCCTGTCAGTTTGGAGACCGAAACTCTCTGGCGTCCGGATCAAGGCCTCGGCGATTGCGATCGCGTCTAGAGCGGCGGCCGGAAAAGGGTGCTCGGGAGCGAGCCGGTAGTCAGCAGAGATGATGGTCAGCCCGGTCTCCGAGCAAAGGCGACGGCAAAAAGCATCATGGGTTTGGATATCGCCGACCACCCAGCCGCCGCCGTGAAAGAATAGCAGGGCAGGGCCAGCGGTCGGGGGAGTGCGGTCATAGCGTCGGAGACGACAACCGGGAATGAGTGGAACAGGGATGTCGGTTGTACTGACTTCGCTGGAGCTTGGCTTTCTGTTCTGGCCGAGGAAAGTGACGATTTCCCCGATTTCGATACGTAACGCCTTTGGATCACTGGGTGGGGACGGCGGCGGAAGGCTTGACAGAAGTGCTGCGATATCCGGGTCGAGCGATGGCATTTTCCGGCCTCCTGAACGGGGTGGATAATTGTTCGGTCTCTTCCCGCAGTTCACAGGTCGAGGACAAGTTTGTCGCCTGCGCAGCGGGAAACGCAGGGTATGAGAAACTCCTTCTGGTCGTCTCCCTTCAGCAGCAGGTCACGATGGATGACGGTGCCAGACAGATAGCGTGTCTTGCAGGCCGCACAGACCCCGGCCTCGCAGCTCGCATCGACTTCCACATTCTCTCGGCGAAGGGCTTCAAGAATGGTTTCATGTGTCCCGACGTCGATCGTGCGACCGCTGCTGGCCAGCTCGACGCTGAATGCGATGTCGCCTTCGCCTGATGCAGCCGCGCCGCCAAATTTCTCGTAATGGACGGTGTCCGGAGGAAGAGCGCAGGTTGCCGAGAGAAAGGCGTCGATCAATGCTCCCGGGCCGCAGCAATATAGATGATCGCCCGATTGAGCCGAAGCGGCCAACTGCGAAAGGTCGAGGAGGTTAGGCTGGTCCGTCTCGCTGTAATGGAAATACACCTTGCCCCGGCGATGCGGCTGCAGCAGCAGATCATGAAATGCCATGCTAGCAGGGTCGCGGCCGCAATAATGAAGGATATATTCGGTGTTCTGCTGATCCAGCTGCTCCATCATCGATATGAACGGCGTGATGCCGATCCCCCCTGCCACCAGAATATGTCGTGCAGCCTCGACATGGAGCGGGAAATGGTTTCGCGGCAGTGACAACGCCACCTTGGCGCCAGGACGCAGTTGGTCCTGGACGGCCAACGATCCCCCCCGGCCTTCGGCTTCGGCTTGGACGGCAATTCGGTAGAAATTTCGATCGCCGGGGTCGCTGCACAAGGAATATTGGCGAATGATCCCGTTTTCGAGACGGATATCGACATGCGCACCTGCGCCGAAGGGCGGCAACTCCCAATTGTCGGGATCGCGAAGCTCGTACGATCTCACACGGGCCGTTTCCTGCCGCATGTCCGTCACAACAGCGGTTACATGATGGTGGTATTTGAGCACGGCCTAAATCCTCTCGACCATGTCTCCGACCCGTATCGTGCCGCCCTGCACGATACGGGCATGGAGGCCACAGCGGTGCATGAGGACGGTAAATATCTCCTGGCCGGTGATCTGCTCGATATGGCGACAGGGTGTCGCAAGGCGGGTTCCCTCGAGAAGGACGTCGCCGACGCGGAAGGCAACGCCGACGAGATGGTTCAGCGCGATGTCACGTGTGGTGATGTTCCGTCGGTGCTCGGATGCATCAAGTGCAATGTTGTGGTCGCGGCTCAGCGCTTCGAGAGTCTCCACCTCGAACAAGGTTACCTGTCGGCCCGGTTCGGGGCGATCCGAATAGAAACCTGATTGTGTCGCGTATCGGTCGCCTTCGATGCCGACATCAGGAATAAGCCGCAGTTCGGGGAATGCCCGCATCGGAAGAAATGAGCGGGGCGTGCTGTGAAGATATTCGACTTTGCCTTGCATATCTTGCCGCTCTCCGAGCCTCTTGGAAATGGGCGCCGGTTGAACCGACGCCCGTCCGTATGAGCGGGCGTCGGTGGTTCAGATCAACCGGCGATAGCGGAGGCCACATGGCCATCGGGACGGATGACGATTGCGGCGATGCCTGCGAGTGCGGTGGAATCCTTGTCGCCCTGCGTCGCTTTTGCGAAGGTTACGGATTCCCTGGGGAGCCAGTCAGGCAGAGGAGCAGTGGCGTCACCGGACAGCTGCAGGTGCAACCAGCGCCCATTTCCAAGAAGCGCATAGAGCGTCGTCTCGCTGCCATCCTCGTTGCGCAGTGCGCAGTCGCCAATCCGTCCGCCGACGATGGGCTCGTCGGAATCTCCCGCTTCGCCGCCGAGAAGCGGAGTGGGGTAGCGGACACCGAAAGCCGAGAGTTCGAGCGCAAGTTGCTGATTGACCTCGGGCATCGCGACGATGCGGTTCATCGTCTTGCGAAGAGCCTGCCCGGCCGGATCGAAGGCCGTCATCAGCGAGGTCTGGGCAAGCGTGTTGTCATGAAGCTGTTGGCCGACAGGGCGACGTTCGGCTTGATAGCTGTCCAGGAGTTCCGTTGGCGCTTCGCCTTTGATAACTGCTGCAAGCTTCCAGCCTAGGTTCATCGCATCCTGGATACCCACATTCATGCCCTGTCCGCCGGCCGGCATGTGAATATGCGCAGCATCGCCCGCCAGAAAGTAGGGACCAGAGCGGTATGCCGTCGCCAGTCGGGTTTCGTTGTTGAATCGGCTGAGCCAAATCGGTGCGCTCGGCGCGAAATCGGCCCCCGCGATCTTGGCTGCGGAGGTGGCGAGCTCGTCAAGCGTCAGTTCCGACGTCTTCGAGACGCCGCGATTGTCCGGATCGAGAAGAACGATACGGTGGTGCTTTCCGTCGCCGAGCGGCGCAATCATCATGCAGCCGTTCGGATTGACCATCGAGATCACGGGCGCGGGGAGGGGCGCGCCGAGGACGACGTCGCCGAGGATGAAGGTGCTGTCGCCTTCATAGCCGGGGAATTCGATCTCGGCAGCGTCGCGGACGATGCTGCGCGCGCCATCGGTCCCGACGAGATAACGGGCGGCGAGGGCAAAGTCGCCAGAGGGTGAGGTGCCGCGCACTTCGGCACCGCCATCGACGGCAAGAACTTGCGTGACATTGTAGTCGCGCCGGACGTCGACACCCAGCGAGATCGCATATTCCTCGAGCAGTTCTTCCGTCTTTTCCTGGGGAATGAACAGGGTGAACGGGAAGCGCGTATCGATGAACCCGAAGTTGAGGCGACTGTCGAGGGTCGCATAGTGGCCGGTCGGGATCGGGACGCCATGTTGCATGATCCTGTCGGCAAATCCGCGAAGCGCGAAAACCTCGAGCGTTCGGCCATGCAGGGTCAGCGCGCGCGACTGATTGGTGCGCTCGGTACGCCGCTCGAGAACGGTTACGGGGATGCCGGCATTGGCCAATTCGCACGACAGCCAGAGCCCGGTGGGACCGCCGCCGACGATCACTACATCTTTTGTTTCTGACATAATTTCCTCTTACTTTTCGGTTGCTGGAATTGCGTTGGCCGCCCGCGCCACATGCCAGGCGCTGGCAATGTCCTGCGCTACATGGCCCAGGGACTTGTAGAGCGTGATATCGACCTCGGAGACGCGCCCGGCGGTAGTGCCCGCGATGAGTTCTCCAAGTTCGCCAAGGAAATGATCATCGTCGAAAAGGCCTGCGTCCTTTGCCGCAACAAACTCGGAACCTTGAGCGAGTACCGATGGTCGGTAGTCGCCAAAGAACCTTGCCTTCGCAGCCAGCTCCGGTGCGATTTCGATCGGGCCGAGACGGCTTGAGCCGACGGCGTTGATATGTGTGCCAGGGCGTACGATGTGGTGATCCAGCACCGGTGTCATCGAACTGGTTGTTGTGCAGATCACATCTGACTCCGCTGCTGCTTCCTCTATCGAAGCGACGGCGGTAGCCGGGAGCCCGTGCTGTTCCGCGAGGAGTCTCGCCAGTGCGGAGCTCTTGGCGAGGCTGCGGCCCCAAATCCGGATCTCGCGAAAATCGCGTACCTGTGCCAGGGCAATCGCATGGGCCTCCGCTTGAGCTCCCGAGCCGATGACCAAGAGCTTATCGGCGTCGTGCCGGGCCAGTATCTGTGTCGCGGCCGCGCTTGCAGCAGCGGTCCGGATGTGGGTTACCGAAGCCGCGTCAACGACGGCGACAGGCTGGCCATGCGTGCTCTCGAATAGAACGATAACGCCCTGATGCGCCGGAAGTCCCGTCGCGACGTTGCCGGGAAATACGCTCATCAGCTTTGCGCCGAACACGCCGGCATCGATCATGGCGCCCGGCATCGTGCCGAATGCTGAACCCGAGCCGAGATCGACGATCTGGCGAAGAGGGCTTTGTATCCTCCCGGCCGACAGATCCTTCATGCTCTCGGCAACGACGGAGATGCACGTCTCGAAGGGCAGAAGTCTGGAAACCGTAGCTCCGTCGATATAAGGAACAGACATGAACAAACCCCTTTAGGCAACCAGTTGCCCAAAGGGCATATATATGTGTTTGAGGCGGGCGTCGACTCAATTCTTGCTTCGGCCGCATCTGGGCCAGGTGATTGCGAAGAGAGGGCCGCCGCTGCGCCGCCGCCGACTCTAGCGTGTTGCGCTTGGCGGCTATAAAGTGATCGAGCCAACATATAACGGAATCAGGACATGGCCGACTTCACGATCGATCGCTCCATCGTTGACGCACCGGACGGACCCGAAATCATCGTTGCCAAGGGGGAGGGCGCCAGCGAACGCATGTCTGAGCCGCACAGCCACGCCCGCGGCCAGCTATTCGGTTCGACGCGTGGTCTTCTGACCGTCGGGGTCGAGAATGCGGTGTGGGTCGTGCCTGCCATTCATGCCGTGTGGCTTCCCCCGCATCATCGCCATTGGGCTCAATCCCACGGAGTGTTCGAGGGTTGGAGCGCCTATATTCTGGAGTCCCACTGCGCCGTACTCCCGCCCGAACCGTGCACCATCGCGGTGTCCGGGTTGCTCCGCGAAGCTGTGTTGCGCGCCGCGGCCTGGCCCGTGAGGCCTCTCGATCCCATCCATCAACATCTCGCAGCCGTGATCGTTGAAGAGATACGGCGTCAGCCGCCGGAGCCGCTCGGCCTGCCGATGCCAGCCGATCCGCGCCTGGCCAGAGTCGCAAAGGCGTTGATCGCCGATCCCGCGGATGCCCGCGATATCGAATGCTGGGCACGGGTGGCGGCGACGAGCTCGCGGACGCTCAGTCGCCGTTTCGTCGCGGAGACCGGCTTCACTTTCACCGAATGGCGGCAGAGGGCGCGGCTGCTGCGCGCACTTGAATTGCTTGCCGACGAAACGGCTGTGAATACAATAGCACTCGACCTTGGCTATTCGACAGCGAGCGCCTTCATCGCGCTTTTTCGAAAGACCTTCGGATGCACGCCGACGGCATACAGGAAGCTGCTGTAAGAGCGTTTGCTTAAAGCATCTCGTCGATCAACTGTGCCATGGCGATGTCGCGGCGGCTAACGCCGCCTGCATCGTGGGTGGTCAGCCAGATATCTATCCGGTTGTAGACGTTCGACCATTCAGGATGATGATCCGATTTTTCTGCTTCAAGCGCAATTCGGACCATCAGGCCGAAGGCCTCCGAGAAATCCTTCAGCCGAATTTGCCGATAGAGTGAACGTCGCTGGCCGTCATAGGTCCATGAGGTAAGCGAATTGAGCGCCATGGCGCGGTCGCGTTCGGAAAGAGTGTCGATCATGGAATGCCTCACGCGTTGTTGGTTACAGGAATCAGGGCACCGTTGATTGCGCGCGCTTCGGGGCCGGCAAGAAAAAGCAACGTCTCCGCTATCGCATCGGTGCTCGTCCATTCTGCCGGGTCGGCATCCGGCATATCTGCCCGATTGCGCGGGGTATCGATAATCGATGGCAGAACCGCGTTGACCCGAATTTGAACGGACTTGAGCTCCTGCGAAAGGGACTCGACCATTCGCGCGACAGCCGATTTCGCAGCGGCGTAGGGTGCCATTCCTATCCCTGCCGGTTGTGCCGAAGCAGCACCGACGCAAATGATGCTCCCCCCGGGAGTGATTTTTCCGAGAACGGACTGCACCATGTTGAGGCTTGTCTCGACATTCGTCCGGTAGAGGTCTTTCCATCCCTCTGCATTTGATTCTTCAACGCGGCACCAACTGAAACCTCCGGCCAGATGGATCAGCGCGTCAACGCCTCCCATTACTCCGATTGCACTGCTTGTCGCTGCACGAGCTCCTTCGGCATCGGCAATGTCGTCGCCGGATATCTCGAAGACTCCCTCGGGGAGAATGGCAGGCGAATATAGGTCGACGGCGGCGATCTTGTGCCCACGGCTCGCCGCAAGAGTCACGACAGCAGACCCCAGCGCCCCACTGGCCCCGGTCACAATAATACGCATTACCATCCTCCATTACTCAATTTAAATATTATTAATCAGGTGGTTATGATCCAGTCGGCGCCCTGCGTTACTGGCCACCCTGTCAGGGATTGACCCAAACAGGGGCCACCTCTGCAAGCTCCATCGTCGGGGTCGAAGAGGGCTCCATGCCAACTGCAAACAATAAAATCGCCACCGGGGGAAAGATACTCGTCGAGTGTCTGCGCCAACGGCAATCCAGCATGCGGGCAGCGATCGACGAATCCGCGGAGGAGGCCATGTCGTCGCAGAACGAAGCCATGAAATCGTCCGGTACGCATCTGCAATACGAAGTTGCGCGCAGCGCCATCGCTGATCTCGCCCGCCTTGCAAAGGCGGACACCTGGCGGGGTTGCGGCCAGGCGTTGCGCGCCGCTCACCCGTCGGCATCCGGCTGGCGGTCGGGGTGGGCGGCGATAAACGGGGGCAGGGTTTCGGTGTCTTCGGAAACCCTTTGCAGGTTTGGATATCGGTCCAGGCCAATTCCAAAGCGCTTTGCGTTGTAGACTTGGGGAGCCAGGTAGCAATCGGCCAGCGTCGGTCGATTGCCGAAAGCGAATGTCCCGCCGTGTCTCGCGATCAAGGCCTCCAGCGCTTCGAAGCCGACACCGATCCAGTTGCTGACCCACGCATCGATCTGGCTCTGCGAGGCAGAGAAATCCGTTCGAAGCGCATTGAGTATTCGCAGGTTGTTGACGGGATGAATGTCGCATCCGATCAAGGCGGCCATGGCGCGGACGATTGCAGCGTCGTCCCGGTCGGAGGGCAAGAGGGCGGGTTCGGGCCAGCGTGCCTCAATCCATTCGAGAATTGCGGGGCTCTCGATCAGGACCAGGTCGCCACATTGGACGGCGGGCACCAGGCCATGCGGCGCCAAGGCGCGATAGCCTGCGCTGGACTGCGCGTTCGCGCGCAGGTCGTGCGTGACTTGACGATAGGCTATATCCTTGAGGTGAAGAGCGATACGGACGCGATAGGCGGCGCTCGAACGCCAATAGCCATGCAGGATGAGGTCGTTCATCGGGCCGGCAGGACTGTTGCCCGGCATTCGCCCATGCCAATGGAAATGAATCCATCGGCCTGTGCGAATGCACTCAGGATGACTTCGTCCCCATCTTCGAGAAAGGTGCGTAGCTCCCCGTTGGGCAGGGCAAGTGGCTCGCGCCCGCCGGCGGTCAGCTCGAGCAGGCTGCCGAAGCCCGCCTTCTCCTGCGAGGAGATCGTGCCGGTGCCGAGAAGATCCCCGGCATTGAGATTGCATCCGTTCGAGGCATGATGGGCCACGATCTGGTTGACGGTCCAGTACATGTCTGTCGCATGGCTTTTGCTGAGCCGGAAGGGAGGCAGACCCTCGTGCCGCATTTTGGCTGTCGAAAGGGCGACTTCGAGCGTGATAGTAAATGCGCCATAGTCCTGATCGCTTCTGGCGAAGAGGTATGGCAGGGGTTCGGGATCGCCTTTCGGTCTCCGCGGTTGTGCGGTGCGAAACGGAGCCATGGCCTCCTGGGTCACGACCCAGGGAGAGATAGTGGAATGGAAATTCTTGGCGAGGAACGGTCCGAGGGGCTGATACTCCCAAGCCTGAAAATCACGGGCCGACCAATCATTGAGGAGGCAGTAGCCGGAAATATGGCGGGGTGCCGCCTCGATTGTCACCGGATCGCCCAGCGTCGAGCCTTGACCGATCCAGACGCCAAGTTCCAGTTCGTAATCGAGCCGGCCGCTCGGCGCGAAAACAGGAGCCGCCGCGTCGGGCGCCTTGCTTTGACCTTTTGGCCGCACCAGTGGTTCGCCGGATACACGGACGGATGATGCCCGCCCGTGATAGCCGATCGGGACATATTTGTAGTTCGGGAGCAGCGGATTATCGGGACGAAAGAGCTTGCCGACATTATGGGCGTGGTGGATGCCGACATAGAAATCGGTATAATCTCCGATGTGCATCGGCATATGGAGCTCGGCATCGGCGGAATCGAAAAGGTGAGGCTCGATCCATTCCCGATATTCAGCATTGCTCAACCAGTCGCTGATTGACCGGCGCAGCGCCAATCGGGCCTCGGCGGGCAAACCCATTAGTCCGTTCAGATAGGGACCGCGGACGTGTGCGACCGCCGCTTCGTTGAGCAAGCCGGCATCGGCGCACCCGCGAAGGTCAAGGATGGAATCTCCGATCGCAACCCCTGCGCGTTTCTCTCCGTCCCGCGGCGCAAAAATCCCGAACGGGAGATTTTGGATAGGGAAATCTGAGTGTCCGTTCGCGCTTTCGACCCAGCTTTGTCGCAAAGGGTCATGCGTATTGTCGGTCAACCACCAGGTCATCGGGAAGTCCATTTCATTGCGTGTTGCAGCAAAGCGAGCAAATAATCTGTCGGGTCGGCGTCAGGCGTCGACCGTGATTACACCTCTGCGAATCTGGTCGAGCTCGATGCTCTCGAACAGCGCTTGGAAATTGCCGTTACCAAAGCCCTCATTGCCCTTGCGCTGAATGATCTCGAAGAAGATCGGGCCGAACATATTCTCCGTGAATATCTGGAGGAGAATACCCTCGCCGCGTTCGATGCTGCCGTCGATCAAGATACGATTACGCCGGAGCCGCTCCAGATCTTCGCCGTGGCCGGGTACTCTGCTGTCGACGAGCTCATAATAGGTCTCGATCGTATCCTGGAGCCGAACACCGCGTTCGCGCAGTCGTTCCACCGTTTCATAGATGTCGTCCGTTGCGAGCGCGAGATGCTGGATTCCCTCTCCATTATACTCGCGAAGAAATTCCTCGATCTGGCTCTTGTCATCCTGGCTCTCGTTGAGCGGGATGCGAATGGCTCCGTCGGGCGCGATCATTGCCTGGCTGAAGAGCCCCGTTGCCTGCCCCTTGATGTCGAAATATTTCTGCTCCTCGAAGTTGAAGAGCGTCCGATAGAAATTCGACCAGACCCGCATCTGGCCGCGCCGGACATTGTGGGTCAAATGGTCGAGAAGGTCGAGGCCGACATTGTTCTGCTCTTCGGCGTCTTGCCATCCGGGAACGGGCTCCCATGCCGCATAGGGATCGTCGCCATCACGGACAAAATGGAGAAGGGATCCGCCGATGCCGATGATCGCATAGGCCTCGTCGGTCGCGGGTTCCGCCCCGTTCTCCATCGCCCATTGAAGTGCGGCGGCGGGGTCCGCGACGCGAAATGTCATGGCACTCGCCGAAGCGCCGTGAGCCTCTCGGAACCTGCTTGCGCGGCCGCTGTCTTCCTCATTGAGCAGCAAGTTGATACCGCCTTGCTTGTAGCGCGTGATCCGCCGCTCGGGATGACGGTGCGATGCCGTGAAACCCAATTGTTCGAACTGGGCCGCCATTGCCGCCGGGTCAGGCGACGTGAACTCGACGGATTCGAAGCCGTTGAGGCCGAGCGGATTGGTTGTGGTGTCGGTCATGATCTTCTTTCCAGCTTAGCCGAGGAATGGGCCCACCTTGTCCACGAACGTGGGAAGGTTCGCGCTAGTCAGCCCGGCAATATTGATCCGGCCGCTACCGGCCATGTAGATGCCGTGATCGGTCCGAAGCGCGTTCACGGCGTCGGGTGTCACCGGTAGCATCGCGAACATTCCACGTTGTTCTGCCGTGAAACCTAGCGCCGGGCAGGAGCTGGCGAGTTGGCGTCGCAGACCGTTGATCCGGTTCCGCATCGCTTCGAGTTCAGCTTCCCATGCTAAACGCAGGTCGTCGCTTTCGAGAATGACGCGCACGATCGCCGCCCCGTGATCGGGAGGCATCGACCAGAGACTGCGAGCGAGGGCGAGCATATTGGCCCGAATGCGAACCGCGATATCGGCGGTCTCGCCCTTCACCCACAAGGCGCCCACGCGCTCGCGATACAGTCCGAAAATCTTGTTGCAGCTGTAAGCGACGAGTGCTGCCGGCAACTGTTCCAACAAAAGACGGGCGGATGTCGTGTCCCGCTGCAGCGTGTCGCCCAGCCCCTGATAGGCGATATCGACAAATGGCGTGAGCTCGCGTTCCAGGCAGAGATTCGCTATGGTCTGCCATTGGGCAGGTGTGAACGACGCACCGGTCGGATTGTGGCAACTGCCGTGCAGCAGCAGAATGTCTCCGGATCGAGCCGCAGCCAGATCCTCCATCATCCCGTCGAAATCCAGGGCCGATGTGCTCGTGTCGTAAAAGCGGTGGAATCTGGTGCGGAGACCGGCTGCATTGAAAATTGGCCCGTGATTGGGCCAGGTCGGCGTACCGATCCAGATCGTCGTTTCACTATTGTTTCGCGCAATCAACTCGGCACCAAGCCGAAGGGCGCCGGTTCCACCTGGCGTTTGCACGCCTCCCAGAAGAGGGTCGCCGGCCAGCTTTTCGCCAAAGGCAACCCGGCCGAGCAACTCGCAATAGCGTACGTCACCTTCGGCACCGAGATAGGATTTCGATTGCTGGTCGCGAAGCAGGTCGGCTTCCGCCAACTTCACGGCGCGCATCACCGGTGTTTCGCCGGCGTCGTTACGAAAAACCCCGACGCCAAGGTCGATCTTGTCGGTTCGCGCATCGGCGCGATAAAGCTGGATCAGACCGAGCAGGGCATCGGCGGGTTGCGGCGCCAGCATGGCGAAGGCTATGTTGCTCATGCCGATTGCGCCTTCGACCGCGCATAGGCTTGCGTGCCGCGCGTCAGCACCGTGTCGGTCGGCAGGAGCGTGTCGACATCGAGATCATGCGCTTCCTCCAGTTCCGCGTAGATGGGCGCAAAGTCGGTTTCCACCGTTTGGCGGAGGAGATCGTCAAAGCTGTCGATGACGAAATAGCTCTGTTGATAATCGTCGATCCGGTACTTCGTCCGCATCAGCCGCTTGAGGTCGAAGCCGATCCGGTTGGGCGAGGGGTCATCGAGGGCGAAAATGGACTCGCCGTAGGAAGACACGATGCCGGCGCCATAAAGCTTCAGCGCATCGCCATGCCGAATGAGGCCGAACTCGACCGTGTACCAGTAGAGCCGCGCAAGATGGTCGATCGCACCGAGATCGGCGGCGCGCAGTCCTCCTTCGCCATATGCTTGCATATAATCGGCAAAAACCGGATGAGCGAGGAGAGGCACATGCCCGAAGACATCGTGGAAAATGTCCGGCTCCTGAAGATAGTCGATCTGTTCCGGCGTGCGGATGAAGCGTCCAGCGACGAAGCGGCGATTGGCCAGATGCTCGAAGAACAGCCGATCGGGAACGAGGCCGGGTACGGCAACGACCTGCCAGCCAGTCGCCTTCATCAGGCGCTCGGATAACTCGTCAAAATTGGGAATGCCGCGCTTCGTCATCCGCAGGATGTCGAGGCCATCCATGAATTCGGGCACGACACGATCGGGAAGCATTCGCGCCTGACGCTCGAACAGCCGATCCCACATGTCATGCTCCGCGGACGTATAACGACCCCAATCCTGCGGGATGGTCCAGTCAGCTGCTGCCCCCTCGGGGCGATCTGTCTCGTCAATAGCCATGATGTAATAATGACAGATTTTTTGCGAGATTTCCGTTCAAACTTGCGATAAAATTGCGAGAATATGACTTCATGAATTGGAGAATGGAGATTTTATGAAAGGTACGGTCATTCTGGATGATCTTGATCGGCGAATCCTGCGTGAGCTCCAGCGCGACGGTTCGCTAAGCAATCCCGACCTTGCGCATCGGGTCGGCAGTACGGCGCCTTCATGCTGGCGGCGCGTCAGGCAGATGGAGGAGGCGGGGATCTTGCTGAACGCTGTTCGCCTCGCCGACCAGGAGATGTTGGGGCAGGGGGTGAATGTTGTCTGCCAGATCCGGATGAGAAGCCACGCGACCGAAAGCGTTGAGGCATTCGAGAGCTTCGTTCGATCCGAAGAACGGGTGATGGAGGTTTTTTCGATGTCTGGAGACTGGGACTATCTTCTCCGGATCGTCGCTGCTTCGGTCGCAGACTATGAGGAGTTTCTCATGCGCATCTTGCTGAAGCACCCGTCGGTCGGCGGCGCTTCTTCGCATTTTGCGCTCCGCATCGTAAAATATCAGACCGCGCTTCCAGTGTCTCAAGGGCTCAACAGGGCGTAGGCTGCAAATCGCTTGACCTTTCTCGGCTTCGGCCATAGAAATGCCTCTTAGGCAACAAGATGTCTTGTTCGCGATCCACAAAACGCGGCGCAACCGCCGACATGATCGAGAAGGATGAGGAATAATGCAGGCTGAACTTGTCCGGGAAAAAAACGGGCTGCGCTATCTTGGCTGGTCGAGTGTCGCCATCCAGTCGCGCGACCATGGTGATCTCGTTTTCGATCCCTTCTTCGACAACCGTTATGACACCTATTGGTCCGACATTTCCGACTATGACAATGTCAAGGTGATCTGCATTTCGCATGGGCACTGGGAGCATTATGCGGACGCACCAAAAGTCGCGAACCGCACCGGCGCAAAGATCGTCACCTCGCCGAAGCTGTGCCGTCACCTTGCAAAATACCACAAGGTGCCGGAAGCGCAGTTGGTGCCGATCACGACCGGTGAAACGCTGACGGTGGAAGGGTTCGAAATCAGCGAGTTCGGCTGGTATCACCGCAATATCAATTATTTCAAATTCTTCGGCGGCAATGTGAAGACCGGCATCGACTTCGTGATGCAGAACCTTCGCCACACGCCGTTCGATTCGCCGATGTCGGGGTTCGTGGTCAAGACGCCTGAGGGACTTACAGTACTCAATCTGACCGAAGGCATGAATGGCCTGATGCCGCAGGACGAACTCGAAGCACTCGGCAAGCGCTATCGCCCCGATGTGCTGCTCGGCGGCTGGCAACTTGAATATGTCGATGCGGTGGCGGAGTGCGTTCAACATATCGGCGCCTCGACCTGCGTACTCTATCATCCGCATTCGGCGCTGTTCGAGCTCATGAACATGCCCTCGCGTCCCATCGAAACATTCTGCCAACGGATCGCGGAGCTGAGCCCCGGCGTCGAGATATTGACGCCGCAGCCGCGCGAGCGCTTGGCGCTCTAAAAAGAGGTCGCAAGCCGGGCACTCCTCGGTCCCGGTGCCGGAAGGGAGGAAGTGTGCGGGGGTGCGCGCTTCCTCCCTTCTTCTTTTCCCCGTGGGGGACCGGATAGAAGGGGGTAGGGAAGATGCTGCAGTTTGATGAAACGGCATTTCCGCTCGTGTTCATTGTCGAGAAAGCGCCCGGCGCGACAACGGCGGATCAGCAGCTGGAACAGTTGTTAGCGCGGGAAAAGGCCTTCATTCTCATCACGGATCATCGTCCCGATCGAAACGAACGGCACGATCAGGCGGAACGCAAGGCACGTGCCTTGTTCTTCAAACGGATCAAGGCAGCGCTGCGGTCCTATTGCCGCGGAATCATTTTCATCGAGAACGGGAGTCCTTTGCCGCTTCCGGTGCGTATTGCGGCGCAGACCTTCGGGCTCGCCTTCAAGATATCGGTCGCGTTTGTAGACGATGAGGAGGCAGCGATCTCGCAGGGGCATGCGTTCCTCCGGACTTGACGAAGGCCAACGCGCGAAACCTGCCGGGTGATCAGATATGAAGGTTGCGCCCTAATCCCTTCAGTGCGGCCTCCTGCACCGTTTCGCCGAGGGTTGGATGGGCATGAATCGTATCGGCAATGTCGGTCAGCGTTGCGGCCATCTCTATCGCCAGCGCAAATTCTCCCGCCAGTTCCGAGGCCCCAACGCCCACTGCCTGTATACCCAGAACCAGCTCGGAGTTCGGGTCGGAAACGATGCGCAGGAGCCCGTCGCTACGCTCCATCGTCAATGCGCGGCCGTTGGCACCAAATGGAAAGCTGGTGACTTTTGCGCCCGGAACCCGATCCGGCAGATCGCCGACAACCACGATCTCGGGGTCCGTGAAACAGACTGCGGGCATAGCCCGCTTGTCCCAGGAGCGGCGTTCGCCCGCGACGATCTCGGCTACCATATTGCCTTGTGCCATCGCGCGGTGAGCCAGCATCGGTTCGCCCGTCACATCGCCGATCGCATAGACGCCGCGCATGGAGGTCGCACAGCGGTCGTCGATTTCGATAAAGTCGCCGTTCATGCGAAGGCTGAGGTCCTCGAGCCCGAAATTTTGGGTTGCCGGCCTCCGCCCCACGGTCACGAGAATCTTGTCGGCCTGCACGGTGGTCTCGCCGTCGGGCGTCGCGACGCGAAGCGCCTCATCGTCGGGTGCGATGCCAATGGCTTTGGCTGAAAGATGGACGGAAACGCCAAGTTCGGCGAGCCTTGCGCTGACCGGCTTCGTCAACTCCGCGTCATATTGCGGAAGGATCCGATCGGCCGCCTCGACAATCGTGACCCTCGCGCCGAGCTTTGCCATCGCCGTACCGATTTCCAGGCCGATATAGCCGCCGCCCACCACTGCAAGACGGGCGGGCACGGCATCCAGCGACAAAGCCTCGGTGGAACTGATGACGTTGCCGCCGAAGGGGAGCATCGGCAATTCGAAAGGCGCAGAACCGGTAGCGATGACGAGTGTTTCGGTTCGAATGCGGACCAGACCGTCTGCCGTTGTCACGTCGACGGTCTTGCCGTCGATGATCGTCGCGCGACCTGCGAGAAAGCGGCACTTGGCTTTTTTGAGCAACCCCGAAACACCCGCGGTGAGGCGGTCCACGATGCCGTCTTTCCATGCAATGGTCCGGGCAAGATCGATTTTCGCATCCTGCGAACGGATCCCCAGTTCATTCTCATCCGCAAACGCGCGGGCACGGGCGAATTCGTCGGCGGCGTGGATCAGCGCCTTCGAAGGGATACACCCGATGTTGAGACATGTGCCGCCCGGCTTCGCGGCTTCGACGACGATTGTGTCGACACCCAATCGTCCCGCCCGAATGCCGCAGACATAGCCGCCGGGCCCTGCCCCGATAATGAGGAGTTTGCATTGATCGGTACGCATGATCAGTCTTCCACGAAAATGAGGGCGGGGGATTCAAGGAGGCTCTTGATCCGCTGCACAAAAACGGCGGCATCCCACCCGTCGATAACGCGATGATCGAAGCTGGCGGATATATTCATCATCCGCCGCGGCACGAATTGCGAGCCGTCCCACATCGGGCGGATGGCCATCTTGTTGATCCCCAGGATCGCCACTTCGGGATGATTGATGATCGGGGTGGTTGCGATGGCGCCGAGCGGGCCGAGCGAGGTGATGGTGAAGGTCGATCCGGTCAATTCGTCGCGGGTGGCCTTGCCTTGCCGCGCCGCATCCGAAAGACGCGCAATCTCGCTCGCGACGTCAAACAGACCTAGCGCTTCGGCGTGCCGAAGGACGGGCACCACCAAGCCCGCCTCGGTCATTGTCGCGATGCCGAGATGCGCCGGCGCGAAGCGTGTCACCACGCCGGCCTCGTCATCGAACCGGGCATTCATTTCCGGATGGTCGACAAATGCCTTCGTCAGAGCCGCGACGACAAATGGCAGGATCGTAAGCTTGGGTTTGTCGCCGCGAGCGGCATTGAGCTTGGCGCGCAGTTCCTCCATCGATGTCGCATCAATTTCCTCGACGACCGTGATGTGGGGGATGCGGCTGTTGGCGATTGACATCCGTTCGGCGATCTTGCGCCGCATGCCGACGATATTGACCTTGGTTTCGCCCTGCCGCTGCATTCGTCGCGGTGTGCTGCCATAGTCCTGGCGACCGTTCGCCGCCTCGTCCAGATCGGCGAGACTGATGCGTCCAGCGGGACCGCTTCCGCGCACCCGGTACAAGTCGATATCCCGGTCCCGCGCAGACGCACGAACCGCTGGCGAGGCGAGTGGAGCGGTCCCCACAGGCAGCGCCCGCAGGCTTTCCGGCTCTGGCGAGGCCGCGTCGCCCGGTGATGCGGCGACCGGTTCGGGGGCCGTCGGGCCTGACGATTCCTCGGTCGCAGTTTCAGCCGCGACCGGTTCGGCGGCGGGAGAGGTCTCTGCTGCTGCCGGTCCATCGGTCTCGATAAGGGCAAGATCGGATCCCACCGCGATGATGTCGCCGATGTCTCCCGCCATCCAGGTGATACGGCCTGAATGCACCGAAGGAATTTCGACCGTAGCCTTGTCGGTCATGACGGCTGCAAGGATGTCGTCCTCGCGTATGACATCGCCGACCTTGACATGCCACTCGACGAGTTCGGCTTCCGTGACGCCTTCGCCCACGTCGGGGAGTTTCATTGACAGGGTGACCATTCAGTCCTCCATAGCCTTTAGCAAAGCGCGTGCGATGCGCGCGGGGCTCGGGAAATAATCCCATTCGGCGGCGAGCGGGTAGGGCGCGTCCCAGCCGGTGACGCGCTGGATGGGCGAGCGGAGACTCCAGAAACAGGCTTCCTGTATCTCGGCAATCACCTCCGCGCCGAAGCCGCTGGTTCGTGTCGCTTCATGGACGACGATGCAGCGTCCTGTCTTTGCAACCGATGCTGCAATCGTGTCGAGGTCGAGCGGCAGCAGGCTCCGAAGGTCGATGATTTCGGCATCGATTCCGCATGCCCGAACTGCCGCTTCGGCGACAAACACCATAGTGCCATAAGCCAGCACGGTTACGTCGCGGCCGGGGCGCCGGATCGCCGCCTTTCCTATCTCGATTACATAGCGGCCCTCGGGTACTTCGCCATCGGGATGGCTGGTCCAGCCCGTTGCCTTGGCCTCGTGATTTCCGTCGAACGGCCCGTTGTAGAGCCGCTTCGGCTCGAGGAATATGACCGGATCGGGATCCTCGATGGCGGCGATCAGAAGGCCCTTGGCATCGTGCGGCGTGGCGGGAACCACGACCTTGAGTCCGGCGACATGCGTAAAAAGGGCTTCGGGACTTTGACTGTGTGTCTGGCCCCCGAAAATTCCGCCGCCGGTTGGCATGCGAACGACCAGCGGGCAGCTGAACTGATGATTCGACCGGTGGCGAAGGCGCGCTGCCTCCTGTGTGATCTGATCATAAGCAGGGTAGACATAGTCGGCGAACTGGATCTCGACGCAGGGGCGCATCCCTTGGGCCGCCATTCCGACCGCCATTCCGACGATCGCGCTTTCGTTGATCGGTGTGTCGAACACGCGTTCGACCCCATATTTCTTCTGTAGTCCTGCCGTGCAGCGGAACACACCTCCGAAGTATCCGACATCCTCGCCGAAGACGAGGACGGACGCATCCTCGGCAAGCTTCACGTCCATCGCATCGCGAATGGCCTCGATCATGGTCATTTTCGGCATTTTCAGTATCCCAGTTCCTGGCGCTGGCGCCACAGATGGGGCGGCATTTCGGCATAAACGCCGTCGAACATCTTCGCCGGCGATGCGGGCCGCGGGTCGAGGAAGGTGCCGCGTGCCTCGACCTCCTTCTGGATCTCGATTACCGAATCCAGAATTTCGGCTTCCTTCTGGGCGTGCTGTTCGTCCGACCAGAGACCGCGGCCGACAAGGAAGTGCTTCAGCCGTTCGACAGGGTCGCCGAGCGGCCACGCCTCCGCTTCGGCCTTGGGCCGATAGGCGGACGGATCATCCGAAGTTGAATGCGCGGCTACACGATAGGTGAACCATTCGATCGCGACGGGCCCCAGCCCGGCGCGAGCGCGGGCGATTGCCCAGCGGGAAACCGCAGCGACCGCCAGATAATCGTTGCCATCGACACGAAGCGCCGGAATCCCGTAGCCGAGAGCTCTTTGCGCATAAGTGCGCGAGGCTCCGGCGGCGACACCGGTATAGGTTGAAATCGCCCACTGGTTGTTGACGATGTTGAAGATGACGGGTGGCTGGTACACCGATGCCGAGAGAAGTGCGCTGTGAAAATCGTTCGAAGCCGTTGCGCCGTCGCCGATCCATCCCGCCGCGATGCGGTCGCTGCCTGACAAGGCATTGGCCATTGCCCATCCGACCGCCTGAACGAACTGCGTTCCAAGATTGCCGGAGATAGAGAAGAAGCCATATTCACGCGAGGAATGCATGATAGCCAGCTGACGGCCTTCGGTCGGGTCGCAATCGTTCGAATAAATCTGGCCCATCAGGGCCTGGAGAGGATAGTCGGCGGCGACGAGCAGGCTTTGCTGGCGATATGTGGGGAAGTTCATATCGCCTTTGCCGAGCTGCCGCTGAAAGGCGCAGCCGATGGCTTCCTCGCCTGTACATTGCAGATAGAATGGCGTCTTTCCTTGGCGTTGCGCGTTCAGAAGCCTGCGATCGACCGCGCGCATCGTCAGCATATCGAAAAGGCCGCGCATCAGAACATCTGCGCCTACGTCGGCAAGATAGTCGGCCCAGGGGCCAACGGCTGCCCCCTTATCATCAAGAACGCGCACCAGGCCTTGCGCATAAGGGGTCGATGCTTCGGCATCGAGGTCGAGCGGCGGCAGATCGAGCGCCCCGGCAGGCGGAATGTCGATCAACGAGAAATCCGGGCTTTCGCCCGGTCTCGCGGGTGGCTGCGGAAAAGTCAGTCCAGGATGGTCAGGCATGAGAGGATATCCTTGCGCTTGCGGCACGGTTTGGCCGCAGTTCCAGCGAGATCAGAGCGTGCGAGCGATCACCATCCGCTGGATGTCGGATGTCCCCTCGTAAATCTGGCAAACCCGGACATCGCGATAGATTTTGGCGACCCCGAACTCCTCGAGATACCCGTATCCACCGAGCGTCTGCAGAGCGGCGCTGACCGCAGCCTCGGCAGTTTCCGACGCGACAAGTTTCGCCATGGACGCCTCCCTGAGGCACGGCACGCCGGCGTCCTTGAGCGAGGCTGCGTGCAGCACGAGCTGGTGCGCCGCTTCCAGCCGGGCCACATGTTCGGCGAGCCTGAAGCCGACTGCCTGATGCTCGATGATGGGCTTACCAAAACTCTTGCGGTCCTTGGCAAAACCCGTCGCAATATCGAGCGCCGAGCGCGCCATGCCGATGCATTGCGCCGCGATACCGATGCGGCCGACTTCCAGATTGGAGAGTGCGATGGAATAGCCTTGTCCTTCGGCGCCGAGGCGGAGCTCATTTTCGATGAACAATTGGTCGAAGCGGATAGCGCAGGTATCGGATGCATTCTGGCCAAGCTTGTGCTCGACCTTGTCCACGTGAAAGCCTTGGCGATCGGTCGGGACAAGAAATGCCGAAAGCCCACGTTTCGCGGCGCCTGGATCGGTTACCGCGAAGACGATGGCCAGTCCTGCGATTGAGGCGGAACTGATAAACTGCTTTGTTCCGTCCAGGTGATACCCGCCTTCGCGCGGCGCGGCCCTCGTGCGAATAGCGGAAGCGTCCGAACCGGCGTCGGCTTCGGTTAGCGCAAACGAACCGATCAAGCTTCCGTCTATCAATTTCGGCAGGAACTTGCGCTTCTGCTCCTCGCTCCCATCTTTGAGGAGCGCGGGGATCACAAGGCTGTTCTGGATCGACAGGATCGTCGATAGCGCGCCATCGGCTGCTGCGATTTCGATGATGGCGAGTGCGTAGCTCACATAATCCAGCCCGGCGCCGCCTTGCGCTTCGGGTACCGTCGCACCCATCAATCCCAACTCGGCCAATTCGGAAAATAGCGTGGATGGATAGGTCTTGGCGGCCTCGAACTCGAAGGCTCGCGGGCGAATTCTATCTTGGGCAAAGCCGCGCACGGAGTCACGAACCGCGTTCTGAATCTCGTTAAGAATCATTGCATTTCCTCTTGGCGGGCCTTCGCTGCTCCTCGACAGACCAGCGTGATCGACCGACCTGGCCTCGATCCGTGCCTCGGAGAGAGCCATAGCCAATTCGGCCGCGAAGTTCTTTCCAAAGTGACTAGAAAAATGGCCATAAATTAGTCATAGTTACTAAGAAAGTTCGTAATCGTGGAGATTTTTGGATGACGGCCGATCGCATGGATGGATATGACCGTCATATTCTCGCAGTTCTAAGCGCCAACGGGCGAATTACCTGGAGCGACCTGGCGGACGAAATTGGCCTCAGTCTTACCCCAACCGTTCGGCGGGTTCGCATGCTCGAAGAGGCAGGCTATATCCGGGGATATGGCGCCCGGCTCGACGAAGCGCGACTGGCGGGCACCATGGTGGTGTTCATAACGGTGACTCTCGAGCGACAGGTCAGGGTAGCGCTCGAGGATTTTGAAGGCGAGGTGGCGAAGCTTCCGGAAATCATGAGCGGCTATCTGATGTCGGGGAGCGCGGACTATCTATTGCGCGCAGTTGTTCGCGGACTTGATCACTATCGCGACCTTCTTGAGGCGCTCACGCGACTTCCCAACGTCGCCCACATCCAGAGCAGCTTTGCTCTCAAATCCTTCGTTAGCAGGCATTCGCCGATCGTTGATTGACCCCGAAGAAGACCATGTTCCTGTACGAGGGCGCCACCACCTCGCCACCTTGATGCGCGTCCGACACCTCGATCCAAGCTCTTGCTATCCGCGGGACGGCAATCGCAACTTGGTATCGTTTCAGCCCATTGCATCTGATCAACACGTTGCCCTAAAGGCAATGCCCTGATAATTTTGCTTGAGGCCGCTACCCTTGGGGGCTTGGGGATACCGTCTGACTATGATTTATCGAGAGGCGGAAGTGGAGGGGAGCCGGAGCGGGGCCGACACTCGCGAAGTCGGCGTGAGTATCCGCGCCGCGCGCCGTCGCCGGGCGATGACCGTATCAGCGCTCGCCATCGCGACCGATCTCAACAAGGCCTATATTTCCCGGATCGAGCGAGGGCAAAAGGCACCATCGCTTGCTGCTCTTCTCAGCATTGCAGGCACATTGAACGTTTCCGTGGCCCAATTGCTGGGCGAGACCGTGGATGACAGCGAAGTTCATCTTGTCCGCGCCGATGCGGCTGGCGCAGTGCCCATCATTACAGGGAAGCGCCTGTCGGTGATGCGTCTGTCTCTTGGTGACAAGCCGCTTGACCGCGATACCGAGCTGGGGGGTGAGACGCTGATTCACGGCCTCACCGGCGCGGTTGAGATCGACCTCCCGGATCGGCGGATCATTTTGGGCGCAGGCGACTGGCTCATGTTCGAGGGGCATGTCCGGCATCGGCTGAGTGCGGTTGACGGACGGAATGCGTCAGTCCTCGCCATCGTTGCGCGCGAGGACGCCTAGCGGTGTGTCGTTGCCCCTTAATTTCCGGACAGTTCCTCACTGGTTGATTGGACGATGTATTCGCGCGGGGCGAGGTAGCCAAGTGCGCGATGCGGATGGACGGTGTTGTAGTGGTGGAACCAGCTGG
>Ga0182748_1000952_pt1 | contig 29227 bp, 20 predicted proteins | sample eDN3rd37CKraftOP_FD_128877 | JGI IMG/M metagenome (GOLD analysis project Ga0182748, IMG submission 128877) | Enriched Organic Plus compost microbial communities from Emeryville, California, USA - eDNA 3rd pass 37_C Kraft OP (version 2) (version 2) ...
AAAGCGCGCCGAAGCGCGCGCCAAGGGCTACGAGGGCGAAGCCTGCGGCGAATGCGGCAACTTCACGCTGGTGCGCAACGGCACCTGCATGAAGTGCGATACGTGTGGGAGCACGACGGGGTGCAGCTAAAACGGTTGTGGGCGGCGCATTGTGAAGTGCCGGGCAATGTTTGCCCGCGATGAGCGAAAGCTCGCTCCGACGCGAATGCATTCCGCCCGCTGGCCACGGTATCGGCCCGCAGGCGCTTAGGAGATCGAAGCGGACGTAAAGTCAGCACTGACTGGGATGACACAGGTTAGCGGCGGGCTTCGGCTCGCCGCTAAATTGCTAAACGAACGAATCATGAATCAACTCTGAGACGTAGCGACTTCCTGATGCGCGAGTATGCCAATGTGGCCCGATAACGAGACCGAGCGTGATTTTCTGAACTCCTCGGGCGTAGCTCGCCGCGCAGGCCCAGGGGCTCGTCTTCGCATCGCTTCAGACATCCGATCGGCTCTTGGCAGAAGGTCGCGGCCGCCAGGCCGTTCAGGAGATTCTTTGGCTTCTGGAAACGGTCGTGACTGCCTTCAGGGGGATGGACTTCGAAGACGCCTCTCTACAGGGCCGGTACTTCAACAAGATCATTGGCGAAATGCGCTCCCGCAGTCGCGGGGCCACGCTCGACCACATTCTGGGCTGGATCGTCGCCTTGCATGGCTTTCTGTCGTCGCCCACCGGCGGGGGTGTCAGTCACGGCGTCGATCTTGCAGACATTTGGCGCTTCAGGAAGGTGAGGCGCGGCTCTACTGCAATCTGATACGCAGCTACATCACGTTCCTCATCGCCGAGCACGAACGTCTGAGCCGCACCAATGATCGACATGCAGTCCGTCGGGTTGAGGATTTTGGGGAAACAGCGGTGTCGGGCGCCCGCGGCGCTCTCCCCGCTCGCGATTGACGCGCTTATACGACCGAAAAGACATCGGGGAGCGACGCCATGGATCCGACTTTGCTTTTGACTGTGCTGGTGGCCGGTGCGGCGATTGCCGGCGGCGAGCTGGTGAAGGAGACCACCAAGGACGCGTACCAAGGCCTCAAAACGGCGGTGACTTCGGTCTTCGGCAAGCGCGCCGAGCGGGCATTGGAGGCGGTCGAAGCATCTCCAGCCGACGAGACAGCCAGGTCTCGCCTCAAAGAGACGCTACCCGCAATCGACCCGCGCGATGCCACCGAACTTCAGGCAAAGACGAACGTGCTGTTGACTGCATTGAAGGAGGACCCAGCCGCCATTCAGGCTGTCGACACCGTCGCGCGCATCCGGCTCGATATCGATGCAGGAGGCAACGTCGTCCTGGAGGACATCCGCGGCGCGCGCCAGATCGACGTACGATCGAAGTCGAACGGCGACTTCGCCATGCGCTCGATCGACATGGGCACGGGAACACAAAGGGGAAACCGGTAGGCGCACCGGAGGTATTAACCCCCGGTGCGCCGCTCCCGCCCGATGGTCTGCCCCAAGCTCCGATAGCGAACGTCACCGTTGCCGCCGGCCGCGATGCGTCGGTGATCATCGCCGGCGCAGGTGCCGTCGTTTCCGCTCAGATCGACGGAGAGGCGCTGGCCCGGCAGGTCGCGCTGCATCTTCAAAGGGCGGGATTGCCGGCCCTGCCTGCCGATCGGGCCGGCGACGGCGAGCCGCTTGAGCAGGCGCTCGACCGCCAGGTCGACCAGTACCGCGATCTGCTCCGCGAAGGGTTGGCGGAGACGGCGCTGAAGCTCCTGCGCCGACTGCTCGACGAGCTGCCGGCCGGCGCTTCGGCCAAGATCCGGTTCCGGATCAAGGCCAATATCGGTCACTGCTACATTCAGAAGGCCGACTTCGCCGAAGCCCAACGCTGGCTCCTGGAAGGCTACGAACTCGCGCCGGCCGAGAAGAACGCCGCCGCCAACAGGGCGCTCGCGCTGCTGCTCGCGGAGCGGTTCGAGGACGCTGTCCAAGTCTGCAAGGAGGCGCTGGAATCGAACCCGGAGAGCGAGTTCGCCGCAACCTATCTGCTGCAGGCGGCGATCCATATTCCGGCTATCGAGGATCCGATCTCGCTCGTCCCGGAGGGACTTCGGACCCACGAAGAGGTGATGCTCGGATACGTCTTCTTCCTGCGCGGCAGGGAGCGCATTCCGGATTGGTGGACGTCGGCCCGGGAGGCGGCGCGGCGGCATCCCGACAACAACAAAATCGCGCTTTTCGCGTCCGAGAGCTACGTTGAGGAGGCGATCCGCAGTCCCGATTTCCAGCGGGAACGAAAGTTATCGCCGGCGCTGGCGGCGACCCTCGCGGGCGCGGCATCGACGCTTTCTGAGCACTGGGAGAAGGTCGCCAAGAGCGAGACGCCGGACAGACCGGACGGCCTGGGAGCTCTCGTCAACAGCATGGTCGCGCATCAGGCGCTCGGCGATTTCGCCCGGGCGCTCGATCTCGCGCGCGAAGTCGTCCGCCGGACCACGGACGAGTCGTCTCTTACCAATGCCTTCCAGGTCGCCCAATTCTCCGGAGAAAACGAACTTGCCCGCAGCGCATTGGATGCCGTCGCCGAACCGTCGGATCGAGTGAAGTTCTTCCGGGGGTTGCTCCATCTCGAACGGAACGAGTGGCGTCAGGCGGCCGAATGCCTCGCCGGGGCCGATGTCCCGGAGACGGAGAAGACGCTCGCAGCAACCGTGATCGGTTTGGCGCCGCTCCGCGAGAGCAAGTCGGCTGCGGACGACAGCGAGTTTCGCCGGCTGATCGTGGGCGCCGCCGACGATGCGCGCAGCCTAGTGACGATCGCGCGCATCGCGCGCTTCAGGGGATTCGTCCCCGTTGCAGAGGAGGCGCAAAAGGCCGCGCTCGCCCTGGTCGGCGCGGGGGCGACGCTCATGGCCCGCGGCATGGTAGGCGCCTATTTCGCCGACTTCGGCGACGCGTCGGCCACGATCGAGGTCCTCGACGGTCACGTCGCCACCGATCGCCCGTCGCGGGAGCTGCAGTGGCTCGCGGACGCGCACGCGTCGGAAAGACCCTCGCGCCAGCGCAATCTCGCGTTCTTCAAGTCACTGGCCCCGGACGTAGGCGCACGGGCCGAATATGCGAGGGCTCACGGCAGCCTGCTGCTCGACATGGGCGACGCCAAGGCGGCGGAGAGGCATCTGAGGATCGCGGCGAATGCCGCTCCGGAAGACACCTTCGCGGTCCTTCGGCTCGTCGAAGCGTTGCGGAATCTCGGGCGCGATGGCGATGCCGATGCGTTCGTCAAGGCCGTCCGCGAAGACCGGCTCGCCGGGCCTGCCCGAAACATGATGGCCTTCGCGCATCAGCTTCTCGTCGCGGCTGAACCCGAACGCGCCCGCAAGCTCGGCTATCGTCTTGTCAGAGAGCATCCAGACGATTCACGGATCGCGATGGGTTACGTCGGTCTGGTGTTTGAGGACAGGACCCACTCCATAATCCCGGACGTCGCTGCCGTGAGCCAGGACGTCTGGGTGGCCGTCACCAGTTCGAGCGGCGACCACAACGCATTCGTAGTCGACACCGGCGGACAGTTCCTCGGCATCGACGCTCTACCGCCCGGGCACGAATTCGTCAGGCGCCTGTCCGGACTGAAGGTCGGCGAGACCGCGCAGTTCGAAAAGCCGTTCGGCGCCGTCGAAACGTGGACCGTCGCCGAGATCAAGAGCAAGTATCTCCACCTATTCCACGTGCTTCTGAACGAATTCGAGCGTCGTTTTCCCAACCAGGGTGGAATGTGGCGCTTCTCGATAAAGCAGAACGACATCACGCCGGTCCTGGACGTCATCAGAAAGAAGGGCGAAGCCGACCAGGAGGTCGCCCGGACGTACACGACGAAGGCCGTACCGTTGGCGTTCGTGGCCCACATGATGGGCGGTCGGCCCGCCGGCTTCGCCGACTTTCTCCGCAACATCGGACTGGAGGTCTACACCTGTCACGGCGGGCTCGAAGAGCGCGATGCCGCCATCGCTCTCGCCGTCGCCAGCCGGGGAGAAGGGGTCGCGCTCGACGAATTCACAGCCTGGGTCGCGGCCGAGATGGGAATTCTCGACCTGCTCAAGGCCTGGTTCGCGCGCGTGCTGGTGCCGCGTTCGACGATCGAAGAGATCGACGGCCTGATCGAGAAGCAGCGGAGCAATCTCGGCCGGCAGGGAATGACGGTCAGCTGGCACGATGGCCAATACATCCGACAGGACCTCACCGACGATCTCCTGAACGAGCAGATCCGAGGATTGGAGAAGCTGAAGTCGGCGATCGAGGACAACTGCGAGGTAAAGGCGGTCGTGCTCCCCGACCGGATGCCCGACTTCGCGTCGAATGTCCTCAAGCTGATGGATGAGCACGCGCTCGATCCGGTCTACCTCTCGCTCGCCGAGCGCGTCCCGCTTCTCAGCGACGACATGAAGTACCGGAACGTCGCGGCAGTGGTCGGGGCGAGCGAAGGGCTATGGCTTCAGGCCGCCTTGATCGCCGCCTTGCGCGGGGGTGTCGCGGAGCGCACGCGCGTCTATCGGGCGTTTGTCCAGTTGGCAGCCAGGAAGCACAGGCACGTTACGCTCGATCCCGCGGCGTTGCGAGGGATCTTCGATCTTTCTGGCGCCGGCCTGGCCGAGTTCAAGGCGGCAGTGGAATACATCGGCTCCCAGGACGCCGACATGGTAGCGCATATTCAGGTCACCGCAGCGCTGCTTCACGATTTGTGGGCTCAAGGCAACGCCGATCTCAGGACTCAAGCCGCAACAGGCTGCATCATCGAGAAGCTGCTCCGACTGCGGACCGGGGATTGGGCGCATTGGCTGGCGTTGCTGATCGCGCTCATCCGCGGCAACCGCGAACTTCTGCGATACGTCGGCGCATGGATGACCGGACACTTCATGCCGGTGGCGCCGGTGAACGCGGCATTCCGGCGGTGGACCACGCCCGTGGAGCAAACGCAGCCGGCCCAAGCCGGACGGAAGGCCGGACGGCAGTCGCGGCGCGGACGACGGCGCAGGTGAATCGTTATCGGAGTTTCCGCCCAGTTTTCCCGCGGCGGTTCTTCAGCCATTCCTTCACGGCCCCTGCGACGATTTCCTAGGCGTATCGCTCCTCCTCGTCCCCCGTTGAAGCGTCCTTCAGATCGTCGATCGTCTTGAGAGACACGTAGACGGTGAGCGGAAGCCGGCCGTCGTCGCGCGTAGACGTCTTTTTCTGACGGGGCATGGCATCTCCTGGCCGCTTCAGGCTGCCAAGACTCTGCCCGGAAAGCCGATTTACACACGGCGATCAGTGCCGACCACGGTACGCGAAATCGGGGTGTTCTGACCCGCGCCAGCGATACTCGTCATCCCCGCCGTAGCGCGAGCATGGTGATGGGCCCATGACCAGCTCTGCCGGACCCGCCGCCACCTCACCACCTCCTTCGGCTACGCCTAAACCGCGGCGTATGCGACCCAGACCCGCTCTTTGACTTGCAATCCTGGCAATAGCGGCTCATGCCGGATTTTGTGGTTACGTCCTCAAACATTTCCACCGGCAGATCGCGATCGCATTTCTTGCACCGCTTGTACTCGCCGGTTTTCAGCCCCTTTTCGATTTCCCCAGCGCGTTCAGCCAACTTGGCGACGAGGTCATGCGGCTCGCCGCCATTGAGCATGCCGTTCAGTCTCTCGCGGAGCAGCCGGTCGATTGTCGCGACCGGATCCTCGCCGAGGTTGAACCGGTTGAGCCGGACCATCTGAACGCCGAAGCTTTCGAGCACCTTCTCCCGTTCGAGGTCGTCGGGGGTCAGATATGTTCGCCACGTCGAGGAATTGATGGCGCCGGCTGGTACACCCTTTTCAAAGTGGAATTCAAAACCGTCGTATTCCAAGACCATTTGGTACCGATGATCGTCCAGCGCCATTCGGATCAGGAAGTCGACCCTGTATTCGGGGTGGTGGTACGAGGGATCGAGCTGCTTGAGATACTTGCCGATCTCAAACTGGGCGATGATCTCGCAATCCCCATCAAGATCTCGGATGAGTGGCACTTGGCTGAGCCAGTGCAAAACCTTCCGCTCCATTGGAGATGATGCGTCGATATCCTCCTCTCCCGGCATAGCCTTCGCCCGATCGAGCTCATTTCTATAGTGAAGAAGAGCAACGCGCAGAGACGACGAATACTGTTCGAGCGGCTTCGAGTGGACCAGCACTATCTTCTCTTGTCCGCGGGAGAAGCCGACGTTGAGTCGCTGGAGCCGTAGATTCCGGTCGACCTCCCCAGCGTCGTCCCGATCGAGTTCTTTGGGGAAGACGTAGGCAAGGCGATCCTTTTCTTCCGTGGCGACCAGGGAATAGAAGATGATTTCGCGCTCTTCGCCCTGGCAGGTGTCGAAGGTCATCACCTTCAGCCGCAGTTTGTCGTAAATCTCCTCAGAGCGCGCATGCTCGTTGACAAGCTTGGCGATGAATGCCTGCTGCTCCGTATGCGGCGTAATGACGCCGACGCTCGGTGCCGCTTCGCTGTCCAACAGTTCGACCATCCGTTTGACGACCCGCTCGGCCTCCATGGCATTCACATTCCGCTGGTCGATTAGGCCATCGTGATCAATCGGATCGAACTCGATGACGTCCTCAACCGGCACCCCGCGTATTTTTGTGACCTGGAGAGTGTCGGAATAGAAGTACTTTGACGAGAACCCGATCATCTCGGGGTAGGATCGGAAGTGCTTTTTTAGCTGGATCGCAAAGTTCGAGATAGGCTCGACGAAATCGAGCACACTTTTACGAATGTCGAACAAATCCACCTTCGTGCGGACGGCCTCGCTGATGTCGCCGTACTGCTCGCTAAACGCCTTCATCAGGTCCTGCATGTACGTGGCGTTGACTTCGTGCGAGGCATTTGACGTCTTCACGTTGCCGAATTGCTTCCTGTCGCCGAGGACCAGGACCTTTTTTGCTCGAATGATCGCTGGCAACGCTTGGGCAATCGAGACCTGCGACGCCTCATCGATGACCACCAGATCAAAAAGATCCCGCTCCAAGGGGATGAACTCGGCATAGTCGCGCAACCCCGCGATGACGCATGGGAACGCGCGCCGAATGTCCTCGAATTTGTCGATGGGGAAGCGCTGCTTTTCCCGGATGATCTTTCCGAGCGCCAGCGCATCGTTCTTCTTGTTGTCGTAGAATTCGATAAACCGCTCGTCGATGCGCTCGGCGAGCGCCTGGGTGTTTAGACTTTCGATTTTCGACTTGGCGCCGATGTAATTGATCTTTGGCACCTTCGCGAATCGTTCTGCAATGCGCGCTTCCCGGCGCTTTAGCGCCACGAGTCGAGTTATGAGTGAATAGGCCCCCTCCTCTCCGGCGAGCATAGACGGAAAGAATTTCCCTTCCCCACTCGCGAATAATGGGCTTGAAAACGACACCGCCTCTTCAAGACGCCGTACACAGTCGAGCACTTCGTTTGGCGCGAATGGCGCCACACCCTTTCCGGCCAGGTTCGCCGCGACCAAAGCCACGGCTGCCTCAAATTCGTTTTCGAGCGTCTCGTCCGCCAGATGATCGTGCAGAGCCCGCAGGTGCTTCCGCAGCGAACGGAGACGCTCTAACTCCTTGTGGGGTCTCTCACAATCAAACCGGCACTTGTCGCGTAGCGTCTTTGCGACAACGCGGAGCTTCTTACCGGCAAAAAGGTGACCAAAAACCGGAAGCCTCATCTCATCGACGTCCTCGATGGCCTTGTCGAGAACGTCGATGCTTTCCGCGGGGAATGACGTTAGCGGAGCGATATCGGTGCCGCTGATATTGCAGGAAGCCAGGGCTTTGTTGAGCCTGGCGAGTTCGAGAAGGCGGCCGGGGCGACCTCCCTGCCGCTTGAGCAGCGTCGCAACCGCGGCGTTCCCTCCAAGGAACTCCGCGACGACACCGAAATCATTGATGAGCGCCGACAACCGACCATCGGATAAGATCGATTGAACTTCTGGGGTTTGTCGGACCATCGCGGCCCGATCCCGCTCAAACTCCGCAATTTCCAATAAGTCCACTGCAGCGTAGGCCGCCGCTGCCTTCTCCAGCCCGGAGGCCAAGGCGGTGCGTTCTTCCTGCAGGGCCTTTTTACGCTCGGGCTGTTTCTGGCGCACGACGCGTTGGTTGACCTGCAGGCGTTCGATTGAGCTTTTGCTCAGCAATTGCGAGTAGTTCGAAGCGTCCTTTCCCAGACGCAGGATGGGGTTCGGGAAATCCTGCGAAGGACGCACCTTGGCCAGCGCTTCATTGAGCTTGCCCTCAACCACATCCAGCGCCTCCTTCTTGTCCGAGAGGACCAGAAGGTTCTTGCCGGAAAGAATCAAATCGAATGCCACGGCCGTGATTGTGTGCGACTTACCCGTCCCCGGCGGGCCTTCGACCGCGATGAAACGCGATTCCGGATGCTTAATTGCCGACAGTATCTTGCGCTGCTCTTCGACAAGCGGCAGTGGGCTGTCGAAAACCAGCCGCTGCGGCATCGCGGTCTCGTCCCATTCTTTTTCGACGTCTGCACGTACCGAGACCGGGTTGCTCAGGAGGAAATCGTTGATCATCGACTGGAAGAATTCGACCACGTTGCCGCCAGCATCAATGCCGGTGACCAGGGCCTCGTAGTCGTTCACCATCGACTCGTCGGACCGGTCGAAGAGCGAAAAAGACAGTCTGTTGGTGGCCGCGACGAATACGCTGGCTACCTTCTGGTCGCGAGGCTGCCGGAAGTCGATTTCCGCCCGCAGGTTGAACCCGCCGGCCATATCGTCGAACAGCTTCTGTGCGATGGAGAGCGGTGATTGTGTCGGAGACAGATAGAAAAGGCGTTCGTGCAGCACGGACGGGATGGCGGCGCGCCGCTCGGCTCGCGCGACCTCCTGCGCGACGTAATCCATAGCCCGCTTGTTCACGTAAAGGCGCGGGCCGGAAGTAAGCTTAAAACCGGCCTCGGTACGTTCGAGCGCGAAGGCCATGTAGAAAGCCGGGAAAATGACCTTCTCGTGGTGAATTTCGCCGATGTGCAAATAGAAATCGGCGTTTTCGATCAATCGATGGGATCGAACTAGATCCGACAACTCAACGTACAGATCGCTCGCGTTAAACGCAGCAAAGAACGCTCCGAGATCACTCCGTACAACGCCGGCATCGAGCTGATCCCTCAGTACGGCTTCGAGAGGGGCTGCGTTGCCATCGACCAGAAGCGCCGAGAATGCCGCGCCGGATGCAGATTCGACGCCATTTGCGAGGCGAGCGGAGAGTTGATCTTCAAGCTCGCCGAGGGACTCGATCGGCTTGTTTTCGGTCCGCTCGAAGAACCCTTCCATTCGATCGAGCAGCGGACCAATGACCGTCCGCGCGAGCGCCGAGCGAACCTCTTCCACAAACCGTTCAAACGCGATTTCGGGATCGTTTCCGGCGTCTTTTGCGATCTTCCTGACGCGACCCATGACCCCTTGAATAATGCCGTTGAGGTCGTCTTGGGTTACGCGAGCGATGTGGGTCGCCGTCGCGTCGACCATTGCCTTCGAAAGGGATGCCCGCCAAACGCCACGCGGAACGGTGATAGAAATGCCACCGTTAATCGGCTTTGCGAGCTCCTCCCACATCTTCTGTTGGAAACCCGGGTATTTCCGCAGCGGAATTCCGATCAGGCGCTTGTTCTTGTCGGACGTGAGAAGTTGTCGGCGCGGGAGGCGCTGCTTCTTGAAGTCGGTCGACAAGAACTCGGCGTAGTACTGGGCGAGCCGCCTGAGAAAGCCCGAGAGGCCTTTCTGCGGGACGTCCTGTGGCGCCGGTTGGAACGACTGAGGTTGCGGATTGACCGTACGAGCTTGAGTGGCGCTCGCCAGCGCTTTTTGTCGAAATGAACGATATGTTTCTGTGTTCGCAGGATCGAGTTGAATAGCTGTATCGTAGTCGGCGATCGCCTTTTGCGGCTCCTTTTTCGCGAGCCAAACATGCCCGCGTAGATAGTAGGCGCGCGCATCGTCGGGGTTCAGGAGCAGAGCACGATTGAGATCCCCGAGGGCGCGGTCATATTCGCGTTTCTTAGCGTAGTTAAGCCCCCTATTCCGATACGAACTTCCGTCCTGGGGATTATCGGAGATAGCCTGACTGAGTTCTGAGGTGGTCCCGGTTGTCTGAACAGATTTTCCGCCTCGATAAGTGGAGCCTCTGCCGGGGTTAGGCTGCCAAGCGGAGAGGCAGCGGGGTGAAGTAGGCTTGATCGGGTGTCATGCCGTCAAGACTCGCATGGGGGCGGCGGCCGTTATAGAAGTCCAGATAGCGGCCGATCGAAGCGCGGGCCTCGCTGACGCTGTCGTAGGCCCGCAGGTACACCTCCTCATATTTGACGCTGCGCCACAGCCGCTCGACGAAGACGTTGTCGCGCCAGGCCCCCTTGCCGTCCATGCTGATCGCAATTCCGTTATCGGCGAGCACGCCGGTGAAGGCAGCGCCGGTGAACTGCGAGCCCTGGTCGGTATTGAAGATGTCCGGCCTGCCGTGACGCGCCAGGGCATCTTCCAGCGTCGCAACGCAGAACGCCGCCTCCATGGTGATCGACAGCCGCCACGACAGCACGCGGCGGCTGAACCAGTCGAGCACCACGGCCAGATAGACGAAGCCGCGCGCCATCGGAATGTAGGTTATGTCCATCGCCCACACCTGGTTCGGCCGCGTGATCTCCATGCCGCGCAGCAGGTACGGGTGGATCTTATGGCCCGGCTCCGGTTTCGTCGTACGCGGACGGCGATAGAGCGCCTCTATCCCCATCCGCTGCATCAGCGTCTTCACGTGACAGCGGCCGATCTTGCGCCCCTCGGCGGCCAGCAGGCCGCGCAACATCCGCGAGCCGGCGAAAGGGAACTCCAGGTGCAGCCGGTCGAGACGGCGCATGATCGCGAGGTCGGCCTCCGGCACCGGCCGCGGCCGGTAGTAGACACTGCCGCGGCTGATGTTGAGGATTTCCGCCTGCTTGGCGATCGGCAAATCGTGCTTACGGTCGATCATCGCTTTGCGCTCAGCAATCCCGCCTTGGTGAGCGCGCCCTCTAAAAAATCGTTTTCCAGCGTCAACTCGCCGATTTTGGCGTGCAGCGCCTTCACGTCGACGGCCGGCTGCGTCGTGGCCTGCCCGCCGCCGGGACCAAACAGTTCGGCAGCGCCGCCCTCAAGTTGCGCCTTCCACGACGTGACCTGATTGGGGTGCACGTCGAACTGCTCGGCGATCTGCGCCAGCGTCCGATCCCCCTTGATGGCGGCAAGCGCCACTTTCGCCTTGAAGGCCGGTGTGTGGTTCCGGCGCGGTCGTCTCTTCATGGTCTCTCCTGATTCGCGGGCACTCCAGCGTGCCCGCCATCAGGCAGAAACTCCACTTATCGGCCTGTGCAGATTTCCGGGACCGGCTCTTTCGACGATCCGTTTATCCAAGTCAGCCTCGGATGCGGGCTGATCTTTTGCTTGAGGAGGCATTTGTATTTCCAATTAATTCGTCACGAAAATTGGTCCGGTTTCAGTCCCTATCGCCCCGACTTACTGCTTCACCGACTGAATGTTGGCGTCGGGTACCGTGACATCACGCCACACAACCATACGGCCGCCCCCTTGGCGTAGCCCGCAAGCACGGCCGGCAGCGAATTCTTATCGCCGACAGCCGCCTCCTGCGGGTTTCGGATAAGCGCCCATTGGACAATACCGCACGCAGGGTAACGGCAGATAGCCACCACGACTTTTTCTACTCTGTTTTTTGTGATATATTATGGTTGAAAACCTCCGGACCGTCGGCCCCATGACCCCGACCGAGGCGCGCCACCTCCATGAAATCGAGCGGCTCTGGGCGAGCTACGGCCCTGCCCTGCGGGCGCGTGCCGCGCTGGATGGCGGAATGGTTTGGAAATCGGTCAATGGCGCCGAGTACCTGTGCCGGTACAGGCAGAACCATGACACCGGCAAGAAGCAGTTCACCTCGCTGGGGCGCCGCTCTCCGGAGACGGAAGCGGTCTACCGGGATTTCATGGAACGGCGCGACACGGCGCGGCACGTCGTCCTCTCCAGCCGCGACCCCATCACGATCGCCGGCCGCGTGGCCAAGGCTTACGGCCTTGCCCGCCTTCCGGCGAAGATGGCCGAGATGCTGCGGGCGTTCTGGCTGCGATCGCTCGACGACAGCCTGACGATCTTCGGCGGCGTCGCCCTGCTCGCCTACGAGATTGAAACCGAGCCCCTCGCGCCGGCGGGTCTCATCCGGGACGAGGCCCTGATCGTCATCCCCATGACGGCCGAGATCACGATCGCCGACCTCGCTGAGGCCTATGAAGCGGCGACCGGCGAGAAGCCGCGCGTCCAGGGGCACGGAGACCGGCAGGTGCTGCATCGGGGCGATGCCGTGCCCCTTGAGGTCTGGAGCCGAAATTTCGTGCTTGGGCACGCGGACGATCGCGATCAGGCGGAAGTCATTGAGGAGGGCTTCGAGGCCCCTCTCCTCAAAGGTTTGACGGTTGCCCGCGATGCTCGGCCGGTGGAGTTCGCCACCTTCGATCCGCGGGTCTACGCGATGCTGGCCTCTGTTCTCGGGCGCGATCAGCCGGTCTGGGGCGACCGCGCGCGGTTTGCGGCCGCGCTGGTGCGGGAGCGTTGGCCGGAACAGTTCGAGCCCCGGCAAGAGGCGGCATACCACGATCTATGCCTCGAAACGAAAGCCGATGAGAAGTTTGATGGCGCCTGATTTTCGCGGGAGTTCAGGCCGGGCCATTCCATTTATGAATTCAAATCCTTAGTTCGGCCCAGGGCTCGGCCAAACTGTTTGCGGATGCACCGCGGCGCCGGTACTCGATCCCAGGCGCGGCAACACAAGGCGTGCCTATGTGGCACGCGCCAATTGCTGGCCCGCTTGATCGTATAAATCCCTTAGCCGCTCGACAATTCCGCGCCTAGCCGAGATGTCTATAGTTGCCGTCATCAACATGCCATTACTACCAGTTACACGATGGCACGCTATTACGCCCTCGGCCTTGCCGAGTCCCCCATGATGGGGATATAGCAAAAGCAAACGCTCACAACCATAAACTTGGCCATATGCCATCATTTGATACACATCCGCTTGGCTCATGCCTTGCTTAGGATCATCTATTCGCGCAATCAACCGCTTCCATTTGGTGTCAATAATCATCTCCAACCACGGCCCGCGCGCGACCAGGATATCCGGCATCGTCATGAAACGTCGAGCGTGAGTATCCATGTCCTCCAAACAGTAGAGGCGCCCACTCTGAGCATGGACGGTCAAGCCGCTCGCCCGCAACGCACGCTTGAGCATTTTCGCGATATATTCTTCAAACAAAATATTCATCTCGAACAACAGTGAATACCCTCTGCCTCCTCCAAGAGACGTCGTCTGGAACCGATCGCCGAGAAGTAGTTTTGCAAGTTCTATTAGTTCGTGCCAACCAGAATTGGTCCGATCTAGTACGACATTGTGCCAAGGGAGCGAAGTAACAGACACATCCGCTATTTCCGCATATGTAAATGCCAACTCACGTAAATAGCGCTGATTTTCCTGCGAACGAGCGACACGCATCAGCCGCAACACTGCCGCCTTTACAATCTGGTTGAGGGCAATGTTTGGAGACAATGCGTCGTAACGACATGCCAGCTTCTGTACGTTTGCCGCCAGCACCGTGAATTGCCTCGTTACATCGAGGCGCCCTCGAAGCATAGGTAACTCATCTTCGCATCCGACATAACGCCGCGGCATTCCTTGCCGAGTTAAGTCGGCTAACTTGCGAACAAACAGTCCTATTAAAATCTCAAGCAGGTTCTCTTGCTGCCAACCGAGTGTCGTTATCGATCCACTCGCAACCTCAATATCTAGAGCAACTGCCAGCATGTGAACGAGCTGGCGTCGAATGCGCCCAATATTAACTGGGTCGTCATTTTCATGCGAAAAATCAATTTTCGGTAATATTTCCAAAGTGCACCCGTCGGCCGCGACTACGCCGACCACTTGAGCCACACGAAGTTCCTTTCTGCCTAGGGTCACTATGCGCGTGCCGTCTTCACCCCCAAGAGTTGATGCTTTTGCAACCGAAGCGACCCGATCAGCAGCCCACTCCGGGACTTGATTTTCCCCTTCGCCGTAGGGCAGCGAGCCCCACTCCAAAACTGTTCGGGCAATCATTGAAATTGATCGTAGCAGCTACCATTGAACGGCGTTTTGATACGCCAACTAAATCTCGGGTCTGAGCCGTCGCCTGCATCAACTCCAATGGGTTCCTTGAGCAGAACGCGCTCTAAAAACTTCCCCTCGCCATTGGCGTCGCCAAGGACTGCGGCGACCTTAGTCCAATCCTCATAAAAATATTCGGCCAGTAGGGGGATCACTCTATGCCGCATCACAGAATCGACATCTGATTTCGATTTGCAGTTTATGAAATAAGCATGTCCGATCTGGTGCTCGCGATCGAACAGAAACTCGATCCGCTCGTTAATCATTCCGAGCAGATTTGTCAGATTTACGCCGGTGGCCGCACTTGCTTCACTCAATAACGCCGGACTCGGCATTAGCTCGCGAAACTCAAAGCGACGACGAAGAGCCGTATCAAGCAGAGCAATTGAACGATCTGCGGTATTCATTGTCCCGACAATGTGAAGATTGGCCGGCACACCGAACATTTCTCGCGAATACGGGAGTCGCACCTTCAGTTCGTTTTTTTCACCAAGACGTTTGTCGGGTTCGAGAAGTGTAATAAGCTCGCCAAAGACCTTTGAAATATTTGCACGATTGATTTCGTCAATGACAAGCACAAACGGCTCAGGGGCCCCGCTTTCTGCAGGCTGCTGGCTTGCGATATAACGTTCAAGGGCCGGCAAATTAAGATCGGCATGTGTCATAAGATAAACCGATCGCATCGAAAAACCGCGCGGATAAATCTCTTCCACTGAAACCCCTGCGCGGTCGTGCCAGAGCCACCGAACAGCACGACGATGTGAGTATATTCCCTCTTCGCGGGCGGCATACTCATAATCGCCGGTTATCTCGCCGATCGCGCGGAAAAGGCCGTTGCCCTTCGACACGATAATGATGTCGCCTTTGCGCATCCAGTTCCGAAAGATAAACGGGCACTGAACGCGGCCACTCATTGCGCTTACCAGTGGCAGGGATTTCCCATGCTCTAAGTCATGATTACGACAAGCCTGAATAATAGCATCACGACTTACGAAGCGTGGGTCCGACCAGTCGATGTCGTCAAATCCAAGGAGCGTGTACCCTTCCTTTAGCGCCTCATCAAAAAGGTAGGCGTCATCCGGATTGGCTGCTTCTCCTATCGACATCTTGAAGACTTGACGCTCTCCGATTTTGAAGTCGTTCGTACCCGGTCCCGTACTCGTTTCCGCACGGCGTGCAATTCGGCGAAAGGTTCCCGGTTCGGGTGAAAGTCGGAATCCCGCCGTTCCTTCGTCGGGTTGAACAGGACGCAGGCCCTCCACAAACTCCTCGTAACTATAGGACTGGTGAAAGGTCACAAATTCTATGCGGCCGGCCGCTGATAGACGCCCATATTCGGACATCAATTCCTCGCGGCCTTCGGGAACGGCTCCATTGCACAGCAACACTGCCTCTCGCGCAGTGGCGTAGGTCTTTCCCGTTCCTGGCGGCCCATAAAGGATTAAATTAGTGGGAGGCGTCATCGGGTTCATCGGTAGACTCTCCTCAGCCTTATCGCTTTGCTGCACCGGGTCAGAACGGTTAACAGCCCACACAAATCCTTGAACGTCCCATAGATCGCGCGGCGCCCAACCCCACTCAATTGTCATCGCGTCGCGTATCGATTCTACGAGCATTAGAATGTTCTTGTACTCATCACGCGTTAGCGGGTTATACCCTACAATTTGCTCTCCGGTGAGAGCACGCGCCAGCCGAGACACCGGATCGGAGTTGATGCCGTAAGCTCGCGTCGGCTGGACAAGCGCCGCGAGCATCGTCGGAATGTTGCGGCTTTCGCTGTAGGGCCTGCTTGTCAGACCTTCCGACAATATCGGCCACGTGCTTTCGACAAATTCTGAAATAGCCAAATCTATGCTGCCAGCGCGGGCTAGACGCCCAGCTTCGCGTTCGAGTAGGCCGGGATGGCTCGCCCGCAGCGCTTTTATTCGAGCATCAGTGCGCCAACCCAACAAGCCACTTGGGACACCAGCCTGACCTGTCACAATGTCGAGAAGTCGAGCGCCAAGAACCGCGTCGTCCTCGTTCGCAAATTTAGCTAGGGCATCCTGAGCGCGGTCGATCAGCTTGTTCTTGTAGGCGCGTTCTTCGTCAAAATAACCGCCCTCGTCAGCGGCAAAGCCTTGCGGCTCAAAGTCTGGATAACGTTTTAGGAAAATGCGCCGATACTCTTCGAGCTTCTCGCGGTTTAATATTGCCGGCTTTTCATACCAGGACAAAAGATCATCCAGTTCTCCCATAGAGCTAACACGCACCATGGCAACTGGACCCAAAGCGGACGTGTGGTTGAGCCGTTGCGGTAACCCATGGTGCCGGTTTTCATTTTGCGCGTACTGCCGCGACTGATAAACTTCAGGAAGCCCGTGTGCAGTTTCAAGCCATAGCTGCGCGGGCGGACGTTCCCGATCTAAGGCGATCTCGCGGCCATCCGGCAGCTGAAATGCTAGTATCTTCTGTACGTCCTTTACGGGCGCACCGAATCGGCGTGCCAACTCGCCCTCCACCTCATCGATCGTGAGCCCTTCTGCACGGAGGTCGAAAATAAAGGCCGTTGTAGAACTTGCATCCGCACCTTTCTGCTGTGGCTCCTTAACACCAGCCAAGGACTGAAATTTTTTTCCACTAATAGCTTGGCACACGTTCGCCCAGTTCCGGTCCAGTAAAAGAGCATCGTGAACTTCGCGAACCTTAACCGACACAAATGGATCACCACGCCCCCGGGCCGGCAAGATGTATTTTTCGAGCACGTACTGCCTTATTCGGTCGGCATTCTTTTCATTCAGCGCGTCCAATTCAGCCCCCACCCGCTAAGTGCTCCTTGACCGTCGCGAACACGGCGATACCAAGACCACGTCTTGCATCTAGTCGATCCGATTCAAACACATTATTAACAACAGGCGAATCGCTGTCTTCAAGAAAGCCTGTCAACTCTCATCAGACGTTCTTCTCCCCGGGATATTGTCGCGGTACCGATCCTCACGCCAACGGCCCACCTATTGCACCACCGCTCTACGACATACGTCCCCATTTCCTATTTGTGGGACGAGTAGCCATACTTGGGAAGAATGCACTTCACCAAAACCCGCAACGGCGCCCGACGTTTTTCGCGAAGTGCCCAGTCGAACGTGACGTTCTTGCGCACGGTCGCGACCAGCTGGGGGGCGATCGGTCGGATGGTGTATTCGCCCAGTACCTTGACCGCTCTATCGTTGGTTTCTAACGCGTCGTAGAAAGCCATCTCGTCACCGGTCAGGTCCATGGAGTGGCCGCGCGTGGCGCGCACCCCGCATTTTCTTGGTAAGCGCAATCAGTTCCTCGATCACCTGCTTTGCTTCGATCGCCTGGCTCCGATAGCGCCGCAGTGTCCGCTCAAACATGCGCGGATTTACGCTGATTCGCACTACTGGTCGCTTTTAGCCGCTCCCTATTCGAACTTAACCGCAAGCAGGCTATGCCCGGAGAGCCTGAACCTGCTCACTGCGCCGAGCCGACCTCGGATAGATTACGCTTCCCCGAGACGCGCAACAGCTCGTCCGAGTATGCCTTCGCCCAGCACAGCGTATTCACGAGCTGCATCTGTTCAATGCTGTTGCACGGCACTTCCAGCAGCCTCGGGCTTGCGAACACGACCGAAAGGCAACGCGCGCGGCTAAGCGCCACGTTCAGCCGGTTCTTGCTGAAGAGGAATTCGATGTTTCGGGGGAGATCGTCACCAGAGGACGTCGCCATCGAGATCAGAACGGCGGCCGCCTCCTGGCCCTGGAATTTGTCGACAGTTCCGACCCGCGCTCCGGTTGGCAGCATTTCGCGCAACAAGTTGACCTGCATGTTGTAAGGGCTCACGACGAGCACGTCGTCGGTTCCGAGATCCCTCGTTCTGCCGTACCGATCCGTCCAGCGGCACCGCATCAGCGCTTCGTAGGCAAGCTTCACCCGTTCGGCTTCGGCTCTGCTCTTCTGCGCGCAGTCGACATGCGCCACCGGGACGAACCGGATGCCATTCGGCGCGAGCGCCGGATCGGCTGCCGCGTCGGTCTCGATGCGTTGGATCGTCGTGCAGTCGGCCGACCTGAGCCGCCCGTCGTAGACGGCATCCGATACAAACCTGCAGACTTCGGGGTGCATGCGCCACGAGAGTTCGAGGAAGACGCCGCGGTCCGGCGGCACGGTCGCAGCGCCTTCGAGAAGATGTTCGAGGCCGGAGATACCGGAATTCCCCGGATGCACGCCCTGGATCGGCTGCGAAAGCTGCATCTGGTCGCCCACGAGCACCACGTTTCGCGCGCTGACGCCCATCGCAACGACGTTAGCAAAACTCACCTGCCCGGCTTCGTCTATGAATAGGTGGTCGATCGCACTGTCGAGCTCGGGGCGCGCGAAGAGCCACGCGGTGCCTGCGATCAGTTGGAAGCCGCCGCCGGTCGCTTCCTCGTTGTCCAGGGTATCCGCAACGAACGTGCCATTCAGAAACTGATCCTCGCGCGAGGACTTCTTGATGCCTTTGAACCGCACGTTCCGCTCCTTCGCGACCGACTCGACGTCGGCGAGGAGCTTGTTGATCGCCTTGTGCGAATTAGAGGCGATTCCGACGCGCCTACCGGCTTCGAGCAACGCGACAATCGCGTGCGAGGATGTATAGGTCTTTCCGGACCCGGGCGGCCCCTGCACGAGCAGGTAACTATCGTCCAGCAAGCTCACGGCCTTGATCGTGCCGTCAAGCAGGTCGCTCCCCGGCGCGACGATCGGCTCGCCCGCGCCTCGTCCGCTCAGGCGGGGGGCCGACTTCTTCATGATGTCGACCACGGCCCGATATCGTGAGCCGCCTCCCGTCGCGACCGATTCCGCGAACCGGTAAATGGCGTCTCGCAGGACGCGGTCGCCCAACGGACCCTCCGGGATCAGCGAAACCACATCGTCGAACGGGGACCGTTTCGGACCGATCTTGAGCGAGATCGTGCCGGAGTCCTCGTCGAGCTCCACGATCTCCCCCGCGGGTTCGAGCGTGCCCGCGCGAAGCGGCGTGTCGCCGACCCGCATCTTGAAATCCTGCGCTGGGAAGGTGAAGGAATGCACGGTCGACCTCTTCTCCGACCGCGGCGGCTTGTCGCGGTCGGGGCGAAGAGCTCCGATGCACTCGGCATCGTCGACGAGCTCGTCCTCGGACATCTCGTTGCGCGCGAACATCGCCCACCAGGTCGGCTTCGCCTCCCTGCGGTGGAATTCCAGGAGATGCGCGAGGAGCTCGCGCCAGGCGCGGTCCTCGTCGGAGCAGCGGCGCGTCAGCGCATCGGAAAGGGCCGACGTGCGCGCTTCTGCTTCGGCGCGCTTGCGCTCCCGTTCCTCGTCCGCTTGCGCCGGCGCGTTGGCCGAGTGCCACGGCAGGCCTTCAGGCCGCAGCCGCACCAGCCAATCCCGACACCGGCTCAAGGATTCGCAGTCGCGTCGGTTGTACGAAGCAATTTCGTCGAGAAGCTGCCCATCCCCGGTACGCCGCCATCGCTCGTACATGACGATGCTGTCTCCCGCGGTCTGCACCGTGCCGGATCGGGCGTCGGGCATGTAGAAGACCTCGACGTTCTTGATCGAGTAGCGTGGTTCGGAAATCCGGACCGCCTCGCGGACCACTTTGTAGAGATCGATCAGCTTTCCCTTCCGCAGCAGATCGTCTACCGCGCCTTCGCGGGTCCCGTGCAGCATCGCAAGGCGCTTCAGCGCCGACTCCTCGTAGCTGGCGTAGTGGTATACGTGCGCCGCCGGATTGCGCGCGAGGCGCTCGCACATGAAGTCGACCGTGTTCTCGAACGCGAGCTTCTCCGCCTGCCGTTCGTGCGCCCAGTACGCTGTAAAGTGCTCGGTGCCGGAATCCGAATGCACCAGCCCGAACAGGTATTCCAAGCCGCCTTCGAATAACGGATCGCCTTCCATGTCGAAGAACACATCGGCGGGGTCGGGTTTCGGCAGCCGCGCGAATCCTCTATCGGCAATTGCCGGGAGCAATTCGACCACATTGTCGCCTGTGTCACGCCGGCGGATCTGAAGCCTCGCCTGTGAGCGAAGCCGGGCCAGTGTGTCCGCCTGCAGGCCCGGTATCCGCCCGTCCTCCGGCAGCGCCGCGAGTTGTCGGAGCGTCGAGACGCCGGCCACCCGCAACTTATCGATCTGCGACCGCGCGATGTTCGCGACCAGGCTGAGGTGTTCTTCGGCCTCCCATTGCGCGCCGCACGTCTCGCTCCAGCGGCAGTAGGCGCAGTGCGCGCAAGGTTCGGGCGCGCTGCCCAACAGTGGGGACGAGACGAATGAGAGGAATCGGTCGCGTGCGATTTGATAGTAGTAGCGCACGGTCGCGGGCGGCAACGAGACCTCCTCTCCGGTCCCGAGAAAGACCTGCAGCCGTTCGGGCGGGCAGCCTTGCGACCGTTCGAGTAGGTCTGCGTACACGCAAAGCTGCAAGATGTGCTTGGGTTTGGCGGAACGCGAGAGCTTAGTGTCCGCGACGTCGTAGGCGAAGTTTCCGAATTCGGACTTCCGGCCGTCGACGCGCAGGAGAAAGTCGGAGAATCCGTGCCAAGGCGCCGCGAACAGGGCGCCTTGGTAGATAGCGTTTGCGCCCGCGCGCATGGCGCCCAAGGTTGTGGCGACACGACCGTCGAGGTCGCCTGCACCCGCGACGTCGAGAACGGTTAGCCCCCTCGCGCGCAGCCGATCGAGATACGCGCGCTCATGCTCCAGACCCTTCTCCTGCAGAAGTTCGAGTTGCGGGTCTTCGGACGACGGAGGCGACGCACCGTTCGCGAGCTGGGCGAGATCGAGTGCGGTCGAATGGGTGCAGCCCAGATAGTTGACCAGATCGCTGGCAGAATACAGCGTTTGGCCGAGATGCTTCCGCATGTCCTGTCCCCTCTTGCCTCTCCCAAGATGCGTCTGATGCTCGGACCGCGGGGCCCGGTCATTTAGGTCCTTGCGGCGGGAAGACGGGCGACGCGCCCCTCACCACCCGGACACGCAATCTATTGCCGACCGGAGGCTACGTCATGTTAGCGCCTCCGCGAGCGCGAGCGCTTGTGCGGCAGAGACGACCGGAATTCGGTATAGGACCGCGTCGCAAAGTTCAGGGATCGACTTGAGTGATGAAATCCGGCCATATCGAGCGGGATCTGCGGGATCCGGCCGGGGTGTGGTACTTTCGATCATCAGTCCCTCGGCATCGGCAGCTGTCCGGACCGCCTCGATCTCTGGTAGCCACAACGTAATCTGCGACTGAGTTACTCGCTCGAACGCGAACACGTGCTTTACAGCTGCACGGTAGCAGCACAGGTACTGGACCGGGTCCCGATGCCGTTGAAAACGTGGATCACGGTCGATGGCCGCTTCTATCGCCGACCCGAGCGCGCTGGGTGCCCTCATTCAATCTCCTCATGGTAGGCGCCGCCCGGCCCTCGCTGGGGCCTGTGGCGCGATTACAATTGATGTACGGCTCGCGGCTCCGAGAAAGCACAAGCGTCTTAGGATTGCGATAGGATTCTTTAGGAGATTTGATATCAATCTCGCAGGTTGACCCGGCTACTCAGCCCGCCCGTCAGAAGCAAGTCTGTATCCGCAGACAAGGTTTGTACGAAACTCGTCATGAGGGCGACCATGCGCCGACGTGTGCCGTCGGCCCAACACGCCCCCCAGCGGAGACACCACTCGGCCTAGCCGTTGCCCAGCCGGTTCCCGGGACGTTTGACCGCACTGTGCGCTCCAACGCGGCAAACGCGCCGCATCGGCATCACGATCAGGATGTTTGTCTCGATTCCGTTTCCGATCCGGCAGCCGAAAGGGGATTCTCTACCGCACAGCAGTTGATCCAATCCTGCCTCTCAATCAAGCGGCTGCTGAGCGCGGCTTGTGCGCCTCCGATTGTAAATGGGCGCCGAACTAAGCCCTTTGGACGAACGGCAGCAACTCTTAGTGCGGAATAACGGAATCTAGCAGGGATCGGGTCCCACGCCGCTCTCTCAATTGCGTTCACAGCGTTACCCCGATATTCGGCCGACCACAGCGCCAATTTATACCCAAATCAACTCATCGACGCAGCAGTAGATTATTGAGCTATCCGACATATTGAACGGGCTGCCGAGGTGCCTTGGCTACTCGGGCCGGCACGCGCTTGTTCAAATAGCGAGTTAGGATTGAAGCATCGGTGACCTGGACGCCGTCGAACCCAATCCGCAATTTTCCGCGACTCCGAACCTCAACATCTGTTAACGTCGGGAAGTTTTTCGGCGTGGCCTCAAGCCATCTACTTGCCTTAAATACGCCCCGAATTACTCCATCGCGGTGTGCCAGGATGTAATCGCATTGCTCCGCCCGAGTTTTGCTTAAAGGCCATGCGAAACGAGCTGCATCAAAGTCGTTGTTTCTAGTTGCATTTCGACGAGCGCGGCTGCGCGTGAGATTGACGAACAACACCTTGTGAGCAACTTCTACTTCTTCGATTGCAAAATCGCGCTCGATTTCATCTGCCGTGCGAACTCCTCTATCGGAGCTGTAGTGACCGCCTTGTAAATTGCTTAGGCCATCATACGCGTCGATTAGGGCTGCCTCGACTTCAAGAGCCTCTTTGGCCGAAAGCCCAAACCGATGTATCACGTGCTTAACGACATTGCCTGATTCTATGATTTCCTGGATCGTTGCAAGCTTGAGTGGCATAAGTCCGTCATTGCTTTCTTCATCAATCTTCTGACGGACGTGATCGAATACACGGTTGTTCATTCCTTTTCCGACGTAGAAAGTTCGATCCGATCTCGGATCTATCAATCGGTAAACGTAGCAGCCAAGTTTTTCACGCACATGTGCAGAAAAACGTTCCATGGTTTTTACTCGGATTTATGTAAGGTTTGATTCGGCACTTCTTCGCGACACTTTTTGTCCTGGTCCGCGCACTGCTGAGCCTTCTCAATCATGCGATGCTTCTCAGCTTCGGGCAGGCGTATCGCGCCAGCGATGCATATCGACAGCGACCTCTGGATCGCCGTGTCCTTCGCCGTCACATTGTTGCGAATGCCGCCGGCGTCGATATCAAAGGTGATGTCGATCTTCGGTCCCCTCGGACGCTGGCCGGCAGAATCGCGCCGACGTCATGTTACTGAATCTTTTTCGCGCCTGCCGTTATCCGCGCATCCAGCGAGTGTTATGCGCGATGCCACTTCCACCCCTTACGATGAAGCCCAACCAAGAAACGTTATGGGTTCACCAGCGTCTTTGAATTCCGACCGCGTATGCCATACGGCCTTGCATTTTCGAAAACGAATTCGATCCCGGCTTCTTCGAGTGCTTTTCGCAGGCTGTTAAGCGTACGCGTATGTGGCACGGAAAGATCCAGTTCAAACCTCTCAATTGTACGCGTCGACACACCTGAACGCTGCGCTAACTCGGCGTGTGTCCACTTTAACCACGCCCGAGCCGCACGCAGTTGCTCTGCACTTATCTCATGATCCCGGGCTGAATTAACCATAATTCGACGTTTCACACGACAAATGGGGGCGGTCCGGGTTATGTTGGTTAACATAATATAAATGCCGCAGGGCCGCCTGAGGAATCCTATAGGCATAGGATTTCCACGAAGTGAATGCCTTGCCAGACGAGCACCGATCAAGGATTCGGTGACGCCTCTGCAACTTATAGCGCGTCGGCACGCTTTTTTGGCGCGCAGTTTCTGAATCCTTAGCACCCCTTTGCGTCCCGCGACGGCGCCACGATGGAGGCTGTTCATTGCAAAAAACCCGCTCCGACCAGCGACTTCTCTCGACCCCATTGTCGGGTACCAAAAAAACCCGACGGGATTCTGGCGCTGGCCCATTTTCCGAACTCAACAGTACCCCGTTGCACTGGTGGCGAACGTATTCAGCGAATGCATTTGGCAAGGCCGAGGTCAAACGGATCCGTGTCTCACTCCGAGCATGCCCAAAGGTAGACGATGGTCATTGGTGGAGAGCAATTGACGGCGATGCGGCTGCGGCGATTGGCGTTGCTATTCGAGTTGTGTGGCGGCGCGAGAAAATCGGAATTTCCGAAGATGCGGCATTGTCTGCCGTGCTCGCTTGCGCGCTGAACGGTGATGCAGCCGCCATTTTCTTGCTCTCGGCGGCACTGGATCGCCGCGCAAAAACAGCCCCTCACTGCGCAGAACTTTCGGGCTCGTGGCTGGTCGCAAGCATCTCCAGTCCGCCCCTCGCCCCAAATGACTAGATTGGACAGATCGCCCCGTCACGAACGTCACACCAGTTCAAACCCGGGCTTTTCAGTCCGAGCGCAGCAGAAAGAGCCATGTCGATCATTTATCTTACGAACAATCCGGAAATTCTACTGGATAACCTCCAACGGCTGCACACCGATATTTCTCGTATCCGCTCTGGCGCGGCACCTACTCAAGGCGATCTGAATGCCGCCCCAATCCTCGATCAATGGCAGTACGGAGCGCGCCTCAGCACATGCGTCTACGGCCTCGTCTTTGGCCATCCGATCCTTGGCGATAGGCGCGCAATCCACACCTCGGAGCTTTTTGCGATCGACACGGCCTCGGGTTGGGCCCGCACCTGGTCGCGCTTCTATCGTCTCGGCGTGCCAGCCGGCGGATTTCCGGGAGGCGGAAATGCCTGATGACTGGCGTAAGCAACTGGTCGATCGTTACCCCAAACTGTTCTCACGGACCGTCGATGGCAAAACGGTCTACAGCGGGTATCCATGCGTTGGTGATGGATGGCGCGAACTCGTCGAGAAGGCGATTGCACGTGTCGTCGCTGCTCTCAAAGACGCGCCCTCGGGGCAGGTCATGATCGTGCAGATCAAGGAGAAATTCGGCACAATCCGCATCTACTACGACTGGCACGACATTCCTGACGCTGTCGCGGTCAATATCGCGGAAGCGACAAGCCTCGCGGAAGCCAGGTCCGCATGCACCTGCGAGACCTGCGGCCGCAAGGGTCGGATGTTCGAGAGCAACGGGTGGTATGCGACCCGCTGCGACGAACATGCGGCTTCCGACGCTGCCCTCGTCGGAGGAGAAGACACATTCGTGAAATACGCTGTCGTGGACGGCAAATGGAAGATTATCGCGCGTCGCAGATACGACCGCGAGCGCGATGCATTCGTCGATCTTCCCATCGAGACCGGCGATAGCGTACCTCGGAGCCCGAGGCCGCCTTGATCAAGCGGACGTGAAGCTCGGTTTGACCCGCTCGCGCCGCGCTGCGCAGGAAATATGAGCCGATCTCGGTATGACGAAGGCGTCTGTCAAGAAGAGAACGATCGCCATGAAACTCTGGATCCTATCCGATATCCACACCGAACTATCGCGCGGCTGGGACCTTCCGCCGCCAAGCGAGTGGCCGGATTTCGATGTCCTCATAATGGCTGGCGACCTGATGCCACACATGGAGCGCGGGGTCGATTGGCTCCGCGAGCGCATTCCCGATCGACCGGTCATCTACATCGCCGGCAATCACGAAGCCTACCATTGCGATATCGACGACACGCGCGAACAAGCAAAAGAAGCTGCCGCCGGAACGAACATTCATGTCTTGGAGAACGAAAGCGTCGTCATCGATGGAGTGCGCACTCTCGCCGGCACGCTATGGACGGATTTCCAACTGTTCGACGCGCCCGAAATCGCCATGCGCGCGGCCGCACAATTCATGAATGACTACCGGTTAATCCGGACAGATGCGTATTCGAGGATTCTGCGCCCACTCGATACTCTCGCGCGTCACGTGGCGACGCGTCAATTCATAGAAAACGGGCTCTCGCAGCCGTTTTCCGGACCAACCGTCGTCGTTACCCACCATGGGCCCTATCGGGGCGCCTTGAGAGCGGGTCACGAGCGAGATGTCCTGTCCGCCGCTTACGCGAGCGATCTCTCACCGGTCATCAAGCGATATCAGCCGGATGTCTGGATCTTTGGCCATACGCACCGGTCCGACAACATGCTGTTAGGCAGCACCAGGATCGTTTCGAATGCGAAGGGATATGGGCCCCAAGTTGCCGGTGGCCAATGGGAAAACCCCGCATTCGATCCGACGTTCACGATCGAGATCAAACCGTAACGGAGGTCACATGAAAACTCCGGCTGCAGCGCGTCGGCCGCCGTAACGCGCGTTTTCATCGTCCAGAGTTCTCAATTCTTGAAGCCCACGGCAACGCCGCCACGGGAACGGGGAAGCATTGTATGACCGAGAATTCCTCTGCCAAGACAAAGACACCGCGCGATCTTCTTGCACGCGCCTTCCTTGACATCCTGGCCCGCGAGGTCGGCGATTCGTCAAAGCCGCTGCTTCGATCCGGGGACCCCAACGATCCGATCGAAAAGCTGCTCGACGACCTCTCCACCAGCGATACGAACACTTCGCGCAAATCGATCCGGCCAGATCTTGCCGCCGTGGCCGTTCTTGTGGCACGCGCGATTGAAAACGAGCCGGGGCTAGTCAGGAATTTACGACGTGGCAGCCCTGTCGTCACCATCGCAGCATATCTGCCGGATCTCGTCTCGCTCGTCGGTGACGTCGTCAAAAACTGTGCGTTCGGACCCGACACACATGTCGAAGAAGGTCGCATCAACAGCGCCTACGATCGTACGGCCGTTGTGATCGCGCGAGACGGAACCGCCAACGATCATAAGCCGGACAAGGGGAACGACGTCATCGCGGCGGCCCTCCATGCCCATTGTCCGATCGTCGGCATTGCTGCCGATCCGCGGCGCCATCTGCCGCGCGACCTGATGCGCGCCGCGGAATGCCATCTGGTTCTCGGGCAGATCGATGCGCCCGCCCTCGCTCTTGTCATTGAAGCCGTAACCGGTCAGCCACCAGCATCGCCTATCGACCCGGACCTTCTGCGGACAGCGGACGTGGCCGACCTGCAGCTGGCGTTGCGGCGTGACCGCAGTCCCGACGAATGCCTGCGCCGCCTACGCCAAGTCGTCAAGAATCGGGGGCTATTCGATGGCGATGGGCCCGGGCTCGAAGAACTCGCCGGCTATGGCGAGGCTCGGCAGTGGGGTCTCGAACTGGCGGCCGATCTTGCAGCCTATCGCAAAGGCGAACTGGAATGGGCCGCAATTGAGAAAGGACTTCTGATTGCCGGCCCACCGGGCGTTGGAAAAACCCAGTTCGCCAAAGCCCTCGCCAAAACAGCCGGCGTGCCGATCGTTGCCACCTCCGTCGCCGACTGGAACGCCGCCAGCTACCTGTCTGGGACCCTTCAAGCCATGCGGACGGCCTTCTCGCAGGCGCGCCGTCTGGCGCCGAGCATCCTGTTTATCGATGAGCTCGATGGCATTTCCGACCGGGCAACGCTCAGGGGTGACTACGTCGAATATTGGTCCCAGATCGTCAATTTGTTGCTGGAACTGCTGGCCGGGGTCGAAGACCGGCCGGGAGTCGTCGTGGTCGGCGCCACGAACCACCCAGACCGGATTGACGCTGCCGTACGCCGCGCCGGACGGCTCGACCGGACGATCACCATCGAAAAACCCAGCGCCGAAGACCTGGTCGGCATCATCCGCTTCCACCTGAAAAACGCTCTCGCGGAAGCCGACCTGATGCCGGCGGCGCTCGCGGCTCGCGGCGGCACCGGGGCTGACGTAGAAGCGTGGGTGCGGCGTGCGAAGGGCAAGGCGAGGCGCGCAAAACGGGATCTTTCGCTTGAAGATCTTTTGACCGAGATCAGACAAGGACAAAAGCCGCTATCGCCATCTCTTCGCCGAAAGTGCGCCTATCACGAGGCTGGGCACGTTATCGTGGCCGCGGTACTTGGTGTCTTCAAAATGCGGAGCGTCAGCGTCGACGATGCTGGCGGCGTGACGACTATCGAACTCGACCAAGGTCTGGCGCAGACCCTCGGCGGCTGCGAATCGTTGATCACCATGCTGCTGGGCGGGCGTGCCGCCGAGAACGCATTCTTCCCGCCTGACGAGGTGACTATCGGCGCAGGTGTCAGTGACGATTCCGATTTTGCACGCGCTACGAAACTCGCTCTCGATCTGGAGACAAAGTTCGGATGCGGGTCGCTCGGAATAGTCAGGTTGCCCCAGCGCATACTGGACATGGGCTTCCACGACGCTTTAGTCATCACACCTGTGAAACGGCGCCTAGACGCATGTTACGAAAGAGCGCGCGACATCGTCCAATCCAACAAGGATACGCTGCTTGCTTTAGCCAGCGCCTTGGACGAGCGCGGCTATCTTGATCGAACCGAAATCGAGGGTCTCCTTGCGCAATATCGGCTGCTGGCATCCACGGGGTCAATCGTGCCTGATGAGAACGAGGCGGTGTCCGATACCGGGACTCCGATGACCAGCGGCGCGGAATCGAAGAGTGGGTGATTTCGGCCCGTATATCGATAAGCATCAACGGAGACGGGATATGGTGATTTTCACCGATAAAGAACTGGCCGACACGCCAATCCTCACCGACTGGCAGATTGTGGGTGGGCTAAATCGCCAGCCTCAGCTGTTCGGGTCGCACGCATTTCATGAAGGTTCGCGCGTCGCCGTCGCAGAGCTCGTCATCGTCGATCCGGTCCTAGGGTGGGCACTCACGCCTCACGGCGGATACAGACTCGCGGGCGGCGGCACGCTTGCACGCGAGTACGCGCGGTTCGGGACGGCGAAGCGGGACAATTGAGCACGGGAAATCGGCCCGAACAGATGACATCGGCTGGAGGCCGAAAAGTTGGACGTAAAACGCAAAGATTACCTACCGCGCCGGTCCCCCGCACTTCAAGTGCGGCAAGCTGTTCCAGGATTGGTCCGCCGGCAACAATCAGCCGTTCGACACCGTAGAGTTCGCCGCGCCCTGGCCATTATCCATCGTTGCTGTTCGACTGATCTACGCTCAGGGCTATTTGTACCGATCTGCCATGTTCAGAGCGTCTATGCACATTCGTCGGCGCTGGAGCAATGACAGCGCGGCCCGCGCGGCTAATTCAGCCCCAGAGCCTTGAACGCGGCGGTCTTCGGGTC
>Ga0182748_1000955_pt1 | contig 29212 bp, 26 predicted proteins | sample eDN3rd37CKraftOP_FD_128877 | JGI IMG/M metagenome (GOLD analysis project Ga0182748, IMG submission 128877) | Enriched Organic Plus compost microbial communities from Emeryville, California, USA - eDNA 3rd pass 37_C Kraft OP (version 2) (version 2) ...
TCAACCGAGGCCGCGCATTCTACGCCAACCTCTTATTTCGTCAAGCGTTATTTTCAGAATTTTTCGTTCCTACTCAACCGCTTGCGCTTTCGATCGGCCGGAGCTTCTCGTCAGCGGGAGGCGCATTCTACAGCGACCAGAATCACTGTCAAGCACCTCGGCGATCTTCCTTTTGGCTCGCTGCCGGAGCAGCTGTCGAACCCAGAGGCGGCAAGTGAATCACCTGCCTGATCACCACCCCCAGCTTCGAACCTGCTTAAGTGCTTGATTTTCAAGCTCTTTCAGCGCTTCGTCGCTGGGAGTGGTGCGCATTATAGGGACTTCAGAATGCCCGTCAACACTTTTCTGAAAGAATCTTCAACGGGATGCGAAACGGGCCCGCAGCGCCGGCAATTGCCGCGCCACCGGCGGCAGGCGCAGCAACAGCAGGAATACGCCTATGGCTGCATATAGCGACCAGCGCTCGATGTCCGAACGCACCACCCACAGCATATGCAGGAGCCCCAGGGCGAGGATGACATAGACCAACCGGTGCAGCTTCTTCCAGCCGCTGTCCAGTTTGCGCATGCTGTATTTGTTCGAGGTCAGGGCCAGCGGCAACAGGCCCAGGAAACCCAGGGTCCCGACGATGATGTAGGGCCGCTTGCGTAATTCGACGCCCAGTTGCGTCCAGTCCAGACCGAGGATGAACACCAAGTAGGCGCACAGGTGCAGGCATATATAGGTGAAACACCACAGGCCGAGTTGCCGGCGCACCAGGATCCAGCCGTTCCAGCGCGTCAGCTTCTGCAGCGGGGTCATGGCCAGGGTCAGCAGCAACAGGACCAGGCCGCCCTGCCCCAGGTTGTCAACCAGCGCCTTGCCCGGGTCGGGCCCCAGGGCGAAGATCCAGGCCAGGTACAGCCAGTAGAGCGGCGGTATCAGCGCCAGCAGGAATACGCTGGCGCGCCAGATGGGATTGCGCATCTGCATCAATAGTTCTTCCTCAGGTCCATCCCCGCGTACAGCGAGGCCACTTCGTCGGCGTAGCCGTTGAACATGAGGGTGGGACGAACATTGGGGCTGAATAGTCCGCTGGGCAGGCGCCGCTCGCGAGCCTGGCTCCAGCGCGGGTGGTCCACCGTCGGGTTGACGTTGGCGTAGAAGCCATACTCGTCGGGCGCCAGGCTTTCCCAGGTGGTCTTCGGCTGCTCGGCGACGAAGCTGATGCGGATGATCGACTTGGCGCCCTTGAAGCCGTACTTCCACGGCACTATCAGGCGCAGCGGCGCGCCGTTCTGGTTGGCCAGGATGCGGCCGTACATGCCCACGACGAGAATCGCCAGCGGGTGCATGGCCTCGTCCATCCGCAGGCCCTCCACGTAGGGCCAGTCGATCAGGGCGAAATTGGATTGCACGCCGGGCATGCGCTCGCGGTCGACCAGGGTTTCGAAGCGCAGGTACTTGGCGTTGCCCGTCGGCTCGACACGCTTGATCAGCTCCGACAGCGGGAAGCCGATCCAGGGGATGACCATCGACCAGGCCTCCACGCAGCGCAGGCGGTAGATGCGCTCTTCCAGCTGGTAGGGCTTGATGAAGTCCTCGAGGGCGTACTTGCCGGGCTTCGCCACCTCGCCATCGATCACCACCGACCAGGGCTCGGTCCTCAGCGCGCCGGCGTTGGCGGCCGGGTCGCCCTTGTCCGGGCCGAACTCGTAGAAGTTGTTGTAGGTGGTCGCATCCTTGAAGGGGGTGATGCTCTCCCCTTGCACGGTGACGGCATCCCACTTGGTCAAGGGGAGCTTTTCGCTGAACCAGCCCGGCGTGCTGGCCGCGGCCTCGACATCGGCATATCGGGAAGGATCGGCCAAACCCATGGCCGGCAGCCCGGCAAGGGCGGCACCTGCCGCGCTGGCGGAGAGGAAACGGCGGCGGGAGAGATAGAGGGTTTCAGGGGTGACTTCCGACTCGTGGCAAGCGGAAGGTCGGGCAATACGGATCAGCATGGCGGGCTCCGCAACGACTGGCTGTGTGCGCCAATAGACTGCGGAGCCCGGGGGAAATTACATCAGCTCGGACGGCGGCGACGGCGCAATTGCAACAAGTATTGCACCGGACCGGACGCGGCATAAGCGAGGAACAGCAGCAGCAGGATGCGCGGCGGGTCGGTGAAGACCACGGCGAAGGCCAGCACCACCACCAGGATCGCCACGAAGGGCACGCGGCCACGCAGGTCGAGATCCTTGAAGCTGTGGTACTTGATGTTGCTGACCATCAGCATGCCGGCGGCGGCGACCATCAGCGCGACCAGCAGGGAGACCTTGGCGCCCTGGATGTCGAAGTCGGCGAAGGCCCACACGGTGCCGGCCACCAGGGCCGCGGCGGCCGGGCTGGCCAGGCCGATGAAGTAGCGCTTGTCGGCCTTGCCCACCTGGGTGTTGAAGCGCGCCAGGCGCAGCGCGGCACCGGCCACATAGATGAAGGCGACCATCCAGCCGACCTTGCCCAGGCTGCTCAGCGCCCACTCGAAAGCGACCAGCGCCGGGGCCACGCCGAAGGCGACCATGTCCGACAGCGAGTCGTACTCGGCGCCGAAGGCGCTCTGGGTGTTGGTCAGGCGCGCGACGCGACCGTCCAGACCATCCAGGACCATGGCGACGAAGATGGCGATGGCGGCATTGGAGAAGTCGCCGCTCATGGCGTTGATGATGGCGTACAGGCCGGTGAACAGCGCCGCGGTGGTGAACAGGTTGGGCAGCAGGTAGATGCCGCGGTGGCGGACCTTGCGGCCGTCGGCGTCGTGCCCTTCCTCGACGTGCTCGTCGATGGGCAGCAGGCTTTCGGTTTCTTCGGAGGCCTTGTTCGGCTCCTCGGGACCTTCACTCATGGAGACTTCCTTAGGGAACTCAGCGGAAAAAGATCGAGCGCGGGGCACGGACGCCCGGGCGCACAGGCTTTATACCAGAACCCCGGGCAAGAACGAAAAAACGCGGCCGGGGCCGCGTTTCTTCGAGTGTCGCTAAGCCCTTAGTTCTTGGACTTGTCGACGATCTTGTTGGCGGCGATCCAGGGCATCATGGCGCGCAGCTGCTCGCCGATGACTTCGATGCCATGGGCCGCGTTGTTGCGGCGGTAGGCGGTCATCGACGGGTAGTTGGTGGCGCCTTCGCTGATGAACATCTTGGCGTATTCGCCGTTCTGGATGCGCTTGAGGGCATTGCGCATGGCAGCACGGGATTCGGCGTTGATGACTTCCGGACCGGTCACGTACTCGCCGTACTCGGCGTTGTTGGAGATCGAGTAGTTCATGTTGGCGATGCCGCCTTCGTACATGAGGTCGACGATCAGCTTCAGTTCGTGCAGGCACTCGAAGTAGGCCATTTCCGGCGCGTAGCCGGCTTCGACCAGGGTTTCGAAACCGGCTTTCACCAGCTCGACGCAACCGCCGCACAGAACGGCCTGCTCGCCGAACAGGTCGGTTTCGGTCTCGTCCTTGAAGGTGGTTTCGATGATGCCGGTACGGCCGCCGCCGACGCCGCAGGCGTAGGACAGGGCGACATTCTTGGCATTGCCCGAAGCGTCCTGGTAGATGGCGATCAGGTCAGGGATGCCGCCGCCCTTGACGAACTCGGAACGCACGGTGTGGCCCGGAGCCTTCGGCGCGATCATGATCACGTCGAGGTCGGCGCGCGGTACGACCTGGTTGTAGTGGATGGAGAAGCCGTGGGCGAAGGCCAGGGTAGCGCCCTTCTTCAGGTTCGGCTCGATCTCGTCCTTGTACAGGCGGCCCTGGAACTCGTCCGGGGTCAGAATCATCACCAGGTCGGCGGCGGCGACGGCGCTGGCCACGTCGGCGACTTTCAGGCCGTGGTTCTGCGCCTTGACGGCGGACGGCGAGCCCGAACGCAGGCCGACGGTGACGTCGACGCCGGAGTCTTTCAGGTTGCAGGCATGGGCGTGGCCCTGGGAACCGTAACCGATGATGGCAACTTTCTTGCCCTGGATGATGGAGAGGTCACAGTCTTTATCGTAGAAAACGCGCATTTGGGTAATCCCCTGGTCTAGTGGCCTCGTGGGCCGTCTTTCAAATTCAGATGCTGAGAGTCTTGTCGCCGCGGGCGATGCCGGTCACGCCGGTGCGCACCGTCTCGATGATCGCAGCGGTACCGATGGCCTGGATGAAGCTGTCGAGCTTGTCGCTGGTGCCGGCCAGCTGCACGGTGTAGACGCTGCTGGTGACGTCGACGATCTGCCCGCGGAAGATGTCGGTGGTGCGCTTGACCTCGGCGCGCTGGGCGCCGGTGGCCTTGATCTTCACCAGCATCAGCTCGCGCTCGATGTGGGCGCTTTCCGACAGGTTCACCAGCTTCACCACCTCGATCAGCTTGTTGAGGTTCTTGGTGATCTGCTCGATGACTTCGTCATGCCCGGCCGTGGTCAGGGTGAGGCGCGACAGGGTCGGGTCCTCGGTCGGCGCCACGGTCAGGGTCTCGATGTTGTAGTTGCGCTGGGAGAACAGGCCGACCACGCGGGACAGCGCGCCGGGTTCGTTTTCCAGCAGCAGGGAAATGATGTGTCGCATGATCAGGTACGCTCCGTCTTGCTCAGCCACATGTCGCGCATCGCACCGCCGCGGATCTGCATCGGATAGACGTGCTCGCTGGTGTCGACCTGGATGTCGAGGAAGACCAGGCGGTTCTTCATGGCGAACGCCTCTTCCATCTTCGGCTTCAGGTCCTTGAGGTCGGTGATGCGCATACCGACGTGGCCATAGGCCTCGGCCAGCTTGACGAAGTCAGGCAGGGATTCCATGTAGGAGTGCGAGTAGCGGCTGTTGTACTGCATGTCCTGCCATTGGCGGACCATGCCCAGCGCACCGTTGTTCAGGTTGACGATCTTCACCGGCAGGTCGTACTGCAGGCAGGTCGACAGCTCCTGGATGTTCATCTGGATGCTGCCTTCGCCGGTCACGCAGGCCACGTCGGCCTCCGGGAAGTTCAGCTTCACGCCCATGGCCGCGGGGAAACCGAAGCCCATGGTGCCCAGGCCGCCGGAGTTGATCCAGCGATTGGGCTTGTTGAAGCGGTAGTACTGGGCGGCGAACATCTGGTGCTGGCCCACGTCGGAAGCCACGAAGGCGTCGCCGTTGGTGACTTCCCAGAGGGTCTCGATGACGCTCTGCGGCTTGATGATGCTGCCGTCGCCCTTGTCGTAGGGGAACAGGCCGCGGTTGCCGCGCCACTCGTCGATCTGCTTCCACCAGGCGGCGAGGGCTTCCTTGTTCGGCGTCTCGCCGATTTCCTTGAGGATGGTGGCCATCTCGGCCAGCACGCTGTCCACCGGGCCGACGATCGGGATGTCGGCCTTCACGGTCTTGGAGATCGAGGCCGGGTCGATGTCGACGTGGATGATCTTGGCGTTCGGGCAGAACTTGGCCGCGGTCTCGCCGTTGATGACGCGGTCATCGAAGCGCGCGCCGACGGCGAAGATCACGTCCGCGTGGTGCATCGCCAGGTTGGCGGTGTAGCTGCCGTGCATGCCGAGCATGCCGACGAACTGGCGGTCGTTGCCGGGGAAGCCGCCCAGGCCCATCAGGGTGTTGGTCACCGGGACGTTGAGCAGGCGCGCCACTTCCGTCAGCGGCTCGGAAGCGTTGCCCATGATGACGCCGCCACCGGAATAGATGATCGGGCGCTTGGCCGACAGCAGCAGCTCGGCGGCCTTGCGGATCTGGCCGGAGTGGCCGCGGACCGCGGGGCTGTAGGAGCGCAGCTTGACCTTCTTCGGATAGGCGTACTCGAACTTCTGCGTCGGGTCGCCCATGTCCTTCGGAATGTCGATCACCACCGGGCCGGGACGGCCGGACTGGGCGATGTAGAAGGCCTTCTTGATGACCTCGGGGATTTCCGAAGGGTGCTTGATGATGAAGCTGTGCTTCACGATCGGCCGGGAAATGCCGACCATGTCGGTTTCCTGGAAGGCGTCGGTGCCGACCATGTTGCTCGACACCTGGCCGGAAATCACCACCATCGGGATGGAGTCCATGTAGGCGGTGGCGATGCCGGTGATGGCGTTGGTCGCGCCGGGGCCGGAGGTCACCAGGACCACGCCGGGCTTGCCGGTGGCGCGCGCATAGCCGTCGGCCATGTGGGTAGCGGCCTGCTCGTGACGCACCAGGATGTGGGTCACGTCGTTCTCTTTGAAGAGAGCGTCGTAGATGTGCAGGAGGGCACCGCCCGGGTACCCGTAGATGTACTTAACGCCTTCGTCACGCAACGAGCGGACGACCATTTCAGCGCCGGATAAAAGCTCCACGTTGTCACCTCTAGAACGCTAAACGATCTCCCAGGGGCGGGGGACCGAAACTTGGTTGGCTGCCCGGCAGACAATTGGGCGAATGTAATCGCCGGCTACGTCGACTGCCGAATGAGCAGAACTTGGAGGCGCACCTGGTGTGTTACGGAGGGCCTCCACCCAGCGCGAGGTAACGCGAAGCAGGGTGAAACTTAGCGGCGCGGGTAGCGCCTCTTGTCTGCCGAGTAAAACCAGCTTGCGGCCGGCCCACTGCAGCGAACCTTGGATTCTTCTGATTCGGCCGCGCCAAGTCAAGCCATATATGGATTTGTGTCTAACGCAGGTTGTGATCTTTCTCTGCGGACGCATCGACACTTTTGGTTATAGTTACCCGCAGTTTCCGCATCCAAGGACCGAAACCGCATGCGACGGACGATTGTGATGGGCGCCCTGATGTTCGCCCTGAGTGCTCCGCTGATGGCCGCCCAGGTATACAAGTGGGTCGACGCCCAAGGCGTCACGCATTTTGGCGCGCAGCCGCCGCAGGGCGCCGAAGCCGCCACCGTGGACACCAAGGTCGCCCCGCCGCCCTCGGGCTTCCCGCTGCCGCCCAGGCCGGCTCCCGCGCCGGCGCCTTCGGCCAGCGACAAGCAGAAGGCCGCCGACGAGAAGGTGCGCCAGGAGGTCGCCCAGCAGGAGGCCGAGCGCGCGCGTTACTGCGACACCCTGCGGACCAACCTGGCGCAGCTGAAGAACAACCCGCGGGTGCGGGTGGCCGACGACGACGGCGAGATGCGGCGCATCCCGGAAGAAGAGCGGCAGGCCCGCATCACCCAGACCGAGCAGGACCTGCAGAAGAACTGCAACTGACAGGCGCGGCTCAGGGCGCCTCGCCGATCAGCCGGTCGAACTCGCCCAGGGCCTCGAACAGGGCGTGCATGTGTTCGCCCTCGTCCACGTAGACCATTTCGGCGATGGCGCGAATGCCCGAGGCGCGCGGCAGCTGCGCGCCCGTCTCGATGATCAGCTTCATGCGCGGCAGGAAGATCCACTGCAGCCATTCCTCCAGCTCCAGCGTATCCACGCAGAACGGCTCCTGGCTGGCCAGCGCCTCCTCCGAGGGCGGCTGTTCCCCCCACAGCGACAGCGCGCGCAGCTCCCGCTCGATCAGCAGGAGCTGGTCGGCCACGGCCGGCAGGCGGTCGTCCATCACAGCGTTGCCTTGGCGTTCTGCCGCGCGGTGGCCGCGCCGGCCGCGTCACCCTGGGCCTCGCGGGCCTTGGCGATCACGTCCCACAGGCTGGCCTGCAGCGTCGGCCGGCCATTGGCCAGCGACAGGCCGCGGCGCGCCACCTGTTCGGCCTGGGCGGCGTCGCCCTGGGCCAGGCGCACCTGGGCGAGCTTGTAGAGCACCTGCGGCTCGCGCGGGGCGATGCGCTGGGCGCGCTCCAGGCTGGCCGAGGCGCCGTTTAGGTCGCCGCCGCCCTGCTGTTGCTGGGCAGTGGTGAGTAGAGCCAGGACCGGGCCATCGAGTTGCTCGTCGGCGGCCAGCGGCGCGTTGCGCGAGGGAATGCCGGACGGCGCCTGCACCGGCGCGGCCGGGGCCTGCTGCTGGTAGCTGGGCTGTTGCTGCTGGTAGACCGGCTGCTGGTAGGTCTGCTGGCTGAAGCCGCCGGTGGCGCTGATGTTGCTCGGTGCGCTGGCGGCGGGGGCCGCGGGGACGCCGCCGGATTGCACGCCCGGGGTGATCGGGGCGGTGGAGATCGGCGCTGCGCCAGTCTGCGCCGGGAAGGTCTGGATCGGCGCCATGCCGGCATCCTGGGGCACCATCACGGTCACGCCGGAATCACCCGCCGGCTGCGAGGCCGCGCTCGGCGCGGTGTTGGCATTGGCCGGGCGGTTGGCATTGGAATAGCCGACCCGCTCCTGGTTGGACACCGAGGTGCCGGAATCCCGCACCGGGATGGCGCCCTGCTGCGGGGAAGCGCAGCCGGACAGCACGGCCGCGGCGGCAGCCACGGCAAACCACGCGTTTTTCACTTCGAATCCTCTCGCCTCAGTTCAGCCAGCCACGGACCCAGTCCATGACCTCGCCGGCCGGCGTCTGGTTGTTGCCACAGCCGGCGCCGGGCGCCGGCTCGCTTCCGCGAATATAGGGCATCTGCACGGCGCCCGGACAATTGGCGTCGCTGCCCTGGCCGGTACGCGGATCGACCCAGGCCATGCTGACATTATCCGGCATCGGCATGTCCAGCGGCAGGGGGTCGGCCTTGCGCATGAAGCTGGTCCAGATCTGCAACGCGCCGGTGGCGCCGGTGAAGGGCGTCTTGCCGTTGTCGTCGCGGCCCAGCCAGACCACCGCCAGCAGGTCCTGGCCGAAACCGGAGAACCAGCTGTCGCGGGAGTCGTTGGTAGTGCCGGTCTTGCCCGCCAGGGTCAGGTTCGACGGCAGCTGGTTGTAGGCCGAGCGCGCGGTGCCTTCGCGCATCACCCGCTGCATGGCGTTCTGCAGCAGGTAGATGGAGCCCGAGTCGAAGCGCTGCTGGACCTGGAACGGATAGCGCTTGAGCGGCTGGCCGTCGGCGGCGACCACGCTGCGGATGCTGCGCAGCGGGGTGTTGAAGCCGCCGCTGGCGATGGTCTGGTACATGGTCGCCACCTGCATCGGCGTCATGGCGCCGGCGCCCAGCAGCATCGACGGGTAGGCCGGCCAGTCCACCGGCACGCCCAGGCGTTCGAGGGTCTTGAGCACGTTGGGCACGCCCAGGTCCAGGCCCAGCTTGGCGGTGGACAGGTTCAGCGAACGCGCCAGCCCCTGATAGAGGAAGATGGTGCCGTTGGAGCTACCTTCGTAGTTCTTCGGCGTCCACACCTGGCCGTCCTTGCCCTTGATGGAGAACGGCTGGTCCTGGATCCAGGTGGTCAGGGTGTACTGGCTGGGCCGTTCGAGGGCGGTCAGGTAGACCGCCGGCTTGACCAGCGAGCCGATCGGCCGGGTGGCGTCCACCGCGCGGTTGAAGCCGGCGAAGCGCGAATCGCGGCTGCCGATCAGCGCCTGCACCTCGCCGGTCTCCGGGTTGGTCACGACCATCGCGGTTTCCGTCTGGTCCAGGCCCTTGCGCCCGGCGAAGCGCTTGAAGGTCTCGCTGACCGCGGTTTCCGCCTTGTACTGCAGGATGGGGTCGAAGCTGGTGAAGATGCGCAGACCTTCCTCGGTCAGGTCTTCCTCGCGGTAGTCCTGGCGCAGCTGGCGCTTCACCAGGTCGAGGAACGCCGGGTACGAGCTGTTGGCCATGCTGCCCTGGCGCGTCACGCCCAGGGGCGCCTGCTTGGCCGCCGCGGCTTGCTCGGGGGTGATCACGCCCTGCTCGGCGAGCACGTCGAGCACCACGTTGCGCCGCTCCATGGCGCGCTCCGGGTTGCGCCGCGGATTGTAGTAGGACGGCCCCTTGACCATGCCCACCAGCAGCGCGATCTGCGGCAGCTTGAGCTCGGCCAGCGGCTGACTGAAGAAGTACTGGCTGGCCAGGCCGAAGCCGTTCACCGAGCGCTGGCCGTCCTGGCCGAGGAACACCTCGTTGAGGTAGCCCTCGAGGATCTCGCGCTTGTCGTAGTGCAGCTCCAGCAGCACCGCCATCATGGCTTCGGTGAGCTTGCGGCTGAGGCTGCGCTCGTTGGTCAGGAAGAAGTTCTTCACCAGCTGCTGGGTCAGGGTGCTGCCGCCCTGGCGCAGCTGCCCGGCGCTGGCGTTGACCCAGACGGCGCGGGCGATGGACTTCAGCGAGACGCCGTGGTGGGACCAGAAGTCGCGGTCTTCCACCGCCACCAGGGTGTCGACCAGGTACGGCGGCACCTCGTCCAGCTTGATGAGGATGCGGTCTTCGTTGTGCGAGGGGTACATGCCGCCGATCAGCAGCGGCTCCATGCGCGCCACGTCCAGCTTGGAACCGTCGGCGCGGGACAGGCCGGCCACGTAGTCGCCCGAGAAACGCACGCGGATGCGCTGCGCGGGCTCGGCGCCCTCGTAGAACTGGAAGCCGCGGGTATTGAGGTCGACCGTGCCGCCGGACACGGCCACCATGCCCGGGCCGCTGACCGTGCCGTCGCGGCGGTAGCCCAGGGCGCCGAGTTCCTGGAGGAAGTCGTCCTTGTTCAGCTTCAGGCCGACGAACAGCTCCAGCGGCCGGGCATAGACCTTGGCCGGGATGGTCCAGCGCTTGCCGGAGAACTTCTCCTGCACGACCGCATCGAGGTACACGGCGAAACCGGCCAGCACGACCAGGCCGACGAGGCTGAGCTTGAGCAGCCAGCCCAGCCACTTGCGCGACGGAGCTGCTTTTTGATTCTTACGGGAACGGGGGGATCGGGGACGCGTCATGGCGGCGCATTATACGTACTTTATCCACAGGGGACAGACGCCGCGCGAGGCGGTGTCCGGGCTCTGTCGCAGGCGCGCGGAAGTGCCCCGGCCAAAGCGACGCAGCTTCGACCAGCGGGCGGCCGATTGGTTGCCTGCGGCGCCAGGCAAGTTTGCAGCCACCGGCGATGCCGCCATAATGCCTGCCTCCCGAATCCGGACAGCCAAGGACAATATCCCGTGAGCCAGACTCTGATCGCTGCCCTGCAGAACCCTGCCCTGTACCCCCACCCGGTGGAGCAGGTGCGGGTCATCGAAACCCACATTTCCTGGGTCCTGCTCACCGGCCAGTACGCTTACAAGATCAAGAAGCCGGTGAACTTCGGCTTCCTCGACTTCACCGACCTCGCGGCGCGCAAGCACTTCTGCGAGGAGGAACTGCGCCTGAACCAGCGCCTCACCGAAGGCCTGTACCTGGAAGTGCTGCCGATCACCGGCAGCGAGGCCGCGCCGCAACTGGGCGGTGAAGGCCCGGCGATCGAATACGCGCTCAAGTGCCGCGAATTCCCGCAGAACGCCCTGCTCAGCGAGGTGCAGACGCGCGGCGAGCTGAGTTCCGAGCACATCGACGCCCTGGCGAAGCAGATCGCCGGCTTCCACCTGCGCACCCCGCAGGTGCCGCAGGACAACCCGCTGGGCTCGGCCGAGGCGGTGATGGCGCCGGTGCGGCAGAACTTCGAACAGATCCGCCCGCTGCTCAGCGACAAGGCCGACCTGCTGCAGCTGGACGCCCTGGAAGCCTGGGCCGAAAGCTCCTACGACCGCCTGGAAGCGCTGCTGCAGGCGCGCAAGGCGAACGGCTTCATCCGCGAATGCCACGGCGACATCCACCTGGGCAACGCCGCGCTGATCGACGGCCAGGTGGTGCTGTTCGACTGCATCGAGTTCAACGAGCCGTTCCGCTTCACCGACGTCTGCGCCGACTACGCCTTCCTCGCCATGGACCTCGAGGACCGCGGCCTGAAGTGCCATTCGCGGCGCTTCGTCAGCCAGTACCTGGAGCAGACCGGCGACTACCAGTCCCTGGAAATCCTCAACTTCTACAAGGCCTACCGCGCCCTGGTGCGGGCCAAGATCGCCCTGTTCAGCCTGGCCCACCAGAACGACGCCGTGCAGAAGGCCGCGACCCTGCGCCAGTACCGCAACTACGCCAACCTGGCGGAGAGCTACAGCGCCATCCCCTCGCGCTTCCTGGCCCTGACCATGGGCGTTTCCGCGGTGGGCAAGAGCTCGGTGGCGCTGCGCCTGGTCGAGGCCCTGGGCGCCATCCGCCTGCGCTCGGACGTGGAGCGCAAGCGCCTGTTCGGTGAACAGCAGCAAGCCCAGCGCGGCGCCCTGCAAGGCGGCATCTACAATGCCGAATCCAGCGCGGCCACCTACGAGCGCCTCAACGCCCTGGCCGGCGACATCCTCCGCGCCGGCTACCCGGTGGTGCTCGACGCCACCTTCCTCAAGCACGCCCAGCGCCAGGCCGCGCGCCATATCGCCGACGACACCGGGGTGCCCTACCTGATCCTCGACTGCCAGGCCCCGGAAAGCGTGATCGCCGGCTGGCTGGCCCAGCGCCAGGCACAAGGCGGCGACCCGTCCGACGCCACCCTCGAAGTGGTGCAGGCCCAACAGGCCGGACGCGAAGCCCTGGACGCCGACGAACAGGCCCACAGCAAGCGCGTTGACACCCAAGACAGTGCCAGCCTGGATACCCTGGTGGAAAGCATCCGCCAGCGCCTGCCGGGCATCTGACCCCCTCGACGCGGCCCGGGCACGATCGATGCCCGGGCTGCCGTTCGTCATGCCGAGGGCGCTTTCGCGTCCGCCGATATCACAAAGCCACATTGCCCCGCCAAGGGCCCGCTACACTTCATCGTCAAGTGAGCCGGCCGTCTCCAGCAGTTCACGGCCCTCGCCGCCATGCATGACCCACCCCGTGTGCCGCATCGCAAGGACCGACGATGAACGACGAACTGCTGCATCTGAAGAATCTCGGCAAGACCTCGGCCCAGTGGCTGCACGCCGTGGGCATCCACAACGCCTCCGACCTCCGCCGCCTGGGGGCGGTCGGCGCCTACCGCGCCGTTCGGGCCCGCGGCTTCCGGGCCTCCAAGGTGCTGCTCTATGCCATCGAGGGCGCCCTGCTGGACGTCCACTGGAACGACCTGCCGCCGGCGCACAAGGCCGAACTATTGGGCCAATTGGAGACTTTTCCTCAAAGGAATCAGAGTTAGCTCACAAGCCTTCCAGGAAATGATTTACGGCCGTGGGCCAGAACCCTATCGTTTCAGGGCCCTTCGTGCGCCCCGACCGCCAACGTCCGTCCAAGGAATTACGGCCCATGTACCTACTCGGTGAACAACCGGCCTATGCCGACCAGCTGATCAGCCGTCTGCAGGGGATTCCCGCCCAGCTGCTTTCCGGCCTCGCCCCCTGCGCGGAGCCCATCCGCCTGGAACGTACCGACGACCTGTCGGCCGAGCTGCCGAACCAGCAGCTGTTCCTGATCGAGAACGGCCTGCTCCACGCGCTGGTCGACGAACGCCCGCTGTTCTACCTGCAAGAGGGCGACCTGGTAGGCCTGCGCCAGGGCATCGACCTGCCGCCGTGCCGCTACACCAGCGACGAGCCGCTGTGCCTGGTGCCCTACTCGCGCAGCGACGTGTTCCGCCACATCCACGCCGACGAGCAGCGCCAGGAACTCTTCCTGCACTACCTGATCGGCCACACCGCCCTGCTTTCCGACGCCCTGGCGCACCTCAAGCAGCCGGACATCCGCCCGTCCACCGGCTTCCGCCACTTCGCCGCCGGCGACCAGTTGATCCAGCAGGGCGACGACGCGGAGCATGTGTTCATCATCATCGAGGGTCACGCCGAGGCCTTCGTCGACGGGCAGAAGGTCGGCGACGTGCAGAAGGACGAGATCTTCGGCGCCATGGCCGTGTTCACCGGCGAGAAGCGCAGCGCCAGCGTGATCGCCAGCGAGCCCTGCACCGTGATGGTGATCCCCAAGGACCAGTTCCTCAGCCTGATGCAGAGCAACCCGCGCATCGCCCACAGCCTGATCGAGGGCATGGCCCGGCGCATCGACCTGCTCAACCGCGAGGTCACCCAGCTGCGCCTGCAACTCGGCGCCGGCTAGCCGAAGCCCGATCCAGACGAAGCCCGGCCATGTGCCGGGCTTCGTCATTTCTGCAGGGCGGACTTTTTTTTGCGAAATGCTGTTGACTCACAAATGATAATAGTTATTATTACCACAGCTGGCCGCGAGGTCGGCGGGTAAGCTGAGAGCCCTACCGCAGTCGGACACTCAGGTTATCTCCTCATCAGGCTAATCACGGTTTTAGACCCGGCTCACCGCCGGGTCTTTTTTTTGCCCCGCATTTTTCCTGGGAAACCTTTCCCATGACCGTTCGCCGGAAAATGCAGGCGCGATGAAAAAATCGTTGACTCGCGAATGATAATTGTTATTATTAACCCACTGGTCGCGAGGCCAGTGGGTAAGCTGAGCGACCACGCAGTCGGACGATCAGATTATCTCCTCATCAGGCTAATCACGGTTTCGACCCGGCTCATCGCCGGGTCTTTTTTTGCCTGAAGGAAAGTCATGGGCTGGGATTTCTTTTCGTAGGCGCGAGTTTGCTCGCGAAGGGCTCTGGCGCTGGCGTCCAGTCGAAGAGCGCCCTCTCCCTAACCCTCTCCCTGAAGGGAGAGGGGACCGTTCGGAGCGTGTGGATATTCCCGAGTTAGCCGGCAACACCGAAAGTTTCCGGCTGAAAGCATCACTTCTCTCGGCACGGACAAGCCCCCTCTCCCTTCAGGGCGGGGCGCGCAGCCGAGGGATGGGGAGAGGGAACGGAATATCCCCGAAACACCAATGCAGCCGGGAGCGCTGTTCGCGAGCAAGCTCGCTCCCACAAAAGAGGAGCTCGCACCTCAGGCGATATCCCCGTCAACGCAACTTCGCACAATGATCCTGCGGCGGCAGCGCCGGCGTGTACCAGGCGTAGTCGGCCTGCTGCGGCGACACCGTCTTGCCGACCTCGGCCAGCATCAGCACCTGCATGCCCTCCCCTGCCCCCAGGTCTTCCAGGTGCAGGGGCACGCCCAGGTCACGGCGCACGTGGAAGCCGCCGGCGATCAGCACGGCCGGCGCAGGCGCCGCCTTCAGCCGTTCGGCCATGCGCCGGTCGCGCTGCTGCTGCACCGCCAGCATGGCCGGCATCTGGCTCTCCGGCAGCAGGCCGCAGTGGGACTCGCGGATGTCGTCGAGCAGCACCCGGCGGACTTCCTCGGCCGTCGAACGGGTACCGGCGAGGGCCGGTTGCTCCCCGTAGATGCGCTTGATCTCGCTGCGGTCCAGATTGGCCGCCAGCAACGGCGCCGGCTGCTTGACCAGCCAGGAGACCATCGGGCCGTAGAGCGACCAGTCCCAGCCCGGCTGCCAGGCCAATGCGGCGTACAGGTCCTGCGGCGCCTTGCCGGCAGCGCTGGCCTCCTGGGCCGCCGTCACCCGCTGCTGCTGGTTGGGATTGAGCATTTCCAGCAGCACGCTGCCCTGCTCGCGGCGCTGGGCCAGGGCGCGCACCAGCCACAGCTCCAGGGCGTGGTGGTCGGGGTTGTCGTGCTGTTCGCCGACCAGCACTCGGGGCGCGCCACTCAGGCGTTCCAGCAGTTGTTCCGGGGTCAGTGCCTGGCCGCTGCGCAAGTCGCGGATGACGCCCAGGTCGGCGCTGTCGCGGCCCTCGGGGCTCTGCCAGGCCGGCAGGGGCGGCGCGGACGGCAGGCTCTGGCAGGCTGCCAGCAGAGCCACCAGCGGGATCAGCAGGTATTTCATGCGAACTCCTTTCAACGGGCGACGATCAGCGGATGGCCGCGCTCGGGGTGACGTTGCACCAGCACGTCCAGGCCGAACACCTGGCGCAGCGGTTCTGCGCGCAGCACTTCGTCCGGGGTGCCGAACAGGTGCGGGCGGCCATCGTGCAGCAGAAGCAGACGGTCACAGTAGCGCGCGGCGAGGTTGAGGTCGTGCAGGATGACCAGCACTGCGGCGCCGCGGCCGGCGAATTCGCGCACCGCATGCAAAGTGGTGTGCTGGTGCAGGGGGTCGAGCGCCGAGGTCGGCTCGTCCAGCAGCAGCACCTGCTCCGCGCCGCCCGGCCACAGTTGCGCCAGGACCCGCGCCAGGTGCACGCGCTGGCGCTCGCCGCCGGACAGCGACAGATAGCTGCGCCCGGCCAGGTGCGACGCGTCGGCTGCAGCCATGGCTTCGGCGATGATCTGCAGGTCGCGCTGGCGGCCACTGTCGTGGGGCAGCCGGCCGAAACCCACCACCGACTCGACGCTGAAGGCGAAATTCAGCGACGAGGACTGCGGCAGCACCGCCAGGCGCTGCGCCCGCGCCGTACCCTGCCATTGATCCAGCGCGCGGCCATCGAGGCTCACGCTGCCGCCGGCCAGCGGCAGCTCGCCGTTGAGGGCGCCCAGCAGGGTGCTCTTGCCCGCGCCGTTGGGCCCCAGCACGCCGAGCACTTCGCCCGGCTGCAGCGCCAGGCTCACGCCTTGCAGGACCACCTGCCGCCCGCGCTTCACCGTCAGGTTCTCCGCCGTCAGCATCAGGAACGCCCCCGGATCAGCAGATAAAGGAAGAAGGGCGCGCCGATCAGCGCCGTGACGATGCCGATCGGCAGCTCCGCCGGCGCCAGCGCCAGGCGCGCCACCAGGTCGGCGAGCAGCAGCAGGATGGCGCCGCCGAACATCGAGGCCGGCAACAGCACCCGGTGATCGGGGCCGACGATCAGGCGCAGCAGGTGCGGCACCACCAGGCCGATGAAGCCGATCAGCCCGGCCGCGGCCACCGCGGCGCCAACGCCCAGCGCCGTGCAGAGGATCAGTTCGACCTTCAGCCGCTCGACGTCGAAGCCCAGGTGACGCGCCTCGGACTCACCCAGCAACAACGCGTTGAGTGCATCCACCCGGCGCGGCAGCCAGCAGGCCACCAGCAGCGTGACCAGCAGCAGCGGCCACAGTCGCGGGTAGCTGGCACCGTTGAGGCTACCGAGGTTCCAGAAGGTCAGGGTGCGCAGCGTGGCGTCGTCGGCGAGGTAGGTGAACAGACCGATCAGCGCGCCGGCCAGCGCGGTGAGGGCGATGCCGGCGAGCAGCATGGTGGCCACGCTGGTCTGCCCATTGTGGCGACCGAGCCGGTAGACCAGCGCGGTCACCAGCAGGCCGCCGCCGAAGGCGCAGGCGGACAGCAGGTAGGGTGCGAAGGCTTCCGGCAGGCCGCCCATGGAAGCGCCGAAGACGATAGCGATGGCGGCGCCCAGCGCGGCGCCGCTGGACACCCCGATCAGCCCGGGGTCGGCCAGCGGATTGCGGAACAGCCCCTGCATGGCCACCCCGGCCAGCGCCAGCACGCCGCCGGTGGCGACGCCCAACAGGGTGCGCGGCAGGCGGATCTGCCCGACGATCAGCTCGGCCTGGCCGAGGTCGTCGGCGGACACCGGCAGGCCGCACAGGCGCGCCAGCGCCCGCAGCGTGTCGCCCAGCGGCAGGCTGACCGGCCCCAGGGCCAGGGACAGCCAGAGGACCAGCAGCAGAAGAAAACCAAGGAGCAGGAACAGCGGTCGGGCAGCGTGCTTCGCAGTCAAGGACGACCTTCCGGGTTCAGGGCCTGCGCGGAAGGATAAAAGGCCTTGGAGAGGCTGGCCAATGCGTCCGGAACGCGCGGACCGAGACCGCCGACCAGCAGCGTCGGGTCGAGCACCAGCACGCGGGCCTCACGCGCCGCGCGGGTAGCGGCCAGCCCGGGGTTCTGGCGGATCAGCGCCTCGCGGGCCTTGTCGCCATCCAGGCTGCGGTCGGCCAGCACCACCACCTGCGGATCGAGAGCGGTCAGGGCTTCGCCGGACAACGCCTTGTAGCCCTTGTGGCTGGCCAGGTTGCGCCCGCCGGCGTGCTGGATCATCCAGTCGCCGGCGGTGTCCTGTCCGGCCACCAGCAGGCTGCCGCCGGCGTTGCCGACCAGCAGCAGCACGCCCGGCGCGGCCTGCCCGGCCTGGGCCTTGCTCACCCAGGCCTGCTGCGCCGCCAGGCGCGCCTGGAAGTCCGCCGCCGCTTTGCCGGCCTGCTCGGGCGTGCCCAGCAGCTCGCCCAGGCGTAGCAGGTTGTCGTGCACGGTCTTCTCGTCGGCCTTGGCCGACAGGGTTTCGATCCGCACGCCCGCCGCGCGCAGTTGCTGCAGCACCGGCGGCGGCCCCATCTCCTCGCTGCCGAGGAGGATGTCCGGCTTCAGCGCCAGGATGCCTTCGGCCGCCAGCTGGCGCTGGTAGCCGATCTTCGGCAGCGCCTTGAGGCTGGCCGGGTGCAGGCTGGTGGTGTCGACGCCGACCAGGCGCGACTCGCCGCCCAGGGCCACCACCCACTCGCTCAGCGAACCGCCGGCGCTCACCCAGCGCTTGGGCAGAGTATCGGCGATGGCGCTGGAGGCAACGAGGCACAGCCCGGCGAACAGCCCGGCCAGCAGGGGACGCGCAGTCATGGTTGCCTCCTCAGATGGCCGCGAAGGATTCGGCGAGGCTACGCCATTCTTGCAGTTCCGGCACACCCGGCTTGCGCGCGCCGAACACCTGCAGGATCAGCTCGCCGTCGGCGTCGAAGGCTTCCCAGCTGGTGACGATGCCGTCGCTGCTCGGCTTGCGCACGCGCCACAGCTGGCGCACGCCGGAAGTTTTCAGGTGCAGGTTGAACTGCGGGTCGAGCACGTTGAACCAGTCGTCCAGCCACTTCAGGTTGTCCACGGTGCCGGTGTGGATCTGGATGCAGTGGGCGTTGCCGACGAAGATCATGATCGGCAGGCGGGCCTGGCTCGCGGCCTCCAGCAGGCGCGGCAGCTCGGCGACGTCCAGCGGCTCGGCCCATTCGCGGCCGGCCAGGCGCAGCGCCTGGGTGCGCTCGGCCTTGTGCTTCTTCAGCAGGGCGAAGAAGTGGTGGGTGTCCTTCAGCGCCGCCCAGCCCTGGCGCAGGGAAGCGACGTCGATCTCGCCGTCGGCCAGCGGCGCGGCTTTCGCCTCGGCCGGACGCAGCTCCAGGCGCTCGCTCTGTTCCTCGGCGCGGAAGCGCTCCACCAGCGGTGCCCAGGCGGCGACATCGCTGTGCTCGGTGAGGAACACCTTGTGCACCGCGGTGCCCTGGCGGTCGAACACCTGGATGCTGCGCTGGGTGCCGTGGGCGGTTTCCTCGCCGATGGCGAACACGCTGTCCCAGCCGCCGAGGAACAGACGCAGGTCGATGTCCGGGGACACCACCAGGCCCATCTGCCCATTGCCCGATACGGTGACCTCCTGGTACGGCCCCTTGCGCTCGTGCACGCAGTGCTCGTTGCGCGTCAGCGCCATGATCGGGCCCAGCTCGCCGAGGGCCGGCAGCAGCGCGGCCCATTCCGGGCGCAGGCGCACGGCATCGACGCCGAGGCGGCTGGCGGTCAGCTCGGCCTCGCTCACATCCAGGTGTTGCGCGGCATCGCGGGCGCGCAGGCGCGGTTTCTCGGCACGCAGCGCCTGCCAGGCGCGGTACAGCTCGGAAGCCGGCGCGGAAAGGGTAGTCATCGCAGAAATCCTCGTTCGCAAGGGGACCTGCCGCATCGCGGCGGCACCGACGAACTGTGCCACAACAAATTTAATAAATCTATTTGATAATAATTTGCATTTAGATTTGAGAAGAATTATGGTCTGCGCCGCCTTCTGCCAACGGCCATTTGCCATCTGCCATTTCCAAGAAAAACAGGTATCCCATGTCGATCACGCCTCCGTTCGCCCGCCGACACTGGCTGGCCTTGCTGCTGCTGAGCCCCTCCCTCGCCCTGGCGGATACCGCGGTTTCCCTCGGGGAGACCACGGTCACCGCGACCCGTAGCGAGCAGCCCGTAGATGCGGTGCCGAGCACCGTGAGCGTGCAGACCGAGCAGGACATCGACCGCAACAACGCCAACGACATCAAGCAACTGGTGCGCTACGAGCCCGGCGTGTCGGTGAGCGGCAGCGGCAGCCGCTTTGGCCTGTCGGGCTTCACCATCCGCGGCATCGGCGGCAACCGCGTGCTGACCCAGGTGGACGGCGTCGGCGTGCCCGGCGCCTTCGCCTTCGGCCCCTTCATGGACGCGCGGCGCAACTACATCGACCTGGACACCGTGAAACGCGTTGAAATACTTCGCGGCCCGGCCAGCTCGCTGTACGGCAGCGACGCCCTGGGCGGCGCGGTGAGCTTCCTGACCAAGGACGCCGCGGACTACCTGGAGGACGGCAAGGACTTCTACGCCCGCTTCAAGACCGGCTACGACGGCTCCGACGACAGTTGGCTGGGCAGCGCCACCTTCGCCGGGCGCCAGGGCCCGGTGGACGGCCTGCTGACCATCAGCCGCCGCGAAGGCCACGACACCGAGACCTTCGGCGGCCAGGGCGGCATCGGCAGCAGCCGCGGCGAAGCCAACCCGGTGGACTTCGACACCGACAACCTGCTGGCCAAGGTCGGCTGGGACTACGCCGAAGGCAGCCGCCTGCAGCTGGCCTACGAGCGCTACGCCGACGACGCCGACACCCGCCTGCTCAACGAATACAGCGCCACCGGCACCACCCGCACCTCCGATGCCAGCGACAGCACCGACCGCGAGCGCATCAGCCTGCAGCACCGCTTCCAGCTCGACAGCGCGCTGGCCGACCTGGTGCAGTGGCAGCTCAACTATCAGGACAGCCATATCCGCCAGCAGACCTACCAGGAGCGCTTCAGCGGCGGCCGCCTGCGCGACCGCACCCGGGATTCGCAATACCAGGAAACGCTCTGGGGCCTGAACAGCCAACTGGACAAGCGGTTCGCCCTGGCCGACACCCAGCATCACCTGATCTACGGCTTCGACCTCAAGCGCCTGGAGAGCAGCGACCTGCGCAAGGGTGGCGAGACCTTCCAGAACAACGGCCAGCCGGTGCCGCCGGCCTTCGGTAGCGAGACCTTCCCGCTCAGCGACTTCCCCGACCCGGTCACCCACGAATACGCGGCCTTCATCCAGGACAGCATCGACATCGGCCGCTGGACCCTGCTGCCGGGCCTGCGCTACGACTACTACGAGATGCGCCCGGAGGTCAGCCAGCGCTACCTGAACAGCAACCCGCTGGATACCAACCCGTCCAACTTCAGCGATCACGCGCTGTCGCCCAAGTTCGGCGTGACCTACCGCATCGACGACCACCACAGCGTCTACGGCCAGTATGCCGCCGGCTTCCGCGCACCCGAACCGGTGGATATCTTCGGCGAATTCGTCAACACCGCCATCGGCTACCAGACCATCGCCAACACCGACCTCAAGCCGGAAACCAGCGACAGCTACGAGATCGGCCTGCGCGGCAAGTACGCCATGGGCAGCTTCGGCGTCGCCCTGTTCTACAACCGCTACGACGACTTCATCGAGCAGGTCACCCTGCCCAACGACCCCACCGGCAACGGCCGCCTGACCTACCAGTACACCAACCTGGACAAGGTCACCATCCGCGGCGCCGAGGCCCGTGGCGACCTCGACCTGCACCTGGCCGCCGGCCTGCCCGACGGCACCCGCCTGCGCGGCGCCGTGTCCTACGCGCGCGGCAAGGACGAGGAAACCGGCGAGCCGATCAACAGCGTCGACCCGCTCAAGGGCGTGTTCGGTTTGGGGTATGATGCGCCCGGCGGACGCTTCGGCAGCGAGCTGACCTGGACCCTGGTGCAGGCCAAGCAGCGCATCGACGACAACGAAGTCCCCAGCCAATTCAAGCCCGGCGGCTATGGTCTGCTCGACCTCAGCGGCTGGGTGCGGATCACCGACGGCGTGACCCTCAACGCCGGCCTGTTCAACCTCACCGACAAGAAGTACTGGCAATGGGGCGACGTACGCGGCCTCACCGAGAACAGCCCCAGTCTGGATCGCTACACCCAGCCCGGCCGCTACGCGGCGGCCAACCTGATCTGGGAGATCTGACCGACTTCAGCACAAGGACGTGCACCCTATCCCGACGTCAGAGGGCGCGATGCGCCCTGCTGTCGGCGCCGGGAGCGTCCGGATGATCCTGCTGTGCCATCCGGGCGAGCTGGCCGAGGGACGGACCCGCGGCTTCCAGGTCGAAGGTCTGAAGGTCCTCGCCGTGCGCCGCCAGGGCCGCGTCCATGTCTACCGCAACCGCTGCCCGCACCGCGGCGTGCCCCTGGAATGGGAGGCCGGCCGCTTCCTCGATGCCAGCGGCGCGCTGCTGCAGTGCGCCCACCACGGCGCGCTGTTCCTCATCGAATCCGGCGAATGCATCCAGGGCCCCTGCCTGGGCGAGGTGCTCGACAGCCTGCCGTGCCGCGAGGACGAGCAGGGGTTGTGGATAAGCCTGCCCGAGGATGACTGAGAACCAGCCTACGACCTGCTGCGCGTCGGCATGACTGCGTTAAAAACAGGCGAGCGATGCTCATTTGGCGGACTAAACCGCGCTCTCTCGCCTGTTTCAGCCTTGTTCTGCTCTAGCTCGCGAGATCGTAGACAGGCTCCGAGCGACCTACAGCTCGATGCGCAGCGGCCGGCTCAGGCGGATTTCGCTGACGTCGATGTCCGCGCCATAGGCCAGCATCTCGACGCCGGCGTCACGCGCCTCGCGCAGCGCCGCGGCATAGGCCGGGTCGATCTCCTCCGCCGGGCGCACCGCCTCGATGCCGGACAGGTTCACGCAATACAGCAGCACCGCCCGGGTGCCCTGCCGCGCCAGCGCCGCCAGCTCGCGCAGGTGCTTGGCTCCGCGAGTGGTGACCGCGTCGGGGAAGGCCGCCACCGGCGTGGCGTCGAAGCCCAGGGTGACGCTCTTCACCTCGACGAACACCGGCCCGGCGGCGAACTCCAGGCGGAAGTCCGCGCGGCTGTTCTCCACGCCGTAGGCGACTTCCCGGCGCAGCGCGGCAAAGCCGGCCAGTTCGGCGACACTCCCGGCCAGCAGGGCCTCCTCCACCAGGCGATTGGCGCGCCCGGTGTTGACGCAGGCCAGGCGCCCCTGGGGCGTCTCGCTCAGCTCCCAGGTGCCCGGCAGCTTGCGCCTGGGGTCGTCCGAGCGGCTGAACCACACCCGGCAGCCCTCGCTCATGCAGTTGAGCATGGAACCGGTGTTCGGGCAGTGGATGGTCAGTTGCTCGCCGCCGGCAGTCTCGATGTCGGCGAGGAAGCGCTTGTAGCGGCGCAGCAGGCGCGCCTCTTCCAGTTCCGGAGCGAAGCGCATCAGGGCCGCCAGCTCTTCAGGCCGCGGGCGATGCGCTCCACCGCCTGCTCCAGGCGCTCCAAGTTCTGGGTGTAGGCGAAGCGCACGTGGTGGTCGGCCTGGTAGCGGCCGAAGTCCACGCCCGGGGTGAAGGCCACGTGCTCGGTCTCGATGAAGTGCTGGCAGAAACGGTAGGCGTCGCCGCCGAAGGCGCTGATGTCGGCATACAGGTAGAAGGCCCCTTCCGGCTCCACGGCGATGCCGAAGCCCAGCTCGCGCAGGGCCGGCAGCAGGTAGTCGCGGCGGCGGGCGAACTCGGCGCGGCGCTCTTCGAGGATGGCCAGGGTGCCTTCCTCGAAACAGGCCAGCGCGGCGTACTGGGCCATGCTCGGGGCGCTGATGTAGAGGTTCTGCGCCAGCTTCTCCAGCTCGCCCACCGCTTCCGGCGGCGCCACCAGCCAGCCCAGGCGCCAACCGGTCATGCCGAAATATTTGGAGAAACTGTTGAGGACGAAAGCCTCGTCGTCCACTTCCAGCACGCTGCTGGCGTCCACGCCGTAGGTCAGGCCGTGGTAGATCTCGTCCACCACCATGTGCCCGCCGCGGGCCTTCAGCGCCTGCGACAACGCGGCCAGTTCATCCTTGTGCAGCAAAGTGCCGGTAGGATTCGCCGGCGATGCCAGCAAAGCGCCTACACTGTCCTGATTCCAGTGCGCATTCACCAGCTCCGGGGTGAGCTGGTAACGGCTCTGCGGGCCCACCGGCACCAGTTGTGCGGCGCCCTCTACCAGGCGCAGGAAGTGGCGGTTGCACGGGTAGCCGGGGTCGGCCAGCAGCCAGTGGCGGCCCGGGTCGACCAGCAGGCTGCTGGCCAGCAGCAGGGCGCCGGAACCGCCCGGGGTGACCAGGATGCGCTCGGGGTCGATGGCCAGGCGGTAGCGCGAGGCGTAGAAACCGGCGATGGCCTCGCGCAGCTGCGGCAGGCCGCGGGCCGCGGTGTAGCGGGTATGGCCGGCGGCCAAGGCGGCCTGGCCGGCGGCGACTATGGGCGCGGCGGTGCTGAAATCCGGCTCGCCGATCTCCAGGTGGATGACGTCGTGGCCGGCGGCCTGCAGCTCGTTGGCTCGCGCCAGCAACGCCATGACGTGGAAAGGTTCGATGGCGCGGCTGCGGGCACTGAAGGAAGAAACCATGGGAAATACCGAACTTTGCGACGAAGAGGCGATTCTAACCAAGCCATCGGCGGGTGGCAGCAGGCTCGACAACCGGGAGTAGCATCGCGATTATCGATCTGGTAAGTTCGCCCGCTTGCGAGCGCGGGGCCGGCGTCGACCGGAGAGGGACCATCCGCGACAGGATTAGCGAGAGTGAGAGGCGGCCACACATGCCCACCAATGCAAAACAGCAGAGCAGCCAACTGATTCGTGGCTTCGAGCCCTACCAGGAAACCAAGGGCGAGGAGTACATGAGCGAGCGCATGCGCGCCCACTTCACCTCCATCCTCAACAAGTGGAAAGTTGAGCTGATGGAAGAAGTCGATCGCACCGTGCACCACATGCAGGACGAAGCGGCCAACTTCCCGGACCCGGCCGACCGCGCCAGCCAGGAAGAGGAGTTCAGCCTCGAACTGCGCGCCCGCGACCGCGAGCGCAAGCTGATCAAGAAGATCGACGAGACCCTCCAACTGATCGAAGACAACGACTACGGCTGGTGCGACTCCTGCGGCGTGGAGATCGGCATCCGCCGCCTCGAAGCCCGCCCCACCGCGACCCTCTGCATCGACTGCAAGACCCTCGCGGAAATCAAGGAAAAGCAGCTCGGCTCCTGATGCCGGCGGCTTTTCGCGAACGGGGCGCCTAGGCGCCCCGTCGCGTTTGTGCGGCGCTCCCCGCCCCTGACCACAAGCCTGCGCCATGCCCGACTCCCGCTACACCGGACGCTTCGCCCCCACTCCCAGCGGCTACCTGCATTTCGGCTCGCTGGTCGCCGCCGTCGCCTCCTACCTCGACGCCCGCGCCGTCGGCGGGCGCTGGCTGGTGCGCATGGAAGACCTCGACCCGCCGCGTGAGATGCCCGGCGCCCAGGCCGCCATCCTGCAGACGCTGGAGCGCTATGGCTTCGAATGGGACGGCCCGGTCGAACGCCAGAGCGAACGCGGCGAAGCCTACGCGGCGGTGGTCGAGCAGTGGCTGCGCAGCGGCCTGGCCTACGCCTGCACCTGCTCGCGCAAGCAGCTCGAAGGCACGGGCGGCATCTACCCCGGCACCTGCCGCAACGCCGGCCACGACTGGCACGGCGAGGTGGCCATCCGCATCCGCGTGCCGGAACTGGAGTACGCCTTCGTCGACCGCGTCCAGGGCGAGTTCCGCCAGCACCTGGGCCGCGCGGTGGGCGACTTCGTCATCCGCCGCCGCGACGGCCTCTATGCCTACCAGTTGGCGGTGGTGCTGGACGACGCCTGGCAGGGCGTGACCGACATCGTCCGCGGCGCCGACCTGCTGGACAACACCCCGCGCCAGCTGTACCTGCAGGAGCTGCTCGGGATAGCCCACCCGCGTTACCTGCACGTGCCGCTGATCGTCCAGCCCGACGGCCACAAGCTGGGCAAGTCCTACCGCTCGCCGCCACTGGCCGCCGAGCAGGCCGCCCCGCTGCTGCTGCGCGCGCTGAAGGCCCTGAGCCAGGCCGCGCCGGCGGAGCTGGCCGGCGCCACCCCGGCCGAGGTGCTGGCCTGGGGCGTGGCGCACTGGGATGCCGCGCGCATCCCCCGCGTACTGACGCTGGAAGACGCCCGGCTCTAAGATGATGGGAGGGGCCATGCGCCCCGGCTTGCAGGCGCCCATCGGCTGCCTGTAGCCTGCCGTCCGCACAACGAGAGGCATGACATGTACATCTACCGACTGGTGCTGCTCCTGGTCGTGGGCATCTACCTGTTCTCGCCCGCCATCATGGACTGGTGGATCGACCCCAACGGCGCCTGGTATCGCCCTTACCTGCTGTGGCTGATTCTCATAGTCGTGACCTTCATCCTGCAGAGCCAGCGCGATGCTGACGAGCTTTAGCCTCACCCAGCTGATCCTGATCAGCGCCGCCTACCTCACCACCCTGTTCGGGGTCGCCTGGATCACCGAGCGCGGCTACGTGCCGCGCCGCCTGGTGCGCCACCCGCTGGTGTACACCCTGTCGCTGGGCGTCTACGCCAGCGCCTGGGCCTTCTATGGCACCGTCGGCCTGGCCTACCAGTACGGCTACGGCTTCCTGGCCATCTACCTGGGGGTGTCCGGGGCCTTCCTGCTGGCCCCGGTGCTGCTCTACCCGATCCTGCGCATCACCCGCGCCTACCAGTTGTCGTCGCTGGCCGACCTGTTCGCCTTCCGCTTCCGCAGCACCTGGGCCGGCGCGCTGACCACGCTGTTCATGCTGATCGGCGTGCTGCCGATGCTGGCCCTGCAGATCGAGGCGGTGACCAACTCCATCAGCCTGCTGACCCGCGGCGCCGACGCCAACAGCGCGGCGCTGGCGTTCTGCGCGCTGATCACCCTGTTCGCCATCCTCTTCGGCGCCCGCCACATCGCCACCCGCGAGCGCCACGAAGGGCTGGTGATGGCCATCGCCTTCGAATCCCTGGTCAAGCTGATCGCCCTGGGCTCCATCGGCCTGTTCGCCCTCTACGGCGTGTTCGGCGGCCCCGACGGCCTGGAGGTGTGGCTGCTGCAGAACCAGGAGGCCCTGAGCACCCTGCACACGCCGCTGGCCGAGGGGCCCTGGCGCACCCTGCTGCTGGTGTTCTTCGCCTCGGCCATCGTGATGCCGCACATGTATCACATGACCTTCACCGAGAACCTCAACCCGCGCGCCCTGCTCAGCGCCAGTTGGGGCCTGCCGCTGTTCCTGCTGCCGATGAGCCTGGCGGTGCCGCCGATCCTCTGGGCCGGCCTGCACCTGGGCGCCTCGACCAACCCGGAATACTTCACCCTCGGCCTGGGCATGGCGGTGGACAGCCCGGCCCTCGCCCTGGCCGCCTTCATCGGCGGCATCTCGGCGGCCAGCGGGCTGATCATCGTGATGACCCTGGCGCTGTCGGGCATGGTCCTCAACCACCTGGTGCTGCCGCTGTACCAGCCGCCGGCCGAGGGCAACATCTACCGCTGGCTGAAATGGACGCGGCGGGCGCTGATCGCCACCATCATCCTGCTCGGCTACGGCTTCTACCTGCTGCTGGGCTCGGAGCAGGAACTGTCGAACCTGGGCATCGTCTCCTTCGTCGCCACCCTGCAGTTCCTCCCCGGCGCGCTCTCGGTGCTCTACTGGCCGGCGGCCAACCGCCGCGGCTTCATCGCCGGCCTGGTGGCGGGCATGCTGGTGTGGGGCGCCACCATGCTGGTGCCGCTGATGGGCAACGTGCAGACCCTGCACATCCCGCTGTTCGACTCGCTGTACGTGCTCGACGAGGCCAGCTGGCACCTGGCCGCCCTCGCCTCGCTGGCGGCCAACGTGCTGGTGTTCACCCTGGTGTCGCTGTTCAGCGAGCCCAGCGACGAGGAAAAGGGCGCTGCCGAAGCCTGCGCGGTGGACAACGTGCGCCGCCCGCAGCGCCGCGAACTGCTCGCCGTCTCGCCGCAGGAATTCGCCAGCCAGTTGGCCAAGCCGCTGGGCGCCAAGACCGCGCAGAAGGAAGTGGAGCAGGCCCTGCGCGACCTGCACCTGCCCTTCGACGAGCGCCGCCCCTACGCCCTGCGCCGCCTGCGCGATCGCATCGAGGCCAACCTCTCCGGGCTGATGGGCCCGAGCGTGGCCCAGGACATGGTCGAGACCTTCCTGCCCTACAAGGCCAACAGCGAAAGCTACGTCACCGAGGACATCCACTTCATCGAGAGCCGCCTGGAGGACTACCACTCGCGGCTCACCGGCCTGGCCGCGGAACTGGACGCCCTGCGCCGCTACCACCGCCAGACCTTGCAGGACCTGCCGATGGGCGTGTGCTCGCTGGCCAAGGACCAGGAAGTGCTGATGTGGAACCGCGCCATCGAGGAACTCACCGGGGTGCCCGCCCAGCGCGTGGTGGGCTCGCGCCTGTCGGCCCTGGCGGAACCCTGGAAGGGCCTGCTGGAGGGCTTCATCGAGGCCCCCGACCAGCACCTGCACAAGCAGCGCCTGGCCATCGACGGCCAGACGCGCTGGCTGAACCTGCACAAGGCGGCCATCGAGGAACCCCTGGCGCCGGGCAACACCGGCCTGGTGCTGCTGGTCGAGGACCTCACCGAGACGCAGTCCCTGGAAGACAAGCTGATCCACTCCGAGCGCCTGGCCTCCATCGGCCGCCTGGCCGCCGGCGTGGCCCACGAGATCGGCAACCCCATCACCGGCATCGCTTGCCTGGCGCAGAACCTGCGCGAGGAACGCGAGGGCGACGGCGAGCTGACCGAGATCAGCGCGCAGATCCTCGAACAGACCAAGCGCGTCTCGCGCATCGTCCAGTCGCTGATGAGCTTCGCCCACGCCGGCGGCAAGCAGGTGGCCGCCGAGCCGGTGTGCCTGGCCGATGTCACCCAGGAAGCCATCAGTTTGCTATCGTTGAACCGACGCAGCGTCGAAGTGCAGTTCTTCAACCTGTGCGACCCGGACCACTGGGTGGAGGGCGATGCCCAGCGCCTCGCCCAGGTACTCATCAACCTGCTGTCCAACGCCCGCGACGCCTCCCCGCCCGGCGGCGCCATACGGGTACGCAGCGAAGCCTCGGAGAACACCGTCGACCTCATCGTCGAAGACGAAGGCAGCGGCATTCCCAAGTCCATCATCGATCGCCTGTTCGAGCCCTTCTTCACCACTAAGGACCCCGGCAAGGGGACCGGCCTGGGCCTCGCACTGGTCTATTCGATCGTGGAAGAGCATTATGGGCAGATCACCATCGACAGCCCGGCCGATCCGGAACGCGAATGCGGCACCCGCATCCGCGTGACCTTGCCGCGGCATCCTGGCCCGACGGCCGAGCAGTAGACGAGCACGTCGAGAGAGCTGAATACATGGCACATATCCTCATCGTCGAAGACGAAACCATCATCCGTTCCGCCCTGCGACGGTTGCTCGAGCGCAACCAGTACCAGGTCAGCGAGGCCGGCTCGGTCCAGGAGGCCCAGGAGCGCTACAGCATTCCGTCCTTCGACATGATCGTCAGCGACCTGCGCCTGCCCGGCGCCCCCGGCACCGAGCTGATCAAGCTGGCCCAGGGCACCCCGGTGCTGATCATGACCAGCTACGCCAGCCTGCGCTCGGCCGTGGA
>Ga0182748_1000967_pt1 | contig 28969 bp, 20 predicted proteins | sample eDN3rd37CKraftOP_FD_128877 | JGI IMG/M metagenome (GOLD analysis project Ga0182748, IMG submission 128877) | Enriched Organic Plus compost microbial communities from Emeryville, California, USA - eDNA 3rd pass 37_C Kraft OP (version 2) (version 2) ...
AATGGCTAAAACATACTTTGCTCAACATAGCCTCCATCAACCATAAGAATCTAAAAGATCTTTACCCGCAGAACTATAAACAAATTATTGACAAATCAAATACGTAGTTCGTAGGGCGGATACTGTGCAATCATGACCATCCGAACCGGATTAATTGAACCACCGACATTTATTCCGAAATATATACTTTCCCGGATCATTTGAGCGATTTGGGTTCTCGTTAAACTCGATGAACCAGCTCCGTTCATATTATTCAGAAGATAGGTTACAATAGTACAAGGTACACCTAAAGAAGAGACTAGACATCTAACTGCCTTATATTGATTGTTGCATAGGCTAAATCCGGGTCCACCGTTTATCTTTCGAAGTTCTTCTGCGACGGTCATCACGATAGCAAGAGCACCAATTTCTGGATTGGTTAGCGAGCCATAGATCGTTATCAATTCCTGATCCGTATAGCCATACTTATTTTTGAGAAAAAGAACAGAATTAGCGGTTAATTGATTACTGAGTTGTACCAATTGAGAATTTGGAAGACTATAAACATCTTGATTGATAATATCACTACCAACAAGCTGGTTGATACCAGATTGTATAGCTAAAATAGTAGTATCAGGGGGCAATACCTCTAAATCACTATTTAAAATGGAACTTCTTTTTTGATGAGATACTACTTTATCATTTTCCGAAGTAAATTGCGGACTATCAATTCGCTCATCTTTACACGAGCCTATAAAAATTTAAAAAATAAATGTAAATAATACTGAATTTCTGATCATAATTAGAGAATTAAAATTGTAAAAAAGGAGAGTACATGAGTACTCTCCCTGATCATTTTCTTTCTTTACATCTTTTTCACGTTTCCATAGAAAAATGAAGTCGGTGTGTTTTTCTTAATTAAGCCACCAATCATCGCTGACTTCGAGGTAGAACTGGTTACCCAAGCCATTTCGAACTCAGCATCAATGAAATAATTTTTTATCGCCGTTATTACCCAGCCGTTATTCCAGTTCGCATTTGACACCGACGGTACATAATTCGATAACTTAATCGTATTGCCGCTGATGACATAATCGTAGGAAGCATCTGCCAGATAATCGGTTGAACCAGATCTAAACCACACTTCCAACTTCGCCTGTTTAGAGCTAATGAGTCTAAACGTCATGGAGATCATCGAAACATTATTCGCAGTGTAATTAGCGATCTGATTGTTCCATAAGGTATTAAAATCTGACGTTACTCCGGCTGGCATTTTGCTGCCTTCAATGTAAATAGCGTTATATGTCTTATTGTAGTTAAAATACAACTCAAAAGGAAATACCGGTTTATCCACAACCTCAATGTTATATTCTTTCCCCGCTGCATCCAATGCCACGAGTGTTCCATTAGCAGAAATCGAGAAGCTCTTCATAACAATGTTATCGATTACTAGACCATCAAGTATTTCAATGGTATTCATACTATAATAGAATTTCGCTGATTTAGCATTAAATGCTCCATCTTCTTGTAACGAGGTAAATGACAATGATTTGTTGGCCAAATCAAAGGCAACCTGTTGCACGACATTATTAATACTCAATTTCAAATAGGCATTGGTATTGAAAAATGAATTAAACTTGGCAATGCTAGTCTCGTAATCTCCTTTCTGAAATTGTTCTTCCTGTGTCTTAGTCGCTTTAACTAGTACAAGGGTATTCTGGTATTTCTTTCCTGTAAAAATAGCAGAGTCACCTGATAGCCGTGCAAACTCAAACTCCACATCGCTTTGATACCCCTTACCAGCTGCACCACCAGCAACTCCCGGTACAGGATCTTGCATTATGCTCAAATAGTTGTAGGTATCGAAGATCAATGTTCCCTTCATTCCCCACTTAAGGCGATAGGTTGAAGTCTGACTTGTTTTAGCGGATGCTGCATTGTAATCACTATACATTGACACTTTATCATCATCAGTAAACTTCATATAAAAACCATAGCCACCTTTAGCAGATGTGCCCATGCCGGCAATCCAGCCATTCGGTGCCGAGACAAGGGCTGATTTCCATTGAGCCAGTTCCTCCGAGATGCGCTCCTCAGGTGCTTCACCGAAAACCAACTCGGTCTTTTCTTTTGAACAGCCCAAAAACAGGATACTCAAAAGTGCTATATAAAATATCTTTTTCATCTATTTATTTTAAAACAATAGGACCATAAAAATAATTGCTTGCTGTCCCGTCTACATAGAACCCACCAAATTTCCCAAAATCAGGATCGGATGCCGTCATCGCTGTCGGGAAGAATGAAGCTACAAATACCCGATTTGTTAAATATGGGAGGATATAGGCTTCAAAAGCAGGTTTAATACTCTCGTTGCCTCCATTATTATAACTCCCTCCAGAACCTTCAGGCAGTGCCTTTGTGAACTGTGTTTTTCCCGTAGCGTAATCTACCGACATATTAAAATCATAATCTGCATTATAAGTCGTTGTTCCTGACGTAAAAACACATCTAAACGTCATTTTACTTGCACTGGCAAAGATGAATTGAATACTTTGTACTGTCCAACCTTTCGATGCCATTGAGGTCTTATAATTGTCGTAAACAGTCTGGAACGAACTCGATTGTCCATAAGTTGCATAATGTGACGCTGTCGGGTTAAAAGTAAAGGACGCCACCTTGTTCCCGATCAGATAAGCCTTAAATGTCTTCGTTTGATCTACTGGATCTGTAGCCCCATATTCCTCTTTCAATACACGTTGAACTTCAGCCTGTAATGCACGATAGTCGATATTATAATAATCTTTAAAATAGGATACCACAAGCTTTTCTTTTTCCCGCAACTTTGCCGCTGCTGCAGGGCTTGTTGTTGCGCAGTAATTGTCAAACCAAACCTGTCCTTCAACAAGTAAATGGGCATTCATCTCAGCAAAATCTTCACCGAAAGAACTTCTGGAATATTGGGATACAAAACCCAAACTCTTAGCTACTGCTGCAGTATTTGCTGCTCCGGTCCAATCCGCTGTATAATCTGCTTTGCTTATTTGCTCAAATGCTGGCGGAATAACAATATTCTGATTTAAAATATGGGTAAACTCATGATGAATTGTACGCACCGGACGTTTTACTGCAGCAGGATTATTAAAGTCCAGGCTGTTCAATTCATACAATACAATCCGTCTACCGTTATCAGCAGTCCCCAGCGTAATGGATCCATTAGTATTATAAGATGGTGACCCATAAAGCACAAACTGTTTTGGCGTATAAGTCTTAATAAATGTTTTCCCGCCGATCTTTTCATAGGGTTGCAGATAGGTGGTCAACACCGCGTTCATCATGGGTTCTACTTGTTGAAGATAAACGGGAGAGATATCTCGGTTGACATCCGTAAAATTCCTTTCGAAACGATAGACCGTCTCAATATTATATGGATTGACTAAATTGCTAGTTAGCCATTTGTCTACATCATTCTGCGCTGTAATATCCGGATTATACTTTGTGAGATCTACAGTCAGATTATCGTTGTCTTTGCTACATGAAAGCAAACTGCCCAGAGCAAAAACACATATCATGTAATTAAAAAATCTTTTCATAATTTGTAATGATTATCTAGGGTTCAACTCAATACCAGCCAATGTACTCTCTTGTGGGATCTGAAATACTCTACGCGGATCTTCTGGCGACAATGTTTCAAAAGTCTCTGCACCACTTACATCAATATGGTTATGCACAACGGGAATGCGGTGTCTCAAGACATCAAACCAGCGCATCCCTTCACACAACCAACCAATCTGCTTAAACTGGAGTACGGTCTTCAATAGCGCATCTTTATCATCCGAAACATTGAAATAGGTTTTCGATTTTTCTGCGGTCACAGCATGCGTCGTACTATTGTAATTTACCACACGTACACTTACAAATTCATTCAGATCTCTCAACGCATTGGTAAAATCACCTTTTTGAATATATGCTTCAGCTCTATTCATTAGGCCTTCATCAGCTATAAACAACGGCTGCATAATATATGGGTAACCAATCCCTGCTGCGACGTTGGTATAATAGAAATACTCCTTAAAAACATAGGTTGTATAATTGTTGTCTGACCAACGCAAACCTTTATTGTAAAAAGGGGCACCACAAGCAGTGGTTTTATTGTAAACACCATTGAAAATAGCTGTACCAAAGCCGTATCGTGGATTGCCACCGACATTGCTTCTTTGGTAAGTTGAATACGTGTTAGCAAGCAAAATATTGTAATTCTTATCAGCTTTTGTTAACTCGGTACGGAATTCCTCTGAAGTGTAGTTCCTTAATGTCGTGTTCCAAGGCCTCAAATAGGTGAGATAAGCTCCATTGGGGACAGCCAGATTTGCATGTTCAATGACCTTATCCCAATCACCTTTGAAAAGAAAAAACCTCGATGCGAACAAATGGGCGGCAGCCGGCGTAAAATGATATTTTGGCACTTGCCAAACACCTCCGTCCAAAAGCGACATTCCTTCTTCAAGATCCTTTTGGATATTTTCATATACCGATGCCACTGTACCGCGCTCATATTTGGGTAGGACGTCTGTCTCGGGCTTTAGAATATAAGGGATGCCAGGAGAAGAATTTGGCTTGCCAATCTCATACGCTTGGGCAAAAAATGTCACTAGCATAAAGTGACAATAGGCGCGGGCCACCAATGCTTCTCCCTTATATGGATTAGCAGCGATTCCCATATTATGTTCCTCAATTGCTGCTAAGGCTTGGTTAGCATTATTAATGGCTTCATAACAAGTCTTCCAATACTGAGTCGGCGTATTCGTTCCGTCGTCAACGATGTCTTTCCAGTTATAAAGACTGACAAATGGCTCGTTATTGTGGCCTACGTTAGGTCCTTTATCCACCGCGTTATCCGAGTATGTCTCTGCCATCGCCAAATAATCGTACCCTGGATATGCAGATCCCACTAATTGAGCAACTTTCTCTACTGTATTTATATCCGTACGCATATCCGGTTCTTCATCTAGAAATTTATTGCAGGACGAAAAAACAGTTGCACCACATATAAGCGCCAATATTATATTTTTATTTCTTTTCATTTTTACAGTCTATTAAAATCCAACTTTTAGTGAAAAAGTATATTGTCTAGGGATAGGCATTGCAACCCCACCGTTATTGAAAAACTCCGGATCTGCGCCATTTAGCTTTCTATCCGAATAGAGCAAGGCAATATTATTTCCAACCAATGCAATCGAAGCAGTACTTAATTTAAGTTTTGAAGTGATTGATTTAGGAATCTGATACGATATACTGATATTTTTCAGGCGAATAAAATCACCTTTGGCAACGCGTTCTGTCGAGTAGTTGTAGGCGTTGTACGGATATATCGCATCAACAGTAGATCCATCAGCCGCATATACTCTGGCACCTCTTGAGAAGGCATCTAATATCGACGGTATATTTGTCCTTGTTTCATCACCAGGCATAATCCAACGATTCGCGATATCGCGTGACATTGATGTCATATCATCATAGGTGGCTGAAATTGTAGGCTGTAAACGCACAAAGTTTCCTGCCGAAAAGGTAAATAATGCTGATAAGGTAAAGTTTTTATAGCTAAAGTTATTGTAATAACCTCCGGTAAATGTTGCATCCACAGGGCCGTGATATTTAAGATAATCGACTGTGTTGTCTTGGAGCCAAATATATGTCTCATTGCGTTCCCCATTTACTCCCACATAAGTTGGGTATCCATATTCGGGATTCAAGCCATCAAACTGTAGCGAAAATAGTCCGCGTTGTGCGTAACCTTTCATTGCTCCGCCCTCAGCTTTAACCAAGGACCAAATGTTTGGATTAACTTCAAGTTCTGTAATCTCGTTTTTGTTGATTCCGAAGTTAAATTGTGTTCTCCATCTAAAATCTTGGCTTTTGACAGGGTTGCCTGCGACAGTCAACTCAAAACCATGAGCTTTCATTTTTCCGTAATTGGCATTCTTTTCGTATTCTCCACCGATACCTGAGGTTCTTATTGTTCCAATAAGATCGAAGATATTCCTTTTATAATAATCGAAAGTGATATCTATTTTATTGAATAATGCGAAATCAGCACCGATATTCAACTCGTAAAGTTTCTCCCAGGTCAATTGGTCGTTTGCCAATCCACTATTATAGATCAGTGACTCTTTTTCATTCTCATATGGCCGTTTCGCGATCGTGCTATAAAACACCGCAGCAGAGTTACTCGCATTGCCCATATTAGCCACTAATCCATATGTACCCCTGATTCTGGCGCCCGACAGAACCGGTTTTACCGACTCAAAGAATCTTTCACTATCTATATCCCAGGCTCCTGATAAATTCCATGTAGGTAACCAACGTGCTGTGCGGGATTTCCCCATTTTATTAGACCCATCATAACGGAATGTACCATTTAAACTATATTTATCATTAAAATTATATGCTCCGCGCACAGCAAAACCAACTTGCCGGTCTTTCCCGTAGCCCATACCGAAGTATGGATCTCCGCCTTCTATCGCCTTCTTAAAATAACGATAATTTGGGTTTACAAGTCCGCCGTTCTCGTATTGATAACCAACACCGTCGTAATCGGAATTTTGGCGGTCCGCAGTCCGCAATTCCATCGTTGAAAATACATTGATCTTATGCTTTTCAATGGTTTTGTTGAACTCTAAATCCTGCCTAAAATAATACGACTTAATATTGTTGAGTACGGTATTAAAGAAACCTCCTTCAGGCAAAACAACTATTTTTGGATCATTTGGGAAATCAGGGTCATCATATAAGAAGATATTGCCTTCATTGACAGTAGGATTAGCGTTGGCGCGAAATGCCATTGCCATATTGGAATTGTCCCTTATATAATGTTGTCGTTCCGATTTGGCGTAACGGTAGGCTGCGTTGGCTGAATAAGTAAAGTCAGGAAGAAATCTGTACTTTATTCCTCCTTGGACTTTTAGATCCATCATATTTAAATTAAGATAATTATTCTCCAGCTCATTGATAATATTAAACGGAGCATAATTCCGGGTAAAATATTCCAAACTGCCATCCTCATTATAAGGAGTAATCAAACGGCTGGTATTTAATGCATATGAATATGGATTGATATCAAAGTCGCGCGAGTACTTACCATATACCGGGTCAGACTGACGGGTCAACGTTCCTGGAGATCGCTGATCACGGATGGAACCATTCACCAATAATTCAGCACTAAACTTGTCACTCAACTGAAAGTTATTGCGCATGTTCGCAGTATAACGTTGTACATTATCACCAATGGTCATACCATTGTCATTCGTGTAACTTGTCGAAAAATATGTCTGTGCTTTCGACGTTCCAGTTGAAATACTGATAGAATGCTCTTGCAACAAAGAGTTTTTAAATAAAACATCAAACCAGTTGGTATTTGCCTGTGCATAACGGGTGAGATAATTTAATCGGTCCTGCACTGTGTTTTTCAACCCAAAGGAATCTGTATTCGGATCGTAGAGATACATTTGGTTATACATTTTGGCAAAGATACCTCCGTTCATTGCATTGGCTACCGAACTATGGTTATAATAACCCTTATTTTCCATTTCCAGCAAAACAGACATTTGTTCCGCGGAATTCATAATATCAAATTGGTTATAGTTCGGCTTCAGGTAGGTAGTGAACGTTCCAGAGTAATTAACATTGGGCTTACCTTCTGTATTTTTTCCTTTTTTGGTATTCACCACAATTACCCCATTCATCGCTCGAGCCCCATACATCGCTGTCGCCGCAGCATCTTTAAGAATGGTAAAATCCTGAATATCGTCCGGATTTAATCCTGCAACAGACGAACCAATTAAAGTGCTTGCGTCACCCGTAGACAGTGCCTCGTTCGAAATATTCACAACGTCTTCTAAAATAATACCATCGACAACCCATAACGGCTTGTTATCTCCGGAGAGGGAGGTTGCTCCACGTACTCGAATCTTAGGAGCTGCTCCAAATGTACCGGACACATTTTGAACAGATACCCCGGCTACTTGGCCTTCTAACATTCTTGAAACATCGGGAACCCCACTTCGTTCGGCATCCTTTGCATTCACTTTTGAACTTGCCCCCGTGAATAACTTACGATCTATATTCTGATAACCCGTGGCGACAACATCGACCACATCCAACTGGTTATCTAAAGACTTCAACACTATGGACACTGTAGCTCGTCCATCTACAGCGACCTCAGTTCCTGCATACCCTATATACCTTACTACTAAGGTAGATGCCAAAGAAGCATTCAGCTTAAATCGTCCCTGTTCATCGGTCTGCGTAGAAATTGAAGTTCCTTTGACTGTTACTGTAGCGCCACTCAATCCTTTTCCGTCTTTATCTTTGACTGTTCCCGAAATGGATTGTTGTTGGAGGCCTGAGGAGACTGTCGTACTACCGTTCTTTACATTACTGTTGACTGAGATCGTATTGGCAATAATCTTGTATTCTATATTATTAGCTTTTAATACGGCGTTCAGCGCTTCTTCAACAGACGCATTTTTGACATTAACGGAGATTCGTGCTTTTGCGTTCAGATTTTCACTGTAAAGCACCCGTAGATGGGACTGCTTGGAGATCGCAGAGAGTGCTTCTTCAATGCGAGCATTGCGCAAATTCAGGGTAACCTTTTGCGCCGTTCCCTTAGCATGCACGCCCGTCACAAAGGCGAACAGAAGACATGTACTAATTTTCATAATACGTAATGGTTTGCAAAACCGTGGATCTTGTGGGATCAAGAACCACCTTTTGCTAAATGGTAAGTTATTCATACATTTACACTTTGTGGTTAATTAGGGTTTAATTGTTCAATTCAAGATCTAGGACCTGATAATCACATTTTCTGAACAGGGATGCTGCAACATTCCTGTTCTCTTTTTTAGGTCATTGTACTTAAGTATTATTTTTTCATAGGCAGATCATTTAGGTTGGCTGAAATTTTATATTTAAGTTTTAGTTGCTATAATTAACTTTTTACCGTCGATCTCAAATTTAAGGTCACTGACAAAGGATAGCATTTCCAGCACCTGTGACAGCTTTACATCGCGTTCGATACTACCAGTATATTCTTTATCCATTTGGACATTTCCGCGAAATGTGACATCTAAATCGTACCACCTGGATAATTGATGTGCAATAGCGGTAATCGTTTCCTTCTTGAAATAAAACTCATTATTGTGCCATGCGAGATCATGGGTCAAATCTGCTTTTCCTTTGACTAAATTGTCTTTGAAAGAAGAGGCGTATTCGCCAGGAAATAATTCGACTCGTTGGTCATTTTGCCTGACTTCCACCCTTCCTTCCGCCAATGTCGTACGCACTACATCCGAATAGGCATTGACGTTAAAATGTGTACCCAATACTTTAATTTCATTTCCTTTTGACTCTACGATAAACGGATGCCCTGGTTTTGGCATCACTTCAAAATAAGCCTCACCGTCCAAAACGACCCGCCGTTCATTCACAGAAAACTGAGAGGGAAACTTCAATTGCGATAGCGCATTTACCCACACCTTCGTTCCATCAGCTAAGGTCATCTTATAAAAACTTGCCTTTGGAACGATCAGTGAGTTGTATTGCAAGGGGATAGCTGTTTCGGTGGCTTTAACAATAAGTTCGTTACTATTGCCGATCAAGTTATTATTCTTGGTCAACGTTTTGGTGGAGTGGTTATTTAAGGAAACCTTCGTACCATCCGCCAAAACCAGGACTGCACCACTTGTAGCTGGCGCTATGTCTTGCTTCTTTGACACATATATACGCTCTTTAGCTTTTGGTACCGCGTTATGATAAGTATTCCATAAAAGAGTAGTACCCAACAAAAAAACAATAGATGCCGCTACTCCCAAGGACCATCTCCTGAACGACTTTGACTCTTTATACTTCTTAGCGTTCAATCTAGCCCAAGCCTTGTTGACATCCAACTGCCGAATAATACCCAGATCCTCCTCAATGTGCTTGGCTTGATGAAAGGATTCTAAAAATTGTCTATTTTTTGGGTTAGCCTTGAGCCAATTGTCAAGTTCTTCCTGTTCCTCCGCAGCCAGTTGACCACAAAGAAATTTTTTGATTAAATCGGTGATATGTCCTGTATTTTCTTTCATTGATTACAATAAAGAAACGCAAGACATAAAAAGGGGTGACAGGAATTTAAATATTTTTTAATAAAAAAATAATAAAGGGAATAAACTCGGGATTTAAACGCTTCAACAACATTTTCATGCCCCGTTGTTTTTGCGTTTTGACGGTATTGATACTGATCTGTAATTCTCGGGTAATCTCCAGGTTCGATAGTCCCTCTAAATACCCTAGCCGAAAGACCTGCTGACACGAGCTGGGCATTTGCTCTATGATTTTATAGATCTCCTGAATGACTTCGCTATGGATCATATTCAGTTCCAAAGCAATATTGTCCTCTTCGGTAAACCCCACAATGTTCCAATATTTTTGTCGCACTTTTTCATGCCGAATATGGTTATAACAAGCGAAGCGCACGGCCGTATAGAGATAATTTTTTATCGCAATCTCATTATCGCTTACCTGATCGGTGTTTTTAAAGTACGAAATAAAGGAATCCTGGACCAAATCTTCTGCTACAGAGAGGTCCCCAACTATCTTCCATGCAAAATGGCATAGCCCATTATAGTGTGTCTTAAACAATACTTCTTCTTTTTGCATAGTTAGGTCACTTGCATTCTCATTTATCTATCGTAATGACGATAGATGAGATTCTTATTTAGGGTAAAAGAACACATCTCCTCGAAGATGTTTAATAATTGTATTGTAAAAATGCTCATTTAATTTGTGAATAGCAAAAATATTTTAGCAATAGTGCCTTCCGCTATAATTAGACTTGCAGACTCATACTCTTTTTAGAGAGATAAGGAAAATAAATGCTGTATTCGAAAATAAACCTGGCAAAAGCGCATCAGTAACTTCACTTTTTTCCGATTTTTTTGCTATATTGTAAACTTTCCGAAAATCTCCGCACCTCTATAATACTCAAGGTTGAGAGCAATGCCGGAGACATTATGGAAAGGTAACAACATCATCTTAATAAAATTAAACAAAGACTGAATGCTATTTACTGTTTTATCAGGGTTAATAACATCGAGCCTTATTGTTCCATTTGGTCGGTTCCTCAAAACCAGGTGGGGTTTTATTCTCGCATTTTTACCGGTACTTTTATTTTTATACTATCTGAAATTTATTGTACCGATCGGACAGGGATCCCATTTTGTGCAATCCACCCCCTGGGTACCTTCCCTGGGCATCAATCTGGACTTTAAGTTAGATGGTCTTTCCCTGCTCTTTACCCTGCTGATCACTGGCATTGGTGCCTGCATATTTTTTTATGCAAATGCTTATCTCAAGGGCCATCCCTATATCGACCGTTTTTTTGGTTATCTCTGCCTGTTTATGTCGGCGATGCTGGGTCTGGTACTTTCGGACAATATGCTTCTGCTGTTTATCTTCTGGGAGCTGACATCCATCAGTTCTTTCTTTTTGATCGGCTTTAACAACGATATTAATGATTCAAGAAAAAGTGCACTAACCGCCCTTTCGATTACCGGACTTGGTGGCTTTTTCCTGCTTGCCGGATTTATACTGACCGGCAGTATCGCGGGCACATACAGTATCACCGAGCTGGCCGATAGGGCTGCATTGATCCAGCAGCATCCACTTTTCCCGTTGGTGTTTGGATTGATTGTGCTCGGTGCGATCACGAAATCCGCCCAGTTCCCTTTCCATTTTTGGTTGCCCGGTGCCATGAAAGCCCCTACGCCGGTCTCTGCTTACCTGCATTCGGCAACGATGGTCAAGGCAGGGATCTACCTGCTGGCCCGCTTCTCCCCCGTCTTGGGCGGAAATCCGATATGGTCCTATTCACTAATGGCAATAGGTGGCGTGACCATGCTCTACGCCGCATTTCATTCGCTTTTCCGCACAGATCTCAAAGGTGTATTGGCTTATTCGACCATTTCTGCATTGGGCGTCCTTGTCTTCCTCCTTGGACTTGGCACCAAAGAAGCCGTCATCGCTGCCAGTGTATTTATTCTCGTACACGCGTTATATAAGGCTTCTTTGTTTCTGATCACCGGCATTATTGACCATGAAACAGGCACAAGAGACCTGACTGTCCTTAGGGGGCTAAGCAAAGTATTACTGCCGGTCGCCGTCGCAGGCTTTCTCGCCGCTCTATCCAGCGCCGGCGTACCACTCAGTATCGGCTTCATCGGAAAAGACCTGATCTATGAGGCTACATTACATGCTCATCCGAGCCTTTTCCTTTACTTGACAGGCGCGGCTGTGCTAACAAACATTTTCCTTGTAGCCGCCGGATTTATGGCAGGCATCAAGCCTTTTATGGGCAAGCTCCCTGAACAGTTTAACGGTATCCACCTTCCGTATAAGTCAATGTGGATTCCGCCGCTGATTCTGGCGATCCTAGGTATCGTATTTGGCTGCATCCCCGGTATCCTTGGAGACTGGTTATCGGGCCCCACCGCGACCAGCATCCTCGGCGGTCCCGAGGGCTTCCAGCTCAAAATCTGGCACGGGTTCAATCTTGTGCTATTGCTGAGCGCCATTACCATTATCGCGGGTACAATTCTGTTTGTTTCAAATAAACCCAGTGCGGGCAAACTGGCCTGGATAGGAAGATTTAATGCCTTCGCTCCGGAAAATATCATGCGCGTGATTTCCCGTGAACTTGTACTTTTCTCCGCCTTCTTCACCAGTAAAATGCATAATGGCTATCTGCGTTCTTATTTACTGAAAATTATCTTGTTTGCCGAACTGCTGATCGGCTATCAGCTCTACTTGGGCGGGCCGCTGCATATCAAATGGGAAACCTTGTCTCCCGTCAGCTTTTACGAGGTCACCACCGTATGTATCTTGGTCGGAGCTATCATTTTGACCATCCGCACGTCCTCCCGCCTGACGGCAGTGGTCGCTACAAGTGTCGTAGGGTACGCAATCTGCCTGATCTTCGTGTTCTATAGCGCTCCGGATCTGGCGATGACCCAGTTTACCATCGATACACTGACCGTCGTACTGTTTGTACTTGTCCTGTTTAAACTGCCATCGTTTTTGAACCTGGCCAACCGCCGGACCATCATCAGGGATGCGATCGTCGCCATCATTTTTGGCGTCATGCTATCCATGGTCGCCCTGCGTGTACTACATGAACCGACAAGCACGGACATCAGTGACTTCTATGGGAACTACGCTTATGTATTGGCGAAAGGAAAAAATGTCGTCAACGTCCTGCTCGTCGACTTTAGAGGCTTCGATACCATGTTTGAAATTGTGGTACTGAGTATTGCTGCTTTAGGAGTCTATAGTTTATTGAAATTACGTTTAAAATCGTCTGATAAAGAATAATATTTTATGGCAAGTTAGGGAAGTGTTGATGACCTCATCAGAATCTCAATACTCACTACGAATATTTAAATACTAGAATAAATGAATAGTACCATATTACAGACCGCAACGCGTTATCTTCTACCGATACTTTTGCTTTTTTCGGTATTTCTTTTATTACGCGGTCACTACTATCCCGGAGGCGGTTTTGTTGGTGGCCTGGTCGCCTCAATCGCCTTTGTCCTACATAGTTTTGCATTCGGACCGCAAAACACGATGAAGCTGATTCAGTACAAGCCCCTATCCCTTATTCCCATCGGTCTCGGGATCGCTGCAGCAAGTATGTTTCTGCCGGCTTTCTTTGGTTACCCAGTCATGACGGGACTTTGGCTGGAAGAAAAGATTCCTGTCATCGGAATGATCGGAACCGCCCTATTCTTTGACTTGGGTGTCTATTTTGTCGTGATCGGGGTTGTACTCACCATTTTGTTTACCATCGCACTAAATACGGAGGAAGAATAATGGAACTGGTTCTTGTATTGTTGATCGGGATTCTATATGCAGCAGGAATCTATCTTATCTTGCGACGGAGCATGGTCAAACTGCTATTGGGAATTATGCTATTGGGCAATGGCACCAATATCCTCATCTTTCTACTTGGAAACATCATTAAGGGCAAGCCTCCCATTATCGGCCCCGACTTAAAGGTATTTACGGATATATATGCAGATCCCATCCCGCAAGCATTGATATTGACGGCAATTGTGATCAGCTTTGGGCTGACATCTTTTGCCATTGTACTGCTCAAACGTGTCTATGCACTACTGGGCACAGATGATTTGGATGATTTAAACACGCCTGAGGAAGAAGATATATGATAGACAACCAGCTTATTGCCACGGTCATCGTGCACCTATTTATTGCCATTGTCCAGTTGATGTTCTGGCGAAAATCCACCGCACAACGCTATTTGAGTGTGGGTGGAAGTATACTGGCACTGATACTTGCATTTAAGTTATTTTTCAAAGTGGAGGACAGCGGCATTTTAACCATGAATGCAGCCAACTGGAAAGCGCCTTTCGGAATTGTCTTTGTAGCAGATCTGTTCAGCAGTACACTGGTGGTGCTCACCTCCATCGCCGGACTGGCGGTATCGATATTTTCCTGCGTAGGGGTCGGACGTCAACGGATCCTCTATGGCTACTTTCCCATTTTCCACTTTTTGATGATGGGGCTCAACGGAGCCTTCCTGACCGGTGATATTTTCAATCTCTATGTCTGGTTTGAGGTTATTATCATCTCTTCATTCGTGCTGATGACACTTGGGGGCCGCAAATCCCAGCTGGAAGGGGCTGTCAAATATATGGCCATGAATATTCTTGCCTCCACATTCTTCCTGACGGGAATCGGGATTCTCTATGGCATTTCCGGTTCACTAAACATGGCCGACCTGGCGCTGCGGATTCCCAAAATACAGAACCAGGCGCTCGTCGAGATCTCCGCAACGTTTTTCCTGATCGGATTTGGCATCAAATCAGCGGTTTTTCCGCTCTATTTTTGGCTGCCCTCTTCTTATCACACACCACCATCTGCCGTTGCTGCGACTTTTGGCGGATTATTGACCAAAGTGGGTATCTATGCCCTGTTTCGCGTTTTCTCCCTGCTCTTTATTCCCAATGAATTTACAAAAGAATTATTGGTCATCCTGGCCATACTGACGATATTGACTGGTGCCTTTGGCGCCGTGATCAAAACAAATATCCGTAGATTATTTTCCTACCTGATCGTTTGCCATATTGGTTTTATGATCGGCGGCCTTGGGATATATAGCAAATGGGCACTGCTGGGCGCGGTGTTTTACCTGATCCATGATATTATGGTAAAGACCAATCTGTTTTTAATCGCAGGCGTTATCCGGCAGCTTAGGGGTACGATGGATATGAACAGGCTGGGTGGTCTCTATGCTCAATATCCGAAGATCTCCTTGCTGTTTGCTGTAGTGCTGTTCTCGCTGGTCGGCATTCCTCCATTATCAGGCTTCTGGCCTAAGATCTATCTTTTCAGAGATGCCTTTCAGCTGGAGAAATATGCCTTTGCCGCGGCACTGATTATCGGTAGCTTCATTACTTTATTGGTCATCGCCAAAATGTGGGCACAGGTATTCTGGAAAGACGTACCGGAACCGGCAGTGATTGAGGACAAATTTGCAAACATGGTCGGCTACAAAAGAACCATGCTGTTGCTGCCTGTCATGCTGCTGGCAGCAGCATCTCTCTATATCGGCTTCAACGCGGAAGCCATCATTCGCGTCGCGGATCAGATCGCTGTACAATTATTGGATACTTCACCTTATATAAACGCTGTATTAGGAGGGCAGAATTAATATGATCAAACAGTTTTTAATGAATCTGATGCTGTCCTTTATCTGGGTAGCACTCACAGGATCCCTATATTACACCAATTTTCTGTTCGGCTTCCTACTTGGTTTCGCCATCCTCTGGGTCATGAACAGAAACGAAGCTGACCAGCGCTATTTCTTTCGGGTTCCAAAGACCGTCAGCTTTATACTCTTTTTCCTGTGGGAAATGATCGTCGCCAATGCTCAGGTTGCTTATGACGTCATAACACCCAAATTTTTTATGAAGCCGGCAATTGTGAAATACCCCATGGATGCGAAGACCGATCTAGAAATCAACCTGCTGTCGACCTTTATTTCACTCACCCCCGGCACATTGATATTGGATGTAAGCGAGGACAAGAGAACGCTTTTTATCCATGTCATGTATATGAAGAGCAAGGAGCAGTTTGTTTCCACGCTCAAAAACAATGTTGAACGAAGACTTTTAGAAATATTACGATGAGTTTAAACAGTTATTTCGATTATGTAATTCTTCCGATATTAACATTGTCGGTTATTCTGGCTTTTATCCGGTTATACAAAGGTCCGCAGATCTTTGACCGTGTCATCGCACTGGACCTCATCATCACGATTGGAATTGGTATTATCACGGTTTATAGTATCCGCAGTGCGCAGGAAGTATTTTTGGATATCGCCATGATCTTGGCACTGATCGCATTTCTCGGTACGATAGCCTTTTCATTTTACTTAGAAAAACAAAACAACGATGATTGATATTACATTAGCTATTCTAAGCACCATAGGAGCCCTTGCCATTCTATTTGCATCAATCGGCATATTGCGGATGCCGGATTTTTACTTACGTCTTTCGGTTACGGTAAAGGCGGCAACCCTCGGCGTGGGGTTATTACTGATCTGCGCGGCCATGACCTTCCCTGATGTGTCGGTGACCACCAAAGCCATAGCAATTGGCTTTTTCCTTATCCTCACCGCTCCTGTAGCGGCGCATATGATCGGCCGTGCCGCTTATATACAACGGGTAAAAACCTGGAAAGGAACCACACTCAACGACCTTGAAAAGGAAGGCAAACTAGACTGCAGGAAAGAAGACTTCTAATCGCTCCTGCTAGCTTCCACCGGAGGTAAACTGACCTTCAAAACCATATCAGGGCACCAAACTGAAATCGATGCCCTGATATGGTTTTATGAGCCGAGCCCGAGTGGACTAAAATAGTATACATACAGGCGCCGGAACACTGATTTCCTTACCAGTATCGGTCAGCAGCCCTGTTTTTGCGTCACGGCTGAATAACACAATATTGTTGGTGTTTTGATTGGCCACCAGAACAAAATTTCCATCTGGCGAAAAGTTAAAATTGCGTGGTCCCCTGCCTTTGACGGATGTATTGGCGAGCTTCTTTAATTCACCATCTTTTCCTATTGCAAATGTGGCAATGGTATTGGCATCCCCCCTATTTGTCGCGTACAGGAACTTGCCATCAGGAGAGGTTTTGATGTCTGCCCCACCATTTTGTCCATGGAAACCTTCGGGATTTATGTCATAGGTATTCTGGTACATCCAATCATTGCCTTCTTTTTTATAGGATGCAATCTGGCCCGTCATTTCTAATATTGCATAGAGATATTTCTCTTTTTTATCAAAAGCAATATGCCGCGGCCCGCCACCAGCCGGTGTAAAGAAGTCCTCTGACTCTTCGGCTGCACTAAACGTATTTCCTGATTTGCTGATAGAGAATACAGAGATCTGATCTAAACCGAGATCCTGAAGAAATAGTCTATCGCCCTTTTTCGAAAAAAAAGCAGAATGCACATGCGGCTTTTCCTGGCGCACCGGATCCACACCCTTACCCTCATGCTGGATGAGACGGCTTCTTTTGCTTAACACACCATTGCTCTCTAGATCAAACAAAGCTGCCGAACCACCGGAATAATTAGCCACCGCCAATAAGCTGCCTTTCGGGTGCACCTCGACAAAACAGGGTGATTCACCACCTGAAGGAAGTGAATTTAGCAGGGTCAGCTTTCCATCCTTAAATGAATAGGCTGATACCGTCCCCTCCTCGCCCGGGAGTTCATTGGCCGCGTAAACAAAATTATTATAACGTGCCAAAAACGAGGGGTCTTTGCTTTCCTGTGTGCTAAGCAACGAGGCTTCTCCCGTTTTTGTGTCGAAATTGTAAACATAGATCCCTTTGCTTTCGGTCCTATTGGTATAGGTTCCGACAAACATGGGTATCTGCTGGGCTAATGTAGTCAAGGGAAGTATAGTCATTAAGTAAATAAAAGCTTTTTTCATCTGTTCAAATTATTTATCCATATTACTTGTTTTAACGGCTTCAATAAACCGTTACCTGCGCATTGCTTTTTATATCATTTCGTCTGCCCGCAATATCGTCAATAAACTTGTTAAATTAGGTTAAAACCGCCCTTGCTAATAGGCAAATGCGTATTTTAGCGAATCAATATTAACAAGTCATCAATCTCCATCTGAAATACCGAGATTATAAAAATATTGTTAAATAAAAATACGAATAATTCATATAATCTGATAATTTTGTGCTGTTGTTCAAAATTTCACCATATGGAACGACGTAATCGAAAGGTTGATTTTAAATAATTTAGATGAAAAAAAACATATATATATTGTTTTTGTTGCTGTTTGTTTCCATTCAGGCCAACTTTGCGCAAAGGGGACAAGTTATTGACCGGGTAGTTGCAACTGTGGGCTCAGGAATTATCCTTCAGTCGGATGTTGACATGCAGTATGCACAATGGCTAGCGCAGGGAAATAAACCCAACGAAACATTTAAATGTGGGGTACTCGAGCAGCTAATCATTCAGAAGCTACTTTCACAACAGGCTGTAATTGACTCCATCGATGTGACCGAAACAGAGGTCGATGATAACCTGAATGCCCGTCTGCGGCATATGTCGCAACAGGCAGGCGGCCAGGAACGTCTTGAGAAGTTTCTCAACCGGTCGCTATTACAATATAAAGAAGAAATGCGGGCAAGTGTCTTCGAACAGCTGAAAGCAAATAAAATGCAGCAAAATATCGTATCCAAGGTGGATGTCACGCCATTGGAGGTAAAGCGCTATTTCGAAGGATTGAACCCGGACAGTTTACCTTATTTTAACACCGAGGTAGAAATTGGTGAAATCGTCCTGATGCCTAAATTGACTGACGAAGAGAAAAAAGAACAACGGGAAAAAATAGAAAACATCCGTAAACAAATTGTCGACGGTTCGGATTTTGGGACAATGGCCCGGTTGTACTCACAGGATCCGGGATCTGCTCCATACGGTGGCGACCTGGGCTTTGGTACCCGCGACAATTATGTGAAAGAGTTTTCGGCCATGGCATTTAAATTAAAACCGGGAGAAATATCGCCTGTCGTCGAATCGAAATTTGGCTTTCATATCATCCAGGTATTAGAAAGACGGGGCGAAGAGGTACATAGCCGCCATATCTTAATGAAGATCAATCCGGGCGCTGCAGCATTGGAGCGAACAAAGAATAAATTGGACAGTATCTATAAACTTGTCGTAGATAAGAAATTAGATTTCTATAACGCTGCCACCAATTTCTCAGATGCCGAAGAGAGCAAATTCAACGGCGGTATGGTCCTCAATCCACAAGGATCCAGCCGTACAACCCTAATTCCGATGGACGGGCTCGAAAAGGCGGTCTTTACAGCAATCGATCCGCTGAAACCCGGCGAATATTCGAAACCGGAACAGTTCACTGACAAAACAGGGGATGTAGGCTACCGTTTCAATTACCTCAAGACACGTATCCCACCGCATAAAGCCAATCTGGATCAGGACTTCACCAAGATCAAGGAAGCAGCCCGGCAAGATAAAATTAACCGGAATCTCAGCAAGTGGTTTGATGATAAAGCGAAAAACACCTTCATTGAAATCAGCGAGGACTTTGGGAACTGCGACGAACTAAAAAAATGGAAGAAGTAAGGTAAGACAAAAAAAAGACTTGAATGGATCATTCAAGTCTTTTTTTTGTCTTACCTCTCAAACATCATTTCTATCAGGATGTTCCAGTTGGCCTTTTTTACGTCATCTTTTGCCAGCTCACTCAATTGCCACACCCGTATATAATTATATTTGACCACCTTATCTTTTTGCCGAACAGTTGCCGTTCCTTTGGTGTAGGCGAAGTCCCCACTATACGAACGTTTCACCTCTTCCGGCACTGTTTCGATCGTCATACGCTGTTTCTTTAAGTATGCCATCATTTTATCCTTACCCTCCAACGGACTTGTCCATGGGAAAAGAAACCGAACATCCTCACTTAAAAACTCCTTATAGGCCGTGGCATTATCGGCCTTGAGCACAGTAGACATCAGCTTATCGGTTTCCATGACAATATCTTCCCGTTGATTAAGCCTTACTTTGGAACGATGTTTTAAATACCAGGAATCTGTTGGTTCGATATATTCAAGATCAAAGTTGCTGTCGTTGCCGTTATTTTCTACTTCAGCACGGATATCGACAAGCCATTTCCCTTTTTTATTCCGCTTCCAGACTGTGAGGTATTCACCGTGACGCAAGCGCGCACCAACTTTCTGAAAGTCCATCGACCCTGAGGTAACACCAAACTCCTGGCTCTTAGCGACCAAGGCAAATGTGGGTGTCCAGTCTATGACATCCGGAATATTGGGTCTATTATTAAGGTAATTGAATGCGTTTACCGCGGAGGGAACATAGAATGTAGATTCTTTATCGATAATCGACAAAAACGCCTGATGTGGTGTGGTTGCTTTAGCCAATGCTGCGGCGTCTTTATCCGCTTGTATCAAGCTTCCAACTTTTTCGGGTATCTGCGCATACAATGCTGTACCGACCGTACTCATCAATGCAACAACGGATAACCTGTTCCAAAAATTCATATACAAATGATTATTTATAAATGTTCATTTTCATCGACATAAAATGAACGTGTTATACTCAGTTTGCCGGCGAAGGCTTTACGGAATATCCATTGACTTCTGGAAACGATGATGTCACCGACCTATGGATATTCCAATTAGTTTGTTTTAAATTCGATTTTTTATCTATCAAATCTTATTCCAAAGTGTGCCTTCCTTGCTATCTTTCAACTGAATACCAATTGCACTGAGTTCATCGCGAATCCGATCCGATGTGACAAAGTCCTTGTTGGCTTTGGCTTCGTTTCGAAGTTTAATCACCAGGTTCATCACATCATCGATATCATCGGTACCTGAGGCCTGATCATTCCGCAATCCGAGGATATCTTCAACAAACTCTTTCATGAAAATTTTGAGTTTTTCAAGTCCTTCCTCCGATACCTTCGCTTTGCCATCATAAATGGAATTGATCAGACGTACGACTTCAAATAGCTCTGCAATAAGTACCGGACTATTGAAGTCATCGTCCATCGCGGCATAACATTTATTGCGGATTTCGTCCAGATTGAATGAATCAGTTCCCTTGGATACCTTCAGCTTATCAAGGAGGCCCATCGCTGTCATTAACCGTTTATAGCCTTTGTCCGCTGCATCCAGAGCTTCATTGGAGAAGTCCAATGTGCTACGGTAATGTGCCTGCAGCATAAAGAAGCGCACGGCCATTGGTGAATAGCCTCTGTTTAACAAAGGGTGGTTACCTGTAAACAATTCACCCGGCAAGAATCCGTTGCCGGCAGACTTGGACATCCGCGCGCCATTGACGGTCAGCATATTGGTATGCATCCAGTATTTTGCGGGACTTGTATTGTTACATGCCTCGGATTGCGCGATTTCATTGGTATGATGTGTTGCAGCCAGATCCATTCCCCCACCATGAATATCAAACTGGTCACCGAGGTATTTGCGGCTCATGGCCGAACACTCGATATGCCAGCCCGGAAACCCTACACTCCATGGCGCAGGCCAGCGCATAATAGTTTCGGGCTTAGCTTTGATCCAAAGGGCAAAATCCAAGCGTCCTTTTTTCTCATCCTGACCGCTCAATTCGCGGGTATTGTTTAGCATATCTTCCAATTTGCGGTTGGTCAAGATTGTATAATCATACTGCTGAACATACTTCTCAACGTCAAAGTAGACGGTCCCATTGACTTCGTAGGCGTACCCATTAGCGATAATCTGCTGGATCATTTCGATCTGCTCAGAAATATGTCCAGTAGCTGTAGGCTCAATGCTGGGCGGCAAGGTGTTGAAAAGACGCAACACATCATGAAAACCGATGGTATACTTCTGCACGATTTCCATGGGCTCCAGCTGTTCCAATTTGGCCTTTTTTGCAAATTTATCATCTCCTTCGTCACGATCGCCCTCCAAATGTCCTGCATCAGTAATGTTGCGTACATAACGCACCTTATATCCCAGGTGACGCAGATACCTAAAAATCAAATCAAAAGATACAAACGTACGACAGTTGCCCAGATGTACATCGCTGTAAACAGTAGGTCCGCAGACATACATCCCCACAAGATTGGGATGGATCGGTTCGAATTTTTCTTTTGTTCTTGAAAGCGTATTATATAAGAAGAGATTATGGTCCATTTTTCTTAAAGCTCTTGGGAAATCTATTTTTGTCTGAAATATATTTGAATAGGCACACCTGTAAAGTCAAAGTTTTCGCGTAATTTATTTTCGATAAAGCGTTTGTACGGATCTTTGATATACTGTGGCAGATTACAGAAAAACGCAAACATCGGTGTGCGTCCCGGAAGCTGCGTAACGTATTTAATTTTGATATATTTTCCTTTCAGGGAGGGCGGTGGGTAATGCTCAATAATATCCAGCATCACCTCGTTTAGTTTTGATGTCGGAATCTTTTTGGTTTTGTTGGCGTAGACCTTATCTGCAACTTCCAAGACCTTCAGCACACGCTGTTTTTCGGTCACCGAAGTAAAGACAATAGGGACATCCGTAAATGGGGCAATTTTTTCACGGATACGGTCTTCAAAGGCTTTCATCGTCTTATTATCCTTCTGGATCAAATCCCATTTGTTGACTACGATGACGATTCCCTTCCTGTTTTTTTCAGCGAGATTGAAAATATTAACATCCTGTGCCTCCAGTCCATCCTGTGCGTCCAACATCAGGATCGTGACATCAGAATCTTCCAATGCTTTTATTGTGCGCATGACAGAGTAAAACTCGATGTCCTCATTCACTTTGGATTTGCGGCGAAGGCCAGCGGTGTCGATCAGCAGGAAGTTGTGGCCATACTGGTTATAATGAATGCGGATAGAATCGCGGGTAGTGCCGGCCATAGGAGTTACAATATTCCGGTCCTTGCCGATCAGTGCGTTGGTCAATGACGATTTACCCACATTTGGACGGCCGACGATGGTGTATTTAGGCAGGCTTTCTTCCTCCTCTTGCTCCTCTTCGAAGTGCGACACTACAGCATCTAATAATTCACCTGTCCCCGAACCTGTGGCAGCTGAGATATTAAATACTTCCCCTAATCCGAACGCGTAGAATTCGGCCGATTCATGGTGCAATTTAGCGTGGTCCACTTTATTGGCCACTACATAGACAGGTTTAGAACTTCTTCTGAGGATATCCGCAATCTCATCATCTAAGTCGGTGATACCAGTGGTCACATCCACCATGAATAATACGACAGAAGCCTCTTCAATAGCAATGTACACTTGGTCGCGGATAGCTTCTTCGAAGATATCATCCGAACCATGTACAAAACCACCGGTGTCGATGACTGTAAATTTTTTTCCGATCCACTCGGCTGTTTCATAATGACGGTCGCGGGTCACACCGCTAAAGTCATCAACAATCGCTTTTCTACTTTCTGTCAGGCGATTAAATAAAGTAGATTTACCTACATTCGGACGCCCGACAATTGCAACAATATTTGCCATATTTAATGTATTTGATCCGCCCGCTCTCACAGCAGACGGCACTTTTATGCTAAATTACAGTTAAGGGTACAAAGATACAGATTCAAAAGGGATTATATAGGATAAAACAAAAAAAGCATTACCTCCTCAGAAGTAATGCCTTTCGTTTATGATTAACCAGCAATAATCACGGATTTTGTTTTAAAACACCATTTGTTAATGTGATTTGTTGCTCCGGAATATAATCAATGACTTCATTTGATTTCGCATCGACCGTTAAAAAAGAATTTGAATTTGAGATGTGTGTACCAGGGTATTTCCTATCCAAAGTATATCCATTTCTAAATACATCGAACTTCCTATGCCCTTCCCAAGCAAGTTCAAGCTTACGTTCAGTTAATACAACATCAAGTACAGATTTTTCACCAAGATTAGCAATAGTCCATAATCCAGTCGTCGGAATCCCAGCTCTTTTTCGAATGACATTCACATCATCCAAGGATGACTGTATACGCCCTAATTTTGCATTTGCTTCGGCACGTATTAAATATATTTCAGCCAGTCTAGATATTACTGGGGACCAAAGATGGCCTTGACCTTCCTGTCCCGAACATTTAAGAATAAAATATTTCAGATAGCCATTCCGATCTTCTAATTTTTTATCAATCAACACTGTTCTTTTTTTGCCTGCAATTTCGATAAAATATTGAAACGAACCGGCACCATTCGACTCTTTAATTAATTTATTTTTATTGCCATCAGAAGTATATGTATAATCCGAACCTTCTCGTTTAACAATGACGCTACCGTATTTGTAATTATCATTTACATAATAGGCATGTAGTTCATTGTTGTTAGAAACAACCGGCTCAACAAAACTGTAACGAATATCCTCCGGATATTTACGGATCTCTTCTAAATAGGATCTTGACGCATACATTTCCCCCCAACCAGCACCATTGATCGTTGCATACATAGATCCTATTGTATACCATCCATTATCAGAATAGTCAACATCTTTCAAAAACTTGATTGCAAAAATAGTCTCCGGATTATTTTCCGGCGCTGCTTTCGCAATATCCGTATATTTATCTCTTGACAATAGTGTAAACTTACCTGAATTAATTACTTTATCAGCATAACTTATCGCCTTTTCATTTTCACCCATAAACAGATACACACGTGCTAATAAAGCTTGTGCGGAATATAAACTTGCATATATATTCCCTTTATATGACTTAAAAAGTGTTTCTGCCTTTAACAAATCAGATACGATTTGTTGATATACCTCTTTTACTGTATTACGAGGCAATACTTCAAAAGGGTCGTCATTAAGTTTAAGCGGAACAGCTAAATTTACATCTGGATTTTGATTATAAGGACGTCCAAAAACATTGGCTAAATAAAAATACATTAAGCTTCGTAAATATAGATTTTCAGCAATAATCTGATCGTTTGTATCTGAAGTCCCTTCCTCTAATTGACCTAAGATATTATTCGTTCCTGCAATAATTTTGTATGAATTTTCCCAATAACTATTTACACGACCATTATTAACAATACGGTTATAGTTATAATTATAAAAAAAAGCATCAGTAGTAACCCCACTCAACGACACCTCGTCGGAAGGATATTCAGTGACGCGATGCCAATTCTCCACCCAGCTTTTCAACGTATGATAATTCCCAAGGTTTAATGCGTCGACCGCTCCTTCGGTATTTGTTATAGACTCATTGGTCAAATCTGTATAAGGTTCTTTATTGAGCGAACAGGAGCTCAATAAAAAAAATATAATTGATGAATATAAAAGTTTATTTTTCATGTGATTGAATTTAGAATGTGAAATTAACACCTGCTGTAACACGCTTTGGAGATGGATATTGGGAAGTCGAATCTCCAAATAAGGCCGCCTCGGGATCAAGTCCTGTAAATTTAGTTGACAACCATAAATTATCTGCAGCAATAAAAGCGTTCACACTTTTCAACTTAAGTTTACTTAATAATTGTGGATTAAAATCATAAGCCAATGTCACGTTTCTTAACCTAAAGAAAGATGCATCCTCCAAATATCTAGATGATGTCTTATTAGAAGCGCTATTATTATTATAGGAAGCTATCGGATGTGTTGCATTAGCATTAGTCGGGGACCATCTTGACCATCCATCTGCTAAAATCATCTGATTATATGACGGATATGCCCCATCTGAATCAAATAATTCACGACCTCCATTGTAGGCATAAGCACCGTGCAAATAAGAGAATGTCGCTGTCAATGATATCCCTTTATATAGGAAACTTGTGTTTATACCGCCCTGGTATTTAGGTGTTGAAGTACCCACAAATTGTAAAGTTGCTTTATTATAGTCTGAAGTGGTTGAAACTTCACCAGTCTCAGGGTTTACAACCTCCCATAATGGCGCACCATTATTTTGATTAACACCAGCCCAATGACGCATATACCAAGAGTCAATATCACGTCCTTCTGAGTAACGCTTATTTCCAGCTGGCACATCAACACCATCTTTTAGATTTTTGATTCGATTTTTATTTGCAGCCCAATTGGCACCAATATTCCACTGTAATGGACTTTGTGGATCAAGTACCCGAGCATTCACTGCCAGCTCTAAGCCTTTATTATTGATAGAGCCAATGTTATACCAATAGCCATCCCATCCTGCAGTCGCAGGAAATTTAACATAAGACAATAGACCATCCGTATTTTTATTATAAGCATCGACAGTTAAATCTATTCGATTAAACAGGCCTAATTCCAATCCTAAATTGACATCTCTCGATTTTTCCCAGCTTACATTTCTATTATTATATTGGTTAGGAATAGCTGCTGGCGCACCATTATACTGCCCATTCAATCCATAAAGCGAATATGATGCGTAAAGTGAGGTAGGTGTATTGCCGACTTCTCCATATGAGGCTCTCAACCGCAATAAATTGATCTGATCGACATTAAAGAAATTCTCTTTATAAATATTCCAAGCTCCACTCACTGCGAAGAAACCACCATAACGATTATCAGCCCCAAAGCGTGAAGCACCATCCAATCGATATGAACCCTGGAAATTATAACGCTCATCATATTTATAATTTACTTGGACAAGACCAGATTGGAATGCATAATCATTTTTTGTACCTGATTGTGACAAGAAATTGGCTGCATTATCAACTATCGTTGATCCCCCGGATATACCTTTACCTGAAGCCCCAACGCTGGTGTACACATAATCAGAATATTCATACGCAGCAAGCGCTGAAACCTCATGTTTACCAAAATTTTCTTTATATTTTAACATTTGGTTAAAAAATCTCGTAATACGTTTGTCGGCAAATTGAGATACAGAGCCTTTATTCTCTAAACCAGAATTTGATTTAGGATCCGTATATGACATCGTAGTTTGATTGTAATAAGCCAAACTATTCATTGATTCAAATGTAAACCGATCTGAGATTTTCAAAGAAAAATCTAAATTTGATTGTATATCGAATGTTTGTCCTTCTCCATAATTATACTGTAAATCATACAAATAATTATTATTATCCCTACCATACCACAATACATCACCCACTTTAGGATTTATCAATGAGCCATCTGCATTAAAAGGAGTATCCCAAGGCATATTCAGATACATATCATAGAGTGAATGTTGACGATCCTCATAACTAGTATAAGAAGCATTTATCCTTGGCTTAAAGGTTAGATTCTTCGTCAATTTATGTTCAATATTCAATCTCCCGGTAAGTCTATTATAATCGTACCCTTTTACAGATCCTTTTTCATCGTAATAGTTTCCACTTGCATAAATTGATGTTTCTTCCGTCTTCCCCAAATAGTTTGCACTAAAATCATTTATTGCTCCACTTTGAGTGCCATTCGCTAACCAGTCATAATTAGTCTTCAAAACATCTGAAGTTACATTATTCGGTATCGCTTCTTGATTGTTAAATGATTGGTATAAATCCCACATTTGTTGAGAATTCATTACCTTAAATTTCCCAGGATTGAATTTTGCAGCTCCAGAAGATAAGTTAAATGCAAAGAGATGTTCACCAGGTTTTAATGCTCTTTTAGTCGTAACAACAATGACACCACTAGCTCCCCTTGAGCCATACTGTGTCGTTGCTGCAGCATCTTTCAATACCGAAACTGTTTCGATATCATTTGGATTTATATTTGGTGTTCCGTGCATAATTACACCGTCAACAACCCATAGTGGACTAATATTTGAATTGATTGAATTTCGTCCCCTAACTCGAATATTAGCATTTGAACCAGGTCTACCCGAACCAGAAACAACGTCAACCCCGGCAATTTTACTTTGTAATAAAGTGGAAACATTAGGTGATTTTACATCCTTTAATGTTTTTTGATCGATAGAAACAACAGAAGCTGAAACTTCTGTTTTCTTTTGACGCGAATATCCTGTTACAACGACTTCATCAAGCGCCTCATCATCAAGAACAAGATTAATATTGATAACTGGACTTTTCACAGTCACTTCTTGGCCTTTATATCCAATACTGTTGACGACCAGTACATCTCCGTTTTTGGCTTCAATGCTAAAGCTCCCATCCGTCCCCGCGGATGTAGAGCGTGAAGTACCACGCACACTAATAGTCGCACCCGCCAGAGGGCCGTCTGCTGACTGCACTTTTCCGGTGACTTTCTGCTGAAAAACATCTTTATTCGACAGAACATTGTGGCTTGCAAATCTAAGACCATTAGCGTTAGCTTCGCCATGTGTACTTGTGATAAGTAAAGCTAACGATAACAGACTCAACCTGTGATTGCCGAGAATCTTTGAAATCATAATATTTAATAGTTAGTTTAAACATTGATTAGCATGCTAATCAAAATTTAGGTACATGAATGCTAAAGCTATAAGAAGATACAGGCTTATCAAAATGCACACATAACGAAATCGATTGCGCCAATTACACAAACGATTGCATAAACTACATTTGCAACTAAACATAGCCGGTTTATCAAAACATGCATTTCGGTCCACGTATACGCTGAAATGAAGTCGCTTTGAACGATCTATATTGACAAACAATAAGGAAGGGCGTTAAACTGATCCTCATATAGAAAAGGTACGAGGATATTTAAAAACAAAAAGCCAAGGTATCCACCTCGGCTTTTTCATTTAGTAGCGGGGACCAGACTCGAACTAGTGACCTTCGGGTTATGAGCCCGACGAGCTACCAACTGCTCCACCCCGCAATGTATTTTAAATGTCTTGAAAAAGAACCGGCCATTGCAACCGGCTCTTTCTGTAGTAGCGGGGACCAGACTCGAACTAGTGACCTTCGGGTTATGAGCCCGACGAGCTACCAACTGCTCCACCCCGCAATGTATTTTGGAT